>NPIE01001700.1_pt1:5000-17970 | contig 17970 bp, 21 predicted proteins | sample 8637661 | NCBI WGS metagenome assembly NPIE01 (sample SAMN07420842, study PRJNA396082) | bioreactor metagenome | isolation source: sample BA12 brine-fed electro-methanogenic bioreactor BA | place: Japan: Kochi | collected 2016-12-09
ACCTCAGCATAGAATCCCTGGTAAAATGCATTGGAATTGAAGGCGATAATCTGTGCTTAGGTTGCCTCACTGGAGACTATCCCACCGAGTTACCGGCTAACCTTGATGAATATGAATCCTGCAGGTGTTAAATAATACTGCAGGGTTTAATTTCCTCATTTATCGATGCTTTTGCATTTAAGGTAATATTTAAGAAATTTAACAATGTTTAATATTACTGGCTTTAACTTTTTTTAAAGGAATAGGTGATTTTTTATGGTGGAACTACTGGCACCAGCCCGGGATTTCATCTCCCTGGAGTCTGCCCTGAAAAACGGGGCAAACGCGGTTTACATTGGATTAGAAGGTTACAATATGCGGGCTCATGCAGCCAGTTTCTCCTTAGAAAATCTAAGCGATGCTGTCCATAGATGCCACATTCATGACGCCCAGCTCTATGTTTGCACCAACACCATAATGCGGGACCAGGACATAGATCACCTTAAAACTATTTTACCCCGGATCAAATCTTCAGGTGCCGACGCCATAATTGCCTCTGACTTGGGGGTTCTTAAAATTGCCAGTAGGGAAGGAATTGATGTGCACCTGAGTGTTCAGGCCAACATATCCAACCAGGAATCATTAAAACTTCTCCAGGAATTGGGAGCAAAAAGGGTGATTCTGTCTCGTGAATTATCTTTAAATGAGATAAAAGAACTGGCCAGGAAAAGTCCCCTGGATGTGGAAGTTTTTATCCATGGAGCCATGTGCCTGGCAATTTCTGGAAGATGTTTTTTAAGTTCCTACCTTTACCAGAAGAATGCCAACTGTGGAGAATGTCTACAGCCCTGTCGCCAGGAATGGAGATTGGTCAGTGAAGAGGGTAAGGAAATTTCATTGGGCCACACGGATGATAGAAGTTACCCCGAAATATCAGATGACCCTTTGCCACCGGTCCGGGCAGATAGAGGATTCAAAGGTCATATTTTAAGCCCCCGTGATCTGTGCATGGTGGAATATGTTCCAGAACTTATTGAAGCCGGGATAGCTTCCTTTAAAATTGAAGGAAGGGCCCGGCCTGCAGATTATGTGGCCACAGTAACCAGAGTCTACCGGGAAGCAATAGACACCTATCAAAGTGGCCAATGGAAATTTCAGGACAGTTGGATAGGGGAACTCCAAAAAGTCTACAATCGTGGTTTCGACACGGGATTCTACTTCCAGACACCCCACCAGACCAGTAGTTACAACCAGGCCACCCATACCAAAAAAGACATTGGTGAGGTGGTTAATTATTATTCCCAAGTGAATGCTGCAGAAATAAGACTGTGGAACTCTCTAGAAGTGGGAGATGAGATTATGGTGCAGGGCCCTACCACGGGATCCATCAATCAGAAGGTGAAATCCATCCAGATTCACCACAAGAATATATCTAAAGCAAAAAAAGGACAAAATGTGGGCATTCTACTCAAAAATAGAGTTAGACCTGGCGATTTAGTTTACAAACGGATTAAAAGGGAAATTTGAATTGAATTGAATTAAACTGATTATCACCATACACTATGTAATGGGATCTACCCCCTGCCTTCTATCTTAAATTTTAGTTATTAAAATAAAAAAAAGAGGAAATGAACTTTTTTATGAAGATTTTTTCCCTACGTGTCTCTCAATTTTTTTTGCTTATCTAGGAATCTTTTTCTTCCATTCGATTGCTTAAAACTACATCTTTAAGGAAGAAACAGGATACCAATCCCATTATGCTTATAATGAGGCCGAAAAGGTACACGTTGTGAATGGCCAGGTTCATGAGATCCGGGGGAATGTTACTGGCCGTGTTGATGTCCTGGTTTATGGTTAAATTTACTATCACTCCAAATATAGGCAGGGCAACCGTGGCTCCAATGTTTCTGAAAAACTGCATGGATGCTGTTCCCACTGCTATGTCCCTACGAGAAACTGCATTCTGCACAGCAACGTTGAATATGGGGTAGGTCATACCGGTACCCGCCCCCAGCACCGCGGCGTAGATCACCAGTTCCCAGATAGTGCTGCCTGTTCCCAGGGTAGATAGCAAAAACATGCCGGCGGTGATGATTATGAAGGCCATTACGGCTAATTTTTTATAAGTCCCGGTTCGGGAAATTATCTGGCCGGCAAGGATGGAGGAAAAGGTTAAACTTAAAAGCATGGGGATGATAAGCAGCCCCGAGTATTCTGGACTTAACTTTTGAACTCCCTGAATGAAAAGAGGGAGATATATGATTCCACAGAACATCACCGCACTGGAAAGGAACATGGCCACCGCCGAAACATTGAATACTGATTTTTTAAACAGGCGGAGGGGTAAAATAGGTTCTTTTGCTCTTTTTTCTTGGTATAAGAATGTGGCCACCATGACCCCTGCAAAAATGAACAGGGCAACCAGGAGAGAACGGGGGATGTTCGGGTTTTCAATGAAGGTCAAAGCCAGGAACATGGAACTTAATGATGCTATTAACGTGATTATTCCCTTGTAATCAATTATTCGTTCCTTTAACACCTCTTCCATGTGGGGGAAGTACGAGAGGAGAAGGTAGATAGCAGTCAGACCAACTGGTATGTTGATGAAAAACACCCATCTCCAGCCCACAAAACCGGTGATAAATCCTCCCAGAACCGGTCCCAGGACGTTGGCCAGTCCGAATACTGATGAGAGGATTCCCGCGTATTTTCCTCGCTGTCGTGGGGGAAATATCTCGGCGACCACTATGAAGGGAATGGTCATGAGTATTCCCCCACCCATCCCCTGCAGTCCCCGGAAGAAGGTGAGTTGCAACATGTCCCCGGCAAAACCACAGAGAATAGAAGCAGCTACAAATAGTGCAATACCTAATACTAAGATGCGCTTCCTACCATACATATCTGAAAGCTTTCCTGAAAGGATTATAGCTATGGTTGATGCCAGCATGTAGATGGTAAAGGGCCATACATAGTAAGCCATGCCTCCCAGGCTACTGATGACTTGAGGCATAGCCGTGCTCATTATGGAGTTATCCAGGGCACCCACCAGTAGACTGACCATTAAAGCCGTCATGAGCACTTTAACCTCTACCGGTGCTAATTTACCCCCCGCACTAGGATTACCATTTTTAAAATCAACATCAGTCATTTTTTACTCCCTGTATCTTGAACAAAAGCTTTTTAATGGTTTTCACTGAACGGGTGAGTTCTTCCATTTCATCCCCATTTAAGCCAGATAAGTTGTTCAACATGTTTTCCTCCACCTTAATCCGTGCCTTTTTCATGAACTCCTCACCCTCGGGAGTAATACTGATTAAAGTTATCCTACGATCCTTTTTATCCCCTTTACGTTCCACCATGCCGTCAGAAACCAGTTTATCAATGTGAGCCGTCATGTTAGGTCGGGAAATGTAGAGATACTCCCCAATAACCGATATGGGGAGACTTCCCCGGTGCATCAACAGCCCCATGATCTGATAATAAGCAGCTGATGTTTGTTTATTCTTAAAATCCTTTGATGTGCGTACTTTCTGGTAAAAAATAGGTACGTATATTAAAAGATCGTCCAACATGTCCCTGATCTGTGTATCTTTATCTGTCACCCAATCCACCACATTTAATTAAATTATTGAATAGTTAATTTTTTGAACTATTAATTAAATGAATCATTTGTTATATAAAGGTTAGGATTCGGGTAGCTCCGTGATCAATAGGTAGTTAAGATCCCAACCCAAGATAGAAATAGAAAAATTTTATCTCACAATAAGGTTATATCTAATAAGGAGATACTGAAAGTAAAAGCCCAAAAAGACTTATAATAATGGGAGAATGTTCCAGAAAGGAGTTGATAGGATGAAAATTCAGGATGCCATGGAAAAAGAAGTAATCAAATTCCAAGTGGACGATCGCATCGTGGACGTGGCGGGAAGCCTACGTGAAAACAAGATCAGTGGAGCACCAGTGGTGAGTAAAGAGGGCAAACTGGTGGGAATCATCAGCGAAGGTGATATCATGCGACTCCTGGAAGTTCACTCCCCCCACATAAACCTGATACTGCCCGCCCCCCTGGATTTAATCGAACTACCCGTGCGTATGAAGTACGAACTGGATGAAATAGCCGAGGACATGAACAAAGCCGCTTCCCTCCTGATCGGGGAGATCATGACCAAAAAACTGGTAACCATAAGTCCAGATAAGGACATTGCCGATGCGGCCCAGCTTATGGACACCCACGATATTAAAAGACTGCCCGTGGTGGACGAGAACGGAGAAATGGTGGGCATAGTCACCAGGGGCGACATAATCGGAGCCATGGTGAGGGGATGAGTAAGGGTAAGCACATAGCAATATATGGTAAGGGAGGCATTGGAAAATCAACCATTGTTTCCAACCTGGCTGCTTCCTACTCCCCGGATAGGAAGGTCCTGGTAATTGGCTGCGACCCCAAAGCAGACACCACCCGCACCCTTGTTGGGCAGAGAATCCCCACCATACTGGACATATTAAAAGAAAAAAAAGGCGCACAGGAAGAAGACGTTCTCTTCTCCGGATACGGTGGTGTGATGTGCGTGGAAAGCGGAGGCCCGGAACCCGGTGTTGGCTGCGCTGGAAGGGGCGTTATCGTGGCCATGAAACTACTGGAGAACCTGGAAGTTTTAAACCAGGACCTGGATGTCATTATCTACGATGTGCTGGGTGACGTGGTCTGTGGAGGATTCGCCGTACCCCTCCGGGAAGACTATGCCGATGAAGTGTACATAGTAACTTCTGGGGAGTACATGGCTTTATACGCCGCCAACAACATTTCTAAAGGTATAAAAAAACTCAAAGGCAATCTCGGAGGTATTATCTGCAATTGCCGTGGTATCAACCGGGAAGTGGAGATCGTGAAAGAGTTCGCCCGCCACATTGGAACCAGGGTTATAGGGGTAATCCCCCGCAGTGAACTGGTACAGCAGAGTGAAATTGATGCCAAAACAGTTATGGAAAAATTCCCAGAATCAGAACAGGCTGAAAAGTACCGGGAACTTTCTGTAACCATTTTAAACAACGATGACTTCGTAATTCCCCAGCCTATGGATGCTGAAGAATTCGATGCATTCTTCCGGGAATTTCAATAGGGAAATTCCATAAAAAATCTAATTAAATCCATCCCCCCATAAAAACCCGGATCAATCCAGATCTTCCAGGGTTTTAACCCTTAATTTTAATTTTTCAAATCCCGATAGGCAGTTTGCTGTGGCCGGGGACTGGCTAGAGAAATAGAACAAATGGGACAGGCACCGGCAATCAGAACAACCAAAACCAGGGATTCCTTCACCACCCTCTGCTATCTGGGTTGCCAGTTCACATTCGTGTTTTACACCATCATCACTGAAGAATACTTCCCTTATCCTGGAGTTAGGGTTATCCAGGAGGTAATCCACATGCCAGTGCATTTTTTTAGTAGGGCGCAGGTGTCTTTTAATCCTCCCACCCAGGGAGTTCAGTGCTGAACCCACATAAACATAGGAACCACTTTTAAACTGCATCTCCCCTTTTTTACCAATTTTTATGTATTGATCAACCTTTAAGTCTATTAAAATACAATAAGTACCCTTCAGTATGGTTTTTTTGGCCATAAATATTCACTCAAAGTCATTTTAAAGCTGGAACCCTACACCCGATGCCAGGGGGATGAATTTATCCCCAAACTCTCCTTTAAAGCGACATAATGCTTCAAAACCCGTGCAATGACCCATGGCAATGACTTCCGGGTTCAGTTTTTTGATGGCCTCCACTGTTTTTTCTATTCTCTGGGGAGGGGCATTCATGAGGTGGGAACCTCCGATAACTGCGTATATTTCGTCCTGGAAGTATTCCTTGGCAGAGTAGAGTATGTTGACTATGCCCTTATGGGCACATCCGGAAACCAACACCAGCCCCTCGTCAGTTTTTATCACCAGGTTCAGTTCATCCTCAAATTTATCCAGTAGGAGTTTTCCATCCACATCAACCCTCAAATATGAGGGTATGGGTTCAAAACCGCACTGGTAATCCACCTGGTTGAAGATCCAGGTATCTTTACCCAGGGAAGTGTTCTCGGTGACCCATTCCCGGTTAAGTGTTTCCGGATCAACTGTTTCTGGGAAACCAATGTAACGTTTCTCATCATCCTCCACTGCATATTTGGGAGCTAAGGCCTGAGGATGCATATAAAATTTGGTTTCATTAGGTTGACTGTTGATTTTACTGTCCATTAAGGCGGATAATCCACCAGTGTGGTCGTTGTGCCCGTGACTGAGGAGCACTTCCTCCACGGTAGTGATGCCCAAAACATCCAGGTTCTGTCTCATTACCAGGGGAGTTTTTCCCGTGTCCACCATAAAGGTTTTGTTATCCCGTTCCACCAGTAAGGAAAACCCATGCTCAGCATATAAATTTGATTTAAATCCCGCCCGGTTATCTATTATACAAGTAATCTTCATGTAAATACACCCTGAACCAGTTAGTTCCCCATCGTTCCTAGTATCCCCTACATATGTTCTTAACTATATACCCCCAACATAAATTAATGATCATCACATCCCTAAAGTTAAACGGTGAATTAAATGGAATATACCTTTCAAGCCAGAGGACATCACAACGTAACCTCCCAGCACAAAACCACCTTCGAAGTAACCCAGGATACCGAGATAGGACTGGCAGCAGATTGTATCGTGGGAATATCGGCTAATGTTTCCTTAAAAGACATTCCCCGCGAGATGAAGGATGCCATCCAAAATGAAGAAACGAAGATTCAGGTGATCCTGGAAACAGAAAATGCGAAAGACGTTATTACCGGTTATGGGCACTCGGCACTGACTCTGGATCACCCCACCGACATGGTTTGTCGTAAAAGTAGTTACACTTGCAGCCGGACCCTGATGATACAAGCGGATAAAGCTGCCGTGGATTTGAACCCCGACCTGGTAAAGGATCTACAGGAGGGAAAACCCCTGAAAGTAATAATTAAGGTCTGAAAATAATATTTAATGGATAAAAAAAAGTTCATACAAGTGCAGGGGACGGGATTCGAACCCGCGAAGGGACTCACCCACTAGGCCCTCAACCTAGCGCCTTTGACCGCTCGACCACCCCTGCTGTGCTAATTCTCACACAAGAGAGTGAAGCATACCATCTTCTCTTACTTACACTATTTAAAGGTTACCGTTACTGATTGGTACCCTATTTAAATGCTTAAAACAGTTTACCTGAACAATAAAAAGCCCCTAATTATTACCAGAGTTTTTTCATTATTGTGAATTACTTTAAAGGGTTTTAAGTAATTAGAAGATAAAGATTGAAATATTAGAAATAAATCAGTTGATCGGCAGGGTGCTTTCATTTATGCAGGCAGTTAAAACCACTCCCCAGGGAATAAACGTGATGATAGAAGTTTCACCTAAGTCAGACCAGTTCCAGATAACCGGCTACAACCAGTGGAGGAAAACCCTGGAAGTGAAACTTAAATCCCCGCCAACTAAAGGTAAAGCCAATAAGGAACTAATGAAAGAGTTCTCCAAATTGACGGGTCACGCCACGGACATTGTTGCCGGGCATAAAAGCCGGCAGAAGACCATTTTAATATATGATATGGGTGAGGAGGAGTTTAATAAGATTTTAGAGGACTTGAATCTGACCTTTGGTTAGATAAGCCCTAATTTTAAACTAAGGCCACAACTTTAAAACATGCCCCCACAACTGACATCCACATCATTTTAAAAAAAAAATAGTTAAGGTGTGCTGGTTAGGCACATCTTAGAGGTAACGGGAATAGTTCTCTTTATACCATTCCACTGTTTCTTTTAAGGCCTCTTCAAATGAGAACTGGGGCTTCCATCCTAATTTCATAGTCTTGGTAGAGTCAAGAGAGTAACGCCGGTCATGGCCCAGCCGGTCTTCCACGAAGGTGATCAGACTTTCTGGTTTGTCCAACAGTTCCAGTATGAGGTGGGTTATTTCCAGATTGTTTTTCTCGTTTCCACCACCGATGTTGTAGACTTCTCCCAGTTTACCCTTAGTTAGAGCAGTTTCTATTCCTTGACAGTTGTCCATGACGTATATCCAGTCCCGGACGTTTTTACCATCCCCATAAATTGGTAAGGATTTATCCTGCATTGCGTTGAGGATGAAAAGAGGTATCAACTTTTCCGGGTACTGGCGTGGCCCGAAGTTGTTACTGCTCCGGGTGATGATTATGGGGGTGTTGTAGGTCCTCCAGTAAGCACCTACCAGAAGGTCACCACCCGCTTTACTGGCGGAGTAGGGACTGGAGGGGTCCAGGTTATTTTCTTCAGTAAATGACCCTGATTCTATGCTACCGTAGACTTCGTCGGTGGATATCTGCAGGTAACGTTCCACATCGTACTTACGGACATTTTCCAGGAGGTTGTAAGTCCCTATAACATCGGTTTTAACGAATACTCCGGGATCCTCAATGGAACGGTCCACATGGGTCTCGGCCGCGAAGTTTACCACCATGTCACAGTCTTTCATTATCTTGGAGACCAGTTCCTCGTCGGCTATGTCCCCTTTAACGAATTCAATTTTGTCACGAACTTCCTTCAGGTTCTCCATGTCGCCAGCATAGGTTAACTTGTCCAGGACCAGGACCTCATAATCTTCATTCTCACATAGGTGGTGTACGAAGTTGGATCCAATGAATCCTGCACCACCGGTAATCATTATCTTCATTAAAAATCACCTTTATCCGTGTTTTTTACTCTCATCCAGTATCCAGTCATAGGGGATTTCATCGGTATCTGGATCAAGACGGTATTCATCGGGTTCATCGTAGTTAAACGGTAAGGTAGGCACACTCACAAAGAAGGCGGTTTCAGTTCCCACTGCTTTGAACCCATGGTAGACCAGTGGAGGTACGCTTATAAGCATCGGATTCTTGTCTCCCACGAAAAATTCGTTTACTTCACCATAGGTGGGAGAATCCTCTCTGCTGTCATATAAGGCGACCTTCATCATGCCGTTAACGCAGGTGAAGTTGTCAGTCTGTTTTTTATGGAAATGCCAGGCCTTCACCACTCCGGGATAGGCGGTGGTCATGTAGACCTGTCCAAATTCCTTGTAAATTTCATCATCACATCTTAATATTTCCATTAGCCAGCCCCGCTCATCAGGAATGACTTTAAGCTTCTTTACTTTTACGCCGTCAATCATAAATACACCGTTGAATTCTTCTTGGAAAGTTTTATATATCTCTCTCTTATTAACCATTACCATGGATAATCTGGGGGGAACATATAAGCCATTTATCAAATACCCCTGTCCAAAAATATGAAAGATATTTAATGCATGAAGATTATTTTAGAAATAAATTGAAATAATTTTAGACTAAAACTTGCAGATTTAATTATTACCCATTTAGCACGTCCCTGAATATCTAAAGATACAGGGAACTGGAAATTAGAATTAAGGAGGCACGATTATGAAGGCGGTTATACCTGCTGCAGGACTCGGAACCCGGTTTTTACCGGCCACCAAGGCCCAACCTAAGGAAATGTTACCAGTTTACAACAAACCCACCATACAGTACGTGGTGGAAGAGGCAGTAGCCTCGGGAATCGATGATATATTGATTATCACCGGTAAGGGAAAAAGATCCATTGAGGACCACTTTGACCGTTCCTTTGAACTGGAGTACTCCCTCCGTAACTGTGGGAAAATGGATTACCTGGTGGAAGTAGAGGCCATATCCGAGATGGCAGATATTTATTACGTCCGTCAAAAAAAGCAGAAGGGACTGGGAGATGCCATACTCTGCGCCAAGAAACATATCGATGGCCAGCCCTTTGCCGTGCTTTTAGGGGACACTATAAGCCAGTCACAGGTTCCCTGCACCCGACAATTACTGGATGTCTATGAAAAATATAATGCCTCGGCCATTGCCATTGAAAGAGTGCCCAAGGATAAGATTGAACGTTACGGGATAATCAAAGGGCAGCAGGTTGAAGACTCTGTTTACCGTATTGAAGACATGGTGGAAAAGCCTCGCCCAGAAGAAGCACCATCTGACCTGGCCATCACCGGCCGGTATGTGCTGGACTGTGAGATATTTGACCACATAGAGAATGTGGAACCTGGTGTGGGTGGAGAGATACAGTTAACCGATGCCATGAGGCAGTTAAATGAAATCTACGGCCACATATTCGATGGGAAAATCTACGACATTGGGAACAACGTGGAATGGCTGAAAAGCTCCCTGGAGATTGCACTGCAGGACCCGGATGTCAATGGTGAACTTCGGGAGTATTTGAGGAATATTATAAAATAAATATTTCACCTTAGGAGGAATTCTAAGCAATGAATTCCTTTCTAAGATTACCTACACTTGAAAATCCATTTCTTACCTGTTTCATATAATTAATCTTCCGGGATAAGAGCCTAGGTAAGCAATAAATTAGTTAGGATTTAGAAGCTAAAATTTCTTCTTTAGCTTTTTTAGCCTGTTCAAAATTAGGATTTAACTCTAAAGCCTTTTCAAAGCATTCCAGGGCTTCTTGATCTACACCCATTTGCATGATTGTAATTCCTTTGGAATAATAACCTCTTGCATCATCTGGATCTAACAATATAACCCTATTAAAACATGTTAAGGCTTCTTTATTTCTTTTAAGTTCATTTAAAACAAGTCCTTTATCTCCCCAACCCCCTGTAAATTTCGGATTTAACTTTAATACCTCATCAAAACAATCCAAAGCTTTTTGGTATTTACCAAACTCTTTTAGAATATTTCCTTTGTTATACCATGCAATATAATCATTTTTGTCTAACTCTAAAACTTTGTTGTAGCATTCTAAAGCTTCTTTATCCCTTCCAAACCTTTTTTCTAAAATGAAACCATAGTTGTACCATGCTTTGGAATCTTTTGGGTTTATTTTTGAAGCCTCCTTGAAACATTCTAAAGCTTCTTGATACCTTCCAAGTATTTCAAGGGTTACTCCTTTATTATACCACACTTTATAATTTCCTTGATCCAATTTTAAAGATTCATTATAGCATTTTAATGCTTCTTTTTGTTTTTTGAGATTTCCTAAAGTCATACCTTTCTTAAACCAATTCATTGGATCTTTTGAGTTTAATTCTAAAGATTTATCGTAGCATTCTAAAGCTTCTTGATACCTTCCAAGTTTCAAAAGGGCAGAACCTTTATTGTACCATGTTTCAGATCGGTTTGGAGACAACTTTATAGCTTTGTCGAAACATTCCAATGCTTCTTGATATTTACCAAGATTAGCAAGTTTAATACCATTAGCATTAGCTGAACTCTTTTTGAAACTATCAAATAATCCCATGAACTCACCTGATTAATAAAATTTATTTAGGTGGAACTCCTTCAGGCCAACAAGTATATGTGGCGTGACCTACAACAAAACTTATTCCTGCAATTCCATGGGCAAGATCAATTGATCCACCTATAATATCGCCAGAAGTTATCTTATTAATACCGATCAAATTACTACTATTTGATAATAACATAACCACAGATATTGGGCTAAAACTTATATTTAATACTTTCTATTCATATTAACATATACAAAACATCAGTATTTAAGAACATAAAAAAATATAAATTCTAATTAAATGTTTAATAATTATTTAAATTAGTATTAAAGAATAATTAATGCTTAATTTTTAATTTAATTAAAATTAAGCCTTTTTTATATAATTTTAACGACTAATCCTAAAAAATGAAATAAAAAAAAGTGTTATTCTATTAAACAACAATAATGAACGAAAAAATAGTTAATTAAATAAAATAAATCCCAAAATACTTAATTAATTATCCTTTTTATGCCACTCCCAGGCCGTACTGATAATTTTAGTTAGATCATCGTATTCTAGTTGCCATTTCAGGATTTTACGGGCCTTTTCGGAACTTCCCACCAGTACGGGCGGATCACCCGGTCGTCTCTCGGTTTCAGTGGCCTTTATCTCTTTACCCGTGACTTTCCGGGCCTCTTCAATAACTTCCCTTACTGAAAAACCGTTACCATTTCCCAGGTTGAAAACTTCACTTTCTCCCCCTGCATCTAAATATTTAAGGGCTTTTATATGGGCATCAGCCAGATCAGTGACGTGTATGTAATCCCGGATGCAGGTCCCGTCCGGTGTGGGGTAGTCTGTTCCGAATATCTTTATATCCTCTCGTTTACCCATTGCTGCGTCCAGTATTAACGGGATCAGGTGGGTTTCCGGGTCGTGCCTTTCCCCCACTTCACCTTCTGGATCTGCCCCAGCAGCGTTGAAGTAACGCAGGGAAACATAGCGAAGGCCATAAGCGGAGCTGTAATCCTTTAACACTTTTTCTACCATTAACTTTCCCTGGCCGTAGGGATTTATAGGGTTCTGAGGATGATCTTCGGTTAAGGGTATTTTCTGGGGGTTGCCGTAGGTGGCACAGGTCGAGGAGAACACCAGTTTCCTTACTTCAAACTCGTTCATCACCTGAAGAAGGTTCAGGGTGTTGCGGAGGTTGTTGAGGTAGTACTTCTGGGGGTCTTCCACTGATTCTCCCACATAGGTGAATGCTGCAAAGTGCATCACTGCCTCTATCTCGTACTTCCGGAAGACGTTCCTTATTGATTCCAGGTCACCCAGATCTACTTCTTCAAAGACTCCCCATTTCAGGAAGTCCGGGTGTCCGTAGCTCATGTTGTCCAGTACCACGGTTTCGTATCCTGCTCTGGTTAGTTCCTTATTGGCATGGGAGCCAATGTATCCTGCCCCTCCAGTTACCAGTATCATGGATAAAGGTTAGATTTTATCACATTTAATTGCATCGCGTGTGGCTACCAGTCAATTGTAGGTTAGTAATGTGGATTTCTGTGAAACAATGGAAAAAAGTTTTATATACTAAAAAATCTTCTTATTATTTAATAAATAAATTAATTCCTACAGAATACCATCAGGATGATAAAAATGCGCTGGGAATACGTTTTAATTATAATCTGCA
>NPIE01000657.1_pt1 | contig 17961 bp, 18 predicted proteins | sample 8637661 | NCBI WGS metagenome assembly NPIE01 (sample SAMN07420842, study PRJNA396082) | bioreactor metagenome | isolation source: sample BA12 brine-fed electro-methanogenic bioreactor BA | place: Japan: Kochi | collected 2016-12-09
CTAAATCTACTTGAACTCCCGGCCGTTGTCAAAGAGACTGGACAAAAACGATAACCCGGTGAATTTGGGACAACCTTGGTACGGAAACGGATGATGCCACCATCTGGAAGCGGGGTGCATGACGGAGACAGGGCGCACATCGGTGCGCCCCTACGGGGACCGTCGGCAATGCATTGATAACGTACCCCGGTGTTTGGCAACAGGCTGTCGTAGGTCGACGGGATTCATCCTCCACACAGCCATTTCCACACAGGGCGCACATGAATAGTGCCTGTCGCAGCGGAAATGGTTTCTTCGTGATCGGAGGTGAGCAGAAAACTCTGCTTCAGCTTGAGACTGGTCATGGCCTCTTCGAGGGCGCGGATTTCTCTGTGGCGGGTTTCGGGTTTTTCCAGAGTGACGCTGACGTTGTAGAGGTTGCCCAAGGCGAAAAAATCCACCTCGTACTGTTGTTTGACATAGTAGATGTCGCGGGTTTGCCGACGCAGGTGCAGAAAAACCAGGTTTTCTAAAAGTTTTCCCAGATCCTGGTTGGTAAAGGCGTCGTAGAGGCGTTTGTAGCCGTTGTCGATGATATAGACCTTTTTGGGGTTGCGCTGTTCCTCTTGAATGGAATCTCGGAAAATCGGAATGCTGAAGGCCGCATAGGCGTCGTTGAGGTAGGAGAAGTAGTCGGCCAGGGTGTCCCTGGAAAGTTTGAAGCCCTGCGAGCGAAAGTCGTTGTAGAGCTTGTTGAAGCTGACCAGGGTTGCAGGATTGGCAAATAGATATTTGATCAGATGTTTCAGCAGGGCACGATTGGTGACACCGAAGCGATCGATGATGTCGCGGTAGACGATCAGGTCGAGGTAATCGCGCAGGATTCGTCTTTCGAGGTCATCGCTCTGCTCGAAACACTCCGCGAAGCCGCCATGGCGTAAATAGTGTTCGAAATGGTGCTTGATCCAACTGCATGAATCCGAGGAATGCAGGTTGATTCGTATGTCGTGGTAGCGCAGGTATTCGGTAAAGGAGAACGGAAAAATTTCGTACGCGATGGTTCGTCCGCGCAAGCTTGTCGCGAGTTCACTGCTGAGCAGTTTAGCCGATGAGCCGGTGATGAAAATCTGGCTCTTTTCTGTGTCGTGCATGCGGCGGATAAATTTTTCCCAGCCCTGGATGTTTTGTATTTCATCAAAAAACCAATAGGTCTTCTCCTGCCGTTGATCTGGGTAAAGTTCGTAATAGGCTTCGAGAATAAAGACCAGATCGTCAATGCCCAGGCTGTCAAGTCGGTCATCCTCAAAGTTGAGGTAAACAATCCGGCGGGAGTCAATGGTGTTTCTGAGCTGTGTGATGGCATGCTGAAGCACAGAGGTTTTCCCGGCACGGCGTACGCCGATGAGGGAGATGATTTTATGACTGTCCAGGGGGAATTCGAGATCGCGAGGCACACGTTCGGGAAGGGTGCGTTCCTGAAAGTCGACAATGAGGCGTTTGAGGGTTTTTTTCAATTCGTCCTCCTTGAGGGCGGCATATATGTTTCATTTTTGCCTTTTTGAAAAGGCAAAAACAAGAGAAATCGAAATGAAGCGAGGATTTTAAATACGGGACGCAGATCAGATCGGATAACGGCGGGATCCAAGCAGATAGAGAGAACATCGGATTCCCCTGTTGTCAAGCCTGACCCCTCGTTCGTGACCTGTCTTTTTGTCAGCCCCGGATAAATTTACAGAAACGATGATGCACTAACCAATAAAAATCACAAATAATGACTCATATATAAGTCATAGATACATAATATGCTTTTTTTATGAGTCACTCTTCTTGACAGGCCCATCCTCTTTCAGCATAGTCTTACAAAACAGGTGCATAACTGAACGACTACCACCAGAAACCCGGGTTGAGAAAAACGATGACTCAGGTACGTGCTTTTTCGAAATACACCATGGAAGCTGTCAAGCTGCTCGGAAAACAGATCCAGCTTAGTCGCAAGCAACGTCGCTGGTCGGAAGCTGAGCTTGCTGAGCGAGCCGGGATTGCGAGGGCAACCCTGCAGCGGATTGAAAAAGGAGACATGGCCTGCAAGATCGGGCTGGTCTTTGAAGTCGCGACACTTGTCGGAATCAAACTTTTTGATGCGGACAGCGAAACACTAAGAGGGCGAATCCATGAAACCGACGAGCGGATCGCTCTGCTTCCCAAGCATATTCACCCCAGAAGAAAACCGGTCGATGATGAGTTCTAAACCAGAAAAGCACATAGAAGCTTACGTCTGGATCTGGTTGCCGGGCGAGGTCGACCCGGTCGTCGCCGGAAAACTGACGGCAGAAGGGGATACGCTGGTTTTCAACTACGGCAAAAGTTATCTCGAACGAGGCAACGCCATCTCCATCTATGACCGTGAACTCCCTTTACGATCAGGGGTGCTTCCCCTGCCAAAAGGCCTGACCATCCCCGGCTGCATCCGTGATAGCGCCCCGGATGCCTGGGGGCGACGCGTTTTACTGAACAGACTGCTTGGACGCAAAGGGGGCAATGCCGATGTCTCTCAACTCGATGAACTGACCTACCTTCTCGAATCCGGCTCCGACCGTATCGGCGCACTCGATTTCCAGCTCTCACCAGTCGAATATGTGCCACGCTCCCCGGTCAACGCCCCTCTTGAGGAGTTGCTTCGATCTGCTGAACGTGTTGAGAAAGGCGTCCCCCTGAATCCAGACATTGACGAAGCTTTGCACCATGGCAGCTCGATCGGAGGGGCCCGCCCCAAGGCGCTTATCGAACATCAGTACAAAAAATACATTGCAAAATTTTCTTCGACCACAGACCTGTACAGTGTCGTCAAAGCTGAATTTATCGCCATGCGTCTCGCAAAACTGAGCGGGCTCAATGTTGCTGAGGTGGTTCTGACCTCAGCTCTGGGCAAGGACATCTTACTGATTGAGCGCTTTGACCGTATCTGGTGTGATAAGGGCTGGCAACGCCGGGTCATGCTTTCAGCGCTGACATTACTTAGTCTGGACGAAATGATGGCCCGCTACGCCAGTTACCAGGATCTTGCAGAGATTATCCGGCATAAATTCAGCGAACCTCAGCCCACACTGAAGGAGCTATTTTCCCGCATCGTCTTCAACATCCTCGTCGGAAACACCGACGACCATGCCCGGAATCATGCGGCATTCTGGGATGGTGAAATTCTCTCCATCACTCCCGCTTATGATGTCTGTCCGCAAGGACGCAGCGGAAACGAGGCGACTCAGGCCATGTTGATCAGGGGCGACAATCGAATGAGCCGCATCTCCTCATGTTTCGAAGCCGCGCATCAGTTTTTTTTGTCCCCAAGTGAAGCAAGAGCCATTGTCAGCCATCAACTCACAATGATTGGTGATTGCTGGGATGAGGTCTGCAGTCAGGCAGAACTGAGCGAGACCGATCGCAGATTGTTATGGGGAAGGCAGTTTCTCAACCCCTTCGCGTTCAGTGATCTGACTGGCGACAATGCTGCTCTCAGGTCGCTTGCGGACGAAATTTTCAAGAAAAACACACTCTGAGGCATAATCTTTAAAAAAAAGAACATCGAGGGTCAGGCCTGACAAATGGGTAAAAGTCCTTAAAATCACACATACTCAGAAAACCTTGAATTCATTTCTTGTGGTTCAGGTGCGTATTCCGGAGAAACTGACTAAGGGTAGCCCACCGAGGCGTTAATACGCTGATACTTGAATACGTGCATTTGGCGGAGCAACCTGAAGATTTGAGAGAACCGGCTTCATGCACTTTCTGGCGACAGGAAAGGGCAATATGCCATCTCAATTCATGCTCAATGGCGCATCTGCTTTCGTTTCGAAGACGGTGATGCGTACGACGTTGAAATCTGCGAAATCACAATTTCCTTTTTGCCATCCCTTGAAGCAATTCCAATTTTACCTTGCAGGACCGTCGAACCTAATTTAGACTGAATTCAGTATTTATCTTTGGGAGGTCTGACCATGAAACTCAGCGAATCGGTGAAACCTATTACTTATTTTAAGGCCCATGCATCTGAGGTCCTTGAGAAGCTTAACCAGGACGGAAACTCCATGGTCATCACCCAGAACGGTGAGGCAAAAGCAGTGGTCATGGGAATTCGGGAATACGAGCGCCTGAAGGATGGTGTTTCGCTGATGCAGTTGGTGGCACAAGGCGAACGCAGTATCCGGGAAGGCCAGGGAAGAAGCCTGGGAGAGGGGTTCGAGGAGCTTTGGGAGAAAATTGATCGTGAGGAAGATGAGGGATGAAAAAGTATAGGGTTGTGTTGGCTCCCGACTTTTTGACTGATCTTTTCGAAGTTTATCAATATGTGGTCTTCAAAGATGGCAAGGAGAGGGCCAGGTCTTTAGTTAAAATTTTGGAAAAGGCTGCACGGCGCCTGGAGAAGTTTCCGGATCGGGGACATGTCTTGCCAGAATTGGCTCCCATGGGAATCAAAGATGTGCAGGAAATCACGAACGGCCCTTATCGAATTATTTATAGGGTACTCGATGACGCCGTCCATGTGGTGGCCTGTATTGATGGCCGGCGGGATGTGGAGCAGGTTTTAATTCAGCGGTCTTTGCGAGAATCCTAGATTGCGTATTCCGGTGAAAGTGGGCCGCTGAGAGAGGAGATCGAAAATGAAACTCAGTGATGAGGAGCTGCTGAAGCGCGATGCGCATCGCAATATCGGCGAAGAACTTCTGGGGCTGCCAAATCATTGATTGCCATTGCCATCAAACGCCCTGATGTCTTGAAGGAAATCCTGGCTGGTCAGAAAAATCATCTATCCGCTGCATGAAAAGTTCTTTGGGCGCAAAACCTTTGCCTACCTCGACGAATTGGAAGAGCAGCAGTGGTGGAGCCGCGCCCAGTTGGAGGAGCTGCGCTTTCTCAAGCTGCGAGAGTTGCTGCTGCATGCACAGGCCAACACCCCATTCTATGCTGAGCGCTTCAAGGCGGCCGGTTTCGATCCGAAGCGCATGCAGGATGTGGATGATCTTAAAAAAATACCTGTTCTTTCCAAGGCTGAAATCAAGCGTAATCTTGACAAAATGACTTGGTCGGCTTGCCCTGGCGGACTTCATCGGTACAATACAGGGGGGTCTTCCGGAGAGCCGTTGATTTTTTATTTTGACCGACGACGGCAGGCGATGGACAAGGCTGCGCGTATGATGACCCATCGTTGGTGGGGATGCGATGTGGGCGATCCGGAGCTTTACCTGTGGGGATCGCCGCTGGAAGTCAAGAAGCAGGACCGCTTGAAAGATCTCCGAGACAAGTTGACCAATGAAATGTTGATCAGCGCTTTTGAGATTTCGCCTCAGAAAGTTCCGGAAATTTATTCCTCCTTTGAGAAATTCCGTCCTAAAAGCGTCTTCGGCTATCCAAGCACGATCGCTTTGTTTGCTGACATGGCTGCGCAACGGGGGCTTGATCTCAAGCGTATGGGTGATGTGGTGCAGGTCCAGGTGGAGCATGTCGAGGACATCCCGCCTGAGGCCTCGGGGAAATTCCGGTATGTTGTTTCAAAGGTTGCCCGCCCGTAGGGAACCTCGGTAAATACACCGATTGTAGGGGCGACCCGCTGGGTCGCCCTGTTGAAATACGGCACCCCGGTGAATGGAAAAACCGGTGCAGGGACAGGCGGTGCCAGACCTTGGAACGGGATGAATGACGGGGGCAGGGCGCACATCGGTGCGCCCCTACATGGCAAAAAATTCCCCGGGTGTCAGGGCAGGGATGGTCGAGCCTGGGAAATCCTTGCTGTTGCGGGTGATGATAAAATCACAGGCTTTCTTTTCTGCTGATGCGCAAATGACAGCATCCTCAAAGTCGGAGAATTGTAAATTCCTGGCGCGGAGAAAAATTGCTTTGTCGGCCGGTATGACAGAAAAGTTCTGCAGCAGCCAGTCGATCAATTCATCTGCTTGGTGTTTGCCTGCGTATTTTTCAACGAGGTAGTGAAGGGTGGCCAGTGCATGTGCAGCGATGCAGCCGCAGTTTTTTTTTAACGCGAAATCAAGGATTTTGGCGGAAGCGTCATAGTGTGGCTGCCTTTTCTGGACAACATCGAGAAAAATATTGAGATCAAGCAGGAGCTTCATTGATGCTTATCCTCCATGGCCTCATGATATTCTTTGCGGGTATCGATTTCTGCGGGGATAATTCCGCTGAAGCGCAGAATATCCGGATGTATACCCCCTTCGGCTCCTCTGCGTAATTGTTTGAGGTAGCGATCGATGAGTTCAGTTAGCGTGATTCCGTGTTTTGATGCGTAATTTTTAGCAAATTCAACGTCTTCTTCCGGTAAACGTATGGTGAGTTTGCGTGTTGTCATCGGTGAACTCCTTTTATTGCAATGATACGGCTATTTTACGGTAAATGTACGGCTTGGTCAATTCTGTTGGATTCATGCTGTAGGGGCGACCCGCTGGGTCGCCCTGGTGAAACACGGTACCCCGGTAAAGGGAAACAAACCCCCGAACCCAACCACCTCAAAAAATGTTATCTAGAAGTGGAGGGCAGGAGTCTCATACATGAAATCAATCCGCATTAATTATCCCGCCGTACTGGCCGGGATCCTTTTTATTGCCGCTTTCTGGTTTGTCTTCGGCAGGGCGATTTCAGGCATGGTGTATGACTGGGAAGTGGATCCGAATTATTCCCATGGTTTTCTGATCCCGTTCATCTCCGGTTATCTTGTATGGCAGAAACGCGAGGCGCTTGCCCGCATCGAGGTTGATCGCTCCTGGTTCGGCCTGCTGGTGATTGCGGCCGGCCTGGGTTTGTTTTTGGTAGGTTCGGTGGCCGGTGAATCGTTCACCATGCGCTTTTCCATGCTGGTGGTGCTGGGCGGGACGCTGCTGTTTGCTTTTGGCTGGGGGATATTTCGTGAACTTGCTTTCCCTTATGCCTTTTTAATTTTCATGATTCCGCTGCCCTATATTCTCTATGATGCCATTGCCTTTCCCTTGAAGCTGATGATCACCGAATATTCCGTTGCGGTGCTGAAACTGTTCGGAGTGCCCGTGATGCGCGAGGGCAACATCATTCATCTGACCAGTACGACCCTTGAGGTGGCCGATGCCTGCAGCGGCATCCGTTCCATGATCTCGCTTCTGGCGCTCTCTACGGCGATGGCCTATTTTTTCCTGGCGCGCAGGTGGAAGCAGATTGTCCTGGTTGCCCTGGCGATTCCCATCGCCATGCTGGCCAATGCCATTCGCGTGATCGGGACCGGTCTTTTGGCGAGCCGCTACGGGGCTGGAGTTGCTCAAGGCTTTTTTCATGAATTTGCGGGCCTGGTGATTTTTGCCGTGGCGATGGTGATGCTGATGATCTCATCGGCAATTCTGAGCAAGATCGGAGGGGAAAAATGATTGCGCGATTGGTGATAGTCGCTCTGGCGCTCGGTATTTTTGGCTGGTACGTCCAGGGTCACTCATTCCATGAGAGGATGCCCCTGCAGGCGCCCTTGTATGAATTTCCCCGGCAAATGAATGGATGGCAGGGCAGGGATCATTTCTTTAGTGAGGGCATCCTTGACCAGCTGCGGGTATCGGACTATATCATGCGGACCTACCACCAGGATAATGACCGGGGCGTTTCTCTTTATCTCGGTTACTATGAAACGCAGGGCGAGGGTGCCCAGATTCACTCTCCTCGGCATTGCCTCCCGGGGGGTGGGTGGTATCGAGAGTCGGAGAAGGTTCGTACCGTTGGGGCCGGTGGCCGTGATATCCGTGTGGTGCAGGCGGTTTACCGCAAGGATGAATCCCGTGAGGTTTTTGTTTACTGGTACCAGATGAAAAATGCCACAGTAACAAATGATTATATGCTGAAAGTTCAGATGGTTTTGAACTCTTTGAAGTATGGGCGGAACGATGCGGCTTTCGTCCGTTTGTCTGCGCCTGTGACTATCTCTGTGGAAGAGGCGGTGACGCGTATTGAGGATTTCATGGAAGACTTTGTGCCGCATCTTGATCGGTTTCTGCCGGAGTAACGGTGTGCCACTAAGACGCGAAGACGCTAAGAAAAGCTGAAAAGACTCAAAATCCATCAACACCAAGACACCAAGGAACCACCAAGGCACCAAAGGAAGGCTAGTGACAAGGTAACCAATGAAAAGAATCAAGGTCTTTTTGACAGGATTAACAGGATTGGCTGGATGACTGCATATTTTCAGTAAAGAAATAATCCTGTAAATCCTGTTAATCCTGTCGTTTTTTAAGCCTTTCTTGGTGTCTTGGTGTATCCTTCGTGACTTCGTGTTGAAATGGTTTTAAGATTTTGCTTATGACCCATCTTTCCTTCATCATCATTTCTGTCTCCCTGGCGGCGCTGTATGGCGCTTTTTTACTGTTTCGCAAGGGGGCGGCACTCTGGGTGGTCGGTCTGCTGCTGGCGTTTGTTGCCGCCGGCTGTCTTGAGGCGTTTGACTACCTGTCTCTCCTGCGCCCTGAGAAACTCTACCTCTATAAAAAATGGGCCCTGATTGCGGAATCGTTTCTGCCGTTGGGGTGGCTTTTCTATTCTCAGCGCTTTTCCCGTACCAACGGGATGTCGCGCATCCAGTGGCTTTTTCTTTTGATTGCCGTCATGCTGCCGGTTGCGGCGGTGACAATCCCATTGGAGCAGTTTTTCTACAGCCCCGATTTCGGCGAGGAAAAGCTGCTGTTTCTCGGCAATCCCGGGTATTTTTTCTACATCACCCTGATGGCTGTTCTGATCGTCTCTCTGGTGAATCTGGAGATTACCTTGATGAGCGCCCAGCGCGCCGACCGTTGGAAGATCAAGTATGAGGTCATCGGCGCTGGGGTCATTATCGGTTTTTTTATCGTTTATTACAGCCAGAGCCTGCTGTACCGCTCGATCGACATGGGCCTTGCACCGACGCGCGCCGCGATGCCGGCGGTGGGCATTGTGCTGATGGCCTTTTCCCGCCTGCGTCGCGGTGATGCCGGCGGGGTGAGGCTGTCGCCGGATATGGCGTATCGCTCGGTGGTGATTTTTGTCGTCGGGCTCTATTTCATCGGCATTGCACTGGTGGGCGAGGGGCTGAAGTATTTTGGCGAATCCGCTCAGCGCTCGGTGCTGACGGTGGTGGCCTTTGCCGGGTTTGCCCTCCTGATGGCCATCTTTCTGTCCGATCGGGTCAAACGGCGCATCAAGGTGACCCTGCACAAGCACTTTTACCGCTCCAAATACGATTACCGCCAGCAGTGGCTGGAGTTCACCAGCCGTATCGGCGCGGCACGCGACGGGGATGACCTGTCTCATAAAATCCTTTCTTTTTTCTGCGAGGTTTTCGGATTTCAGGGGGCCGGACTTTACCTCGAGGATCGGGAGCGGGGGCGCTACGTTCAAACGGCGCGCTATGAACGGTGTTCGCTGGCTGCGGAAATCGATTCGAAACATCCTTTGATGGAAAAGATGCGCGCACGGGAGTGGATTGTCGATCTGGAGGAGGATGACCCCGCCGGCATTCTGTCTGAGGCGAGTACTTCGCGCTGTTTCTACCTGGTGCCGTTGCGGACGGAGACGCAGCTGGAGGGGATGATCTCACTTGAAGGTGCGCTCAACCCATCGGAGAAGCTCACCTACGAAGACTACGATCTGATGAAGGCCCTGGGGCGGCAGGCACTGGCTGCGCTCATGAACGTGCGGCTGTCGCAGGAGCTGTCCGCCGCGCGCGAGATGGAGCTGATGGGGCGCGTGTCGGCCTTTGTCCTGCACGATCTCAAGAATCTCGTTTCCAACCTGGGGTTGGTGGTCGACAACGCACGCGATTACATTGATGACCCCGAGTTCCAGCAGGACATGATGGAAACGCTTCAGGGCACGGTCGATAAGATGAAGGGGCTTATTCAGCGTCTGCGCAACCTGCAGGAGAAGCGCGACTTGCAGCGTGACTCAGTCGAACTTCGAGAACTTGTGGATGAAGCCCTGGGACAGGTATCTCATCCGGCTGTAGAGATTTCGGGTGCCGAGGTCGAGACGGAAGTGGATGCGGAAGAGATCCGCAAGGTGGTGCTCAACCTGGTTCTCAACGCCCTGGATGCCACCGGCAACAAGGGTCCGGTCCAGGTCGAGGTGGGACGAACCGCTTCTCCCTTCATCCGGGTCTCCGATGAAGGGGAGGGGATGTCGGAGGCGTTCATGCGCAGCCGCCTGTTCCGCCCTTTCGAGACGACCAAGAAGAAAGGCTTTGGTATCGGTCTCTATCAATGCCGCCAGATCGTTGAGGCGCATGGTGGGCGGATTGAGGTCGAGAGCGAGGAAGGCAGGGGGAGCACTTTTACCGTCTGGTTGCCCTGATCGGGCCAAGTCATTTACAGTTGCAGGCAATTGTGGAAGAATGCCCTGCAATTCGAACAACTGAAATAGAATAAACCTGTTACCAATCTTTATTGAGGAAAGAGCTTTGAAAAATCTACTCGTAACCGGCGGCTGCGGCTTTATCGGCGCCAACTTTATCCGTCTTGCCCTGCAGCAGAACTCGAACATTCGTATCATCAATCTCGATTGCCTGACCTATGCGGGCAACCCCAAAAATCTTGAAGGGATTGCGGAAGGGGAAAGTTACCGCTTTGTCAGGGGCGATATCTGCGACGCGGGTCTCGTGAATGATCTTTTTCAGGAAGAGCGGATCGACACGGTGGTTCATTTTGCCGCGGAAAGCCACGTGGATCGCAGCATCGAAGGGCCGGCGCAATTTATTCAGACCAACATCGTCGGCACCTTCAACCTGCTGGAAGCGGCCAGAAAGGCATGGGCGCAGGGTGCGTCTGATCACCGTTTTCTCCATGTCAGCACCGATGAGGTTTATGGATCCCTGGGCGAAACGGGTTACTTCACTGAAGTGACCCCCTATGATCCGCGCTCCCCGTATTCGGCCAGCAAGGCCTCTTCCGATCATCTGGCCAGCGCCTATTTTCATACCTACGGCCTGCCGGTGCTGATCACCAACTGTTCCAACAACTACGGCCCTTACCAGTTTCCGGAAAAGCTCATCCCCCTGATGATCAATAATGCTCTGAACGGCAAGAATCTTCCGGTTTACGGCGACGGCAGGAATGTGCGCGACTGGCTCTATGTCGAGGATCACTGCGAGGCCATTCTACGGGTTCTTGAGAAGGGGGTTTTGGGCGAGACGTACAACATCGGCGGCAACAACGAGCGGCAGAATATCCAGATCGTGGAAGCGGTCTGTGACCTGGTGGACGAGTTGGCCGACCCCCTTGCAGACGGTCGCAGCCGGCGCGAGTTGATCTCCTTTGTTAAAGACCGGCCCGGCCACGACCGCCGCTACGCCATTGACGCCTCGAAAATCCGTGACGAGCTGGGATGGGAGCCCAAAGTCGTTTTTGAGGAAGGCATCCGTCGCACCATCGGCTGGTATCTGGATAATCCGGCATGGGTTGAGAGTGTTCTTAACGGTAGCTATCGCGAATATTACGAGAAGATGTACGGGGGACGGTAAGCGATGATTCATGACGCATCCTCACCGCTTAAAACCGCCCTGATCGGAGCAAACGGCATGCTGGCGCAGATGGTGCGCCTGGAAGCCCCGAGGCAGTGGGATATTGTGCCGTTGGACCTTCCCGATTTCGATCTGACGGACAGGGAGCAGGTGCTGGAAACTCTGACTGAGCTGCAACCCGATGTGATCATCAACTGCGCAGCCTACACCAACGTGGACGGGTGCGAGAGCGAGCAGGATATTGCCTTCGCAGTCAACGGCGAAGGGCCTAAACATCTGGCTGAAGCTGCCTTGGCCTGTGATGCCACCCTGGTGCATATCTCGACCGATTACGTATTTTCAGGCGATAAGGACGAACCTTATACTGAAGAGGACGCTCCCTCCCCCAAATCGGTCTATGGCCAGTCGAAGCTCGCCGGCGAAAAAGCAATTGTGGAGAGCGGCCTGGATCGATTTTTCATTGTGCGCACCAGTTGGCTGTATGGCCCCGGTGGCAAGAACTTTGTCGAGACTGTTCTGCGCCTAGCGGCAGAGCGCGAGGAATTGCGCATCGTGGCTGATCAGACCGGCAGCCCGACCATGACCCGGGATCTGGCCGGGGCTTTGTTCAATCTGCTGGCAACAGGGCGCTATGGAATCTATCATTTTTCGGACGAAGGTGACTGCAGCTGGTATGATTTTGCCTGCGCCATTGTCGATCTGGCGAGAGTTAACGCAATAGCTGTCAAGGCACAGAAAATTCATCCCATTCGCACAGAGGAGTTCCCCCTGCCTGCGCCGCGGCCCCGCTATTCGGTTTTTTCGAAAGAAAAATACCGGACGGTGACACGACAGGAGATTCCACGCTGGCAGGATAGTTTGAAGGATTATTTTAAAATTCGGAGTCAAGTTGATGAGTCATAATGGCATTAAAAAAGGAATTATTCTCGCCGGCGGAGCGGGGACTCGGTTGTATCCGCTGACACTGGTGGCCAGCAAACAGCTTCAGCCGGTTTACGACAAGCCCATGATTTATTACCCGCTTGCCACCCTTATGGCAGCAGGCATCCGTGATATCCTGATTATCTCAACCCCGCAGGATGTACCGCGTTTTGAGGATCTGCTGGGAGACGGCAGCCGCTGGGGGATAAGACTCAGCTATGCAGTGCAGCCTGAACCGAAAGGGATCGCCCAGGCGTTTCTGATCGGTGAGGATTTTATCGCCGGCGATTCGGTCTGCCTGATCCTTGGGGACAACCTGTTTTACGGAAAGATGGGGCTTGATCGCATCGTTGCGGACTTTAAGGGAGGCGCACGCGTATTCGGCTATCCGGTGACGGACCCGGAACGCTATGGGGTTGTCGAATTCGACCGTGAGGGTAAGGTTTTAAGTATCGAGGAAAAGCCGCAGAAGCCCAAATCACATTATGCGGTTCCCGGTCTTTATCTTTATGACGGCAAGGTGGTTGAGCTGGCCCGCAATCTTAAGCCCTCCGCCCGCGGCGAACTGGAAATCACGGATTTAAACCTTGAGTACCTTCATCGTGATGAGTTGATGGTGGAAAAGCTCGGGCGCGGGATCGCCTGGCTCGATACCGGTACTCACATGAGCCTGCTCGAGGCCAGTCACTTCATCGGGACCCTTGAAGCACGCCAGGGACTCAAAATTGCCTGCCTGGAAGAGATTGCCTTCTCCAGGGGATTTATCGACGAGCGGCAGATGCGCTCTGTCATCGACCAGACTCCCAAGTCGAGCTATCGTGAATACCTGGAAGCGGTTCTGCGGTGGCATGAAGGCGAGGTGTGAAACGGTGCAGGTCATAAAAACGGAAATCCCTGACGTCCTGATTGTCGAACCGAAGGTGTTCGGCGATGATCGGGGCTTTTTCTTCGAAAGTTACAATGAGCGGGCATGGCAGCAGGCCACGGGATTGCAGCGCCATTTTGTGCAGGATAACCATTCCCGCTCACAGAAGGGTGTCCTGCGGGGGCTGCATTACCAGCTCCAGCAGCCGCAGGGCAAACTCGTGCGCGCCGTACTGGGCGAAGTATTCGATGTGGCTGTTGATCTCAGGCAGGGAAGCGAGACCTTCGGTCGCTGGGTCGGTGTGAGACTCAGCGCTGAGAACAAGCGTCAGCTCTGGATCCCGGAAGGGTTTGCCCATGGGTTTCTGGTGCTGTCGGATGTGGCGGAGTTTCTTTATAAAACCACCGATTATTATGCGCCGGAGCATGAGCGTACCCTGGCCTGGGATGATGAGTCGGTAGGTATTGAGTGGCCTCTGGATGGAGAGCCGCTTCTTTCGCAGAAAGATCAGCACGGGGTGTCTTTGAAGCAAGCGCCTGTCTATGATGGGGAGCAAGGGCCTCTTATTGGCTGAATTGAGTTTGGAGAGAGGGGGGCAGGTGGAAAAACTTCTGATTGTCGATGACAGCGAAGAAATCCGCAAGCAGCTCAAATGGGGGCTGGGGCGTGATTACCAGGTTTTGCTTGCCGGTGACGGTGAGGAAGCCTTATCGCTTTTTCGCAAGCATCGTCCCAGAGTGATGACTCTCGACCTGGGGCTGCCCCCTGATCCCGATGGGGCGAGCGAAGGGTTGCGCTGCCTGGAGGCGATTCTCAACGAAGATAACACCGCCAAGGTGATCATGGTCACCGGCAACGAAGAGCGCGAAAATGCGCTCGAAGCGATCCAGAGGGGCGCGTACGATTTTTATTCCAAGCCCATTGACCTGGGCGAAGTCAAGGTAATCCTGAAACGTGCATTTCACCTGGCTGAACTGGAAGATGAAAATCGCCGTCTGCACAAAAAAGCGCTGGGGGAAGTGGCCCCCATGGGTGGACTGTTCGGTCAGTGCCCCCAGATGCAGGAGGTTTTCGGCACCATCCGCAAGGTGGCATCCACCGATGTGCCGGTTTTTGTTCTTGGCGAAAGCGGCACCGGCAAAGAACTGGTGGCGCGTGCCATTCATGCCCACAGTTTGCGCAAGGACGCCACTTTTGTGCCGATCAACTGCGGCGCCATTCCTGACAACCTTCTCGAAGCTGAGTTGTTCGGATATGAAAAAGGCGCTTTCACCGGCGCGCAGACCCGCACCCAGGGCAAGGTGGAATTTGCCCACAAGGGGACGTTGTTCCTCGATGAGATCGGAGAGCTTCCAACCACTCTGCAAGTCAAGCTGTTGCGGTTCCTGCAGGAAAAAACCATTCAGCGTGTCGGGGGCCGGGAGAACATCGAGGTCGACGCTCGCATTGTTGCTGCGACCAACATTGACATCAGCGATGCGATTGCACAGGGAGCGTTCCGGGAGGATCTGTTCTACCGCATCGGGGTGATTACCCTGAATCTGCCGCCATTGCGCGACCGCGGAGAGGACATTATGCTGTTGGCGCAGATGTTCCTGCTGCGTTTTGCCGATGAGTTCGGGCGCCGGGTCAAAAGTTACAGTGCCGATGCAAAAAAGGTGCTGCGCAGGTACAACTGGCCGGGAAATGTGCGCGAGATGGAAAACAAAATCAAACGCGCGGTGATCATGGCCGAAGGGGCGGTGATTGAAGCCGGCGATCTGGGTTTCGAAACCAACGGTAGCCCCCAGACGATGACCCCCGAATTAAGCCTCGACGGCATGACCCTCAAAGATGCCCGGGAAAAGGTCGAGCGGGACATGGTCCTGATGGCCATCAACCGCGAAGGAGGCAACATCGCCAAAGCCTCAGAAATGCTCGGCGTAAGCCGCCCGACCTTCTACGATCTGCTGCGCAGGCATAACCTGCAGGGTGCAGCGGGGCGGTGAATGATGTCGGATCCCGGACCAGGGTAAATGACGGTGGCAGGACGCACATCGGTGCGCCCCTGCGGGACATTGGGACTTTTTATGCAAAAGCAGACAAAAGAATGGCTTTACCAGTCGCAATATGACTTCGACACTGCAGAAATCATGTACAGCAGCGGTCGTTATATTTATGCGGTCTTTATGTGTCATCTTGCCATTGAGAAAGCTCTCAAAGGGTTGCTTTTTGAACAGACACGAAGTGTTCCTCCCAAAAGCCATAACTTGGTCCTCTTGTTGACACGGCTTGAGGAAAGACCTCCTGATCCTTTGGGAAAGGTGATCGTGAGACTCAGTGAAGCCAGGATCCCAACGCGCTATCCGGAAGATCTTGCAAAAGCTCAAAAAGACTTCTCAGAACCTATAGTACGAGAGGTGCTGAATTCCGGAAAGGAGGTTCTCGATTGGATAAAAAAACAGTTGTAGACATCGTTGCGGAATTCGCGCGTGAGTTGCAGGGTTCAGGAATTCATCCGCAACGCATTATTCTTTTCGGTTCCCAAGCTGCCGGTACGGCTACGGAAGCGAGCGATATTGACGTTGTCGTCATTTCAGATGGGTTCTCAGGGAAGGACTACTGGGAACGTATCGACATTCTGACTGAAGCAATTTATGCGGTTTATGCACCCTTGGAGGCGATTGCAATGACTCCCGATGAATGGGAAAATAGCGATTCTCTTATTATCGAATCAGCACGGAAGGGTGAAGTCCTTTTTGCGGCATGAATGATGGGGTAGGGGCGACCCGGGTCGCCCCTACGGATTCGATCCCATCATTTCAATAAATGCGGCGACGATATCCGGGTCGAACTGGGTGCCCGCCTTTTCCTTTAGCTCCTGCAGCGCCTTTTCTTCTGACATCTTCTTGCGGTAGGTCCGGTCCTCGGTCATGGCGCACCAGGCATCCACCACGCTTAATGCCCGCGATAAAAATGGAATCTGCTCTCCTTTAAGCCCATCGGGATATCCCTGCCCGTTATAGTGTTCGTGGTGGTGCAGGATGATTTCCCGGACATCATCCGAAAACTCAATGTCCTTGAGAAGATCCACCGTTGTGTAGGGGTGAATCCTCAGGGAGCCAAGCTCCGCTTTGGATAGATTGCGCCCCTTCTTCAATACGCTTTTATCGATCAGCGCCAACCCCAGGTCATAGACCATTGAAATATAGAGACCAAGTCTCTTGCGGTCCTCGTCGACGCCGAGTTTTTCGAGCAATCGATCCGTCAGATCCAGGTTCCGCATCTTGGCGTGCGGATGGCGTCGCTTTGCACTAAGCAGGGTATCGAAAGAGGCGATGATACGCTTGAGATCTTTTTCTGTGTGGCCGTTCTGCCTCATTTGTGCAATCAGGGAGGCGATACGGTCGGCAAGCACCTGCGCCACTTTCAGATCGGTCTGTGAAAAGGCATCTCCTGATTTCTTGTTATTGAGATTGATGACGCCAATGGTTTTCCCATCGATTATCAGTGGAAGCGACAGCAGCGATTGGGTATTGTACTGATCGCTCAGGGTGCTGGTTGAAAAGCGCGGATCTTCGCGAATGTCTCGAATCAGCAGCGGTTTACCTTCTTGGGCCACCCATCCTGCGATCCGGTCGCCGGGGCGGATGCGAGTCTGTTTGACCACGTCATCGTCCAGTCCGCGTGCGCTGCGGATGACAAGGTCCTGCGTCAGGTCATCGCTGAGCATGATCGAGCAGGTATTGACAGCAAGCAGTTCGGAGACGAAATCAAGGAACAGATCCATGGTGGTATTGATGGCCGCGTCGATGCGTTGGCGATCTCTTCTGGGTATCACGAGAGAAATGCGCAGCCCCTGGTCGGTATTGGCGGCATCGAGCTTCCAGTGATGGGTCTGTGCCGACTTGCGCGCCAGGTAGAGCTTGAGGCTCTCATCGGATTTTTTGGGATCCAGAAGATTGGGCGAGGTGAAAAACGCTTCGGCCGCACCTTCCGGCAGGCGGAAAGAGGCCTGCATGGTCAGGACCACATGTTCGTCTTCACAGGCGGTGAAAAGGATTTCGCCGGACGGAGGCACAAACGGAATCATCCCTTCCATCAGATTGATGAACAGCTGCGCCACCATGATCTTGTCGCCCACGACATCGGGAAGCTCCTGCGGAAAACGAATATGGATGCGCAGGTCTTTGCGTGCGATGCGTGATTGCAGCATCTTCGATTCAAGGGTTTCACGCAGGGCATTCTCGAGGTTTATGATGGTGCTGTGCAGAATGCGCGATTCATCCTCTGTGCGCAGAAAATCAAGTTGATTCTCCACGATGGCAATCATCTTGCTGACTTCCTGGGAGATGATGCCGAGAAACTCCCGGTCTTCCTCCGGGCGTGGGCGCTCGGAGTTGAGCATATAGTAGATCGCACCCTTGCTTGAATTGAGGGGGGTGCGCAGTTCATGGCTGACGCGCGTCAGGAACTCTGTTTTGGCGACGGAGGTTTCGATCAGCTTGCGATTGACATCTTCCAGTTCCGCCGCCTTGCTTTTGAGCTGGGTGACGAGAAAGGCGTTTTTGAGGGCAATCGCTGCCTGGTTGGCGATGATCTGAATCAGGGTCAGTTCATTCTCGGTGAAAGGGCTGCCGTCTTTCTTGTCGTTGATGTTGAGCACCCCGAGCAGTTGGCTCTTGCCGATGACGGGGCAGGAGATGAAGGAGCGGGT
>NPIE01008412.1_pt1 | contig 17959 bp, 14 predicted proteins | sample 8637661 | NCBI WGS metagenome assembly NPIE01 (sample SAMN07420842, study PRJNA396082) | bioreactor metagenome | isolation source: sample BA12 brine-fed electro-methanogenic bioreactor BA | place: Japan: Kochi | collected 2016-12-09
GCGAAGGCGATGAAGAGGCAGTGCCCGCTGGAGTCGATCAGGGCCGTCGTCTTCTGGAAGGCGCGGCTCAGGTCGGCCTTGGCCTTCTCGGCCTTGAGCGGGTCGGACGCGCCGCCCACACTCAGGATCTCCGGGGCGATGGTATAGCCGGAGGTGTGATCAGCGCCCATCGTCGAGGTGGCGTAGGTCACGCCGATGCCCTTGACCGCGCGTGGCTCGTAGGCGGGCATCGCCTGGCCCTTCACCGTGGGACTGCGTGGGTTACCGAAAGCTTTGGCGACGTTGGCGGCGCCCATGCCCATCAGCCGGCCCATCGGGGTCCCCTTGCCCATCTCATGCAACAGACCGATCGCGCCTTCCGCGTCGCCGAAGGGGATCACGCCCGAGTCCATCGCGACGCCGACGGTGACGCCGGCCTCGATGGTGTCGAGCCCGTAGGCGTTGCATAACTGAATCAGGTGGCCGATGGCGTCCAGATCATCGATCCCGCAGTCTGCGCCGAAAGCCCAGGCGGACTCGTACTCGACGCAGGAGACGCCATCCTGACCTTCCTTGTCGTAGAGGGTGTTGGAGCATTGGATGATGCAGCCGGGGCTGCAGGCGTGGTTGTAGATCTCCTTACCCATCCGCTCTTTGTTGGTCTCGAAGATAGCCTCACCGGCAATGTCGGCGGCCCCCTCGAAGCGTCCGCCGCGGAAGTTGCGCGTCGGCAGGCCGCCGGCCTCGTTGAGGATGTTGATCAGGATCGCCGTGCCGTAGGAGTTCAGCCCGCCCTTGGGTTTGGTGATCGCGTGCTCCATCAGGGCCTCACGCATCTTCTTCTGGCCCTGCTTGAAGAGCTCCTCGTCCACAATGTCCACACCGGGCGCATCGGTCGCATCGACGACGATGAACTTCAGGCCCTTGCTGCCCATCACGGCGCCCAAGCCGCCGCGGCCCGAGTAGCGCGTCGGGTTGCGCTTCATATCGTTGAAGCAGACGCCGGAGTTGGGGTAGCCGAACTCTCCAGCCGTGCCGATGCTCGCGACGTGGACCCTGGTGCCGAATCGCTCGTAGACCTCGGGGTAGACGTCGTAGAGATTCTTGCCTGTGTATACATCGGCGGATTCGAAGGTGACTTTGGGCTCACCGTCCTCTAAGGCGATGTGCGCCATCCAGTAATGTCCCCGCTCCTCGGGCTGCCCCTCGACGACGATGGCCTTGATGCCCATCCTCGCCACAGCGGGGGCCCATCCGGAGCCGGCGTTGGACTCCTTGATCCCGCCGGTCAGGGGTGACTTGGCGCCGACAGAGAGGCGTGCCGAGGTGGGCGCCGAGGTGCCTGTGATCATGCCTGGGGCGAAGACCAGCTTGTTGTTCGGTCCCAGTGGGTGGCACGTGGGTTCCACCTCGTCGTAGATCAGGGTCGACGTGAGACCCCTTCCCCCGAGCTTCTGATAGCGCTCAGGGACCTCCTCCAGCTTCCACGAACGGTCGGTCATGTTAAGTCGTAGCATCCACATAAGTAACCCTCCTACCTAGAGATCACCTTGCGAGGCACGCCCCGTTGCGTGCCTTTGAACCCAACAGAAAAGGGGACAGTCGTCCCAACAAGCGTTGGGAGACTGCCCCCTTTGCAAACACGGCAGGCGTCAGGATTGCTCCCGACACCCTATCGCCCGGCGGACCCTGTGGGCCCGAACGGGTCGGAGGCTGCTCTCTGCCTAATGCAGACTGATGTGCATATTGTCATACCCATGATAAACGCATGGCGTGTAGTTGTCAAGGTGAAGGTGATGCCATTCACGAAAGAGGAAGATCATATTGCAGTCGGATGCAATTGCCTATGTCCGCGACTGCGTGTAGAATGAATAGAGCCTTGATGGGTAAGGCAACGTGCCTTCTGATGAAGCGTGCCCCCAGTATGATCTCTAGGGAGGATATTATGGACGGATATACAGGGAAGATTCTAAGGGTTGATCTGTCACGCGGGTCAATCGAAGTTGAAACGCCGGATGAGCTGTTCTACCGCCGCTACATCGGTGGTGCAGGGTTGATCGCCTATTATCTGCTTAATGAGGTGGACTCGGATGTGGACCCCTTGGGTCCTGACAACTTGCTGATCTTTGCTGCCGGACCGGTGACCGGCGTGCCGATCGCCGGCGCGGGTCGCAGTGCGGTAGGGGGTAAGTCACCCTTGACCGGCGGCTATGGCGAGGCGGATGTCGGCGGTTTCTTCGGTGCCGAGATGCGCCGCGCGGGCTTCGATGCGGTGGTGATTCGCGGTCAGGCTGAGAGCCCGGTCTATCTGTGGCTGCACGATGGTGAGGCCGAGATCCGCCCTGCAGATCACCTGTGGGGGAAGACGACCGGCGATACCCAGGCGGCGGTTCAGGAGGAGTTGGGTGAGCGGACGGCGCGTCTGGCGCTGATCGGCCCTGCGGGCGAGAACCTGGTACGCTACGCCTGCGTCATCAACGATCTGAAGCACGCGGCGGGTCGCACCGGCATGGGCGCCGTGATGGGCTCGAAGAAACTCAAGTGCGTCGTCGCACGCGGGCGTGCTCAGGTGCCCGTGGCGGACAAGGAGGGTGTGCAGGCCCTGGCGAAGTACATGAGCGCTAACTGGAAGGAGAAGGCGTGGAGCATGCACGAGCTGGGCACGCCTGGGGGGCTGACCGGACTGCACAAGCAGGGCAAACTGCCCACCCGCAACTTCCAGGACGGGCAGTTCGAGGGTAATGAGGCCATTGGCGGCGAGGCCCTGCGTGATACCCTGCTCATCGATCGCGGCGGCTGCTACGCGTGCCCGATCCGCTGCAAGCGTGTGGTTGAGGTCAATGATGACGACTATCAGGTCGATCCGCTCTACGGCGGGCCGGAGTACGAGACGCTCGGTTCCTTCGGCTCGGTCTGTGGGGTGGATGATCTCCGTGCGATCTCCAAGGCCAATGAGATCAGCAATGCCTACGGGTTGGACACGATCTCCGCCGGTATGGTCGTGGCCTTCGCGATGGAGTGCTTCGAAAACGAGCTGTTGACCGTGGAGGATACGGGCGGGCTGGAGTTGCGCTTCGGCAACGGCAAGGCGATGGTCGAGATGGTCCAGCAGATCGCCGAGCGCCGCGGTCTGGGGGACCTGTTGGCCGAGGGGTCGACGCTGGCAGCTGAGAAGATCGGCGACGGCGCCGAGGCCTTCGTGATCAATACCCACGGGCAACCCTTCCCGATGCACGAGTGTCGCTCGCGTCATGGGCAGGCGCTGGGCTATGCGGTGTCGCCTACCGGGGCGGATCATATGCACAACGTGTGGGACGAGGGCCTGGCACGTGACGTGGTCGGTGAAGATTGGCAGTCGATGGGGGTTTACACCGCGGTGCCTACGACCGAGCTGAACCCCGCCAAGGTGCATGCCTACACGGTGACGGCGAATATGAAATGGCTGGACAACTCGCTCGGGCTGTGTATGTTCATCCCCTGGAGCACCGATCAGAAGGTCGAGATGGTTCGTGCCATCACCGGCTGGAAGACGAATCTGTGGGAGCTCCTCAAGGCAGGCGAGCGCTACGTCACGATGATGCGTCTGTTCAACATGCGCTGCGGCTGGACGCGTGAAGATGACGTGCTCCCCGCGCGGATGGCAGAGCCCCATCGCAGTGGCTCGGTCACCGAGAAGCCGGTGATGCCCGAAGTGCTGTCCGAGGCTGTCACCCGGTTCTACGGCATGATGGGATGGGATCCCGAGACCGGGATGCCTACCGAGGCGCGGCTTGAGGAGCTAGAGATCGCGTGGGTGGCCTCTCAAGCGTAGGACCGGTGCGAACGGAAGCATCCGTTCGACTCGATGTCGGCGGGGCTCAATCAACGAGCCCCGCCGACTTTGCTGCATCTACGGCGCCTGTGCGGCTCAGTGCCAAAGATCGCCGCCGCAACTGTCGCTTGGGCGTGATCAATGGGGCCATCTTCCGTGTCGGCGACGTCTTCATCGACACGGAGATGGTGCTCACCTGGTTTCTGGCGCAGTTAGGGGCCTCCAACTTGCTGATCGGGCTGGTCTCGCCGATTCGCTTCGGTGGTTCCTTCCTGCTCTCTTTCTCGATGGGGGAACCGCGTTCCGCGGCGAGTTGAGAACCACGGTCCGGAATCCGGTAGGTAGCGGCCAAAGGGGGTGTGCCCGGAGTCGGTCGGGAGCTCTTCGGCTCTCAGGCCTGATCCTCGGGGCGATGCTGCTGGCGACCGGGGTCGGCTGTGCCGTTTCGCCGGTCGCTTGGCCGACGTCGCCACCCGCGTCGACCGCGACGCACACTGCACCGTCTTTACCCACCCTGGTGCCGACCTCGCCGCCCCCCCCCACCGTCACGCCCCTGCCGCCTGACACCGGGTGGATGGATGTCCACCCGGGCCACCAGGTGCGCAGCCTTGACGTAGCAGCGGGGCAGTTCACGGAGCGGATCACGGTAGCCCGGATGGATCCCGCAGCGGTGCGGTTTGAGGTCGTCTACACACCGCGGATCGCCTATCCGGTCAGCGGTTGGGCCCGACAGCTCGGTGCGCTCCTGGTCGTCAATGGCGGCTACTTCACGGCGGAGCAGATCGTGACGGGGCTCACGGTGGTCGACGGGCAGGCCTACGGCACGCCTTTCGGCGACTACGCCGGTATGTTCGCGGTAGGCCCCGATGAGACGGTCTCGGTGCGTTGGCTGAGAACCTGGCCCTATGACCCGGCAGAGCCCCTGAAGAGCGCGATTCAGAGTTTCCCGATGCTGGTGCAGCCGGGAGGTGGGGTGGGCTTTCCTCCCGATGGCGACGACGGGCGCACGTCGCGCCGCACGGTGGTGGCCCAGGATCGGGAGGGGCGCTTGCTCTTCCTCATCGCACCACGTGGCTACCTGAGCTTGCACGCGCTGTCGGTCTGGCTGGCAGGTAGCGATCTCGATGTAGATGTGGCGCTCAACCTTGACGGGGGCACCTCTTCCGGCTTCTGGATGACCGGCGGTCCGCAGATCGACTCGCTGATCTCGGTGCCGGTCGTTATCGGGGTGTTTGCACGTTAGCGGCGGTCACTCACGATGACGGGTTCGACCGATAGGTAGTCACCCGTCGCTACCCCGTCGACCGTGACGGGCAGCCTCTCGCCGGAGAGCCGATACATCCCGATGCGCAGACTGTAGCTGCCCGGTTCGACGTCGTGCGGCAGGAGGACGCCGTAGCGGTCGTCGATGAGCTCTCCCGGTGTCCATGCCCACGTGGGTAGCAATCCTCCTTGCGGCTCCATATCGGTCTGGGCGACCAGCCCGCCCTGTTCATCCACGAGGTGCACGAAGACCTTGAGCGGGTCGGCGAGGGAACGTTCGGTACGCCAGAAGAGGGTCAACGGCAGCACGTCACCCGGCTGCCACGCTGCGGCGGGCAGATGGTAGCCGACCAACGCGATCTCGCCGTCGTGATGCGGGCTTCCCAGCCGCGCGCTCAACTCGATGCTGGGCGAGCTCACCGAGGCGCCTGTGCCGTAGCGCGCGAGGCGCACCGACGTGATCCACGTATCGCCCGCCTTGAAGGCGCGGCGCGCCAGCTCGTGCTCGATGAGGCGTTCAGGGTCCGATTCGAGATCGCCCCAATAGAGCACGAAGAGCCGTCCGCCCCTGTGGGTCGCCGTGATCTCATCGACCCAGCGCTGGGCCCCTTGAGGGTCGGGGCGATAAGGTGCCGGATAGACCGGCAACGCATCGCCCGCCGTCTCGCGATAGTAGTAGGTGAAGACCTCCCACTGGTTTGGCGCGCTGAGCAGAATGGCATCGCCCTCGCGCGCTTCGGCCCGGATGATCGCCGCCAGGCCACGGTAGTCATCGCGCCGATAGGCCGGGTCGTTGTAGAGGTGGTGCAGCGAGCGTGTCGTGACCGGCAGCAGCGTGAACCACAGGATCAAGGCGACGGCTTGGCTCAGGCGCCGGACGCCGCGGCGCATGCTCTGCCCCAGCCGGCCGTCCAGAGGTGCCGCCAGGATCACGCAAAGAGGCGCCACGCTGACCATCAGGAACTTGAGGTAGGCCGGGCGGTAGATCCCCGCACCTGCAAGGATCGCCGGTGGGACGAAGGCCATACCGAGTGCCGACCAGAGCGCAAAGTGTCTCACGGGCTCGTGTGCCGCGCGCAGCGACATCCATAGTGCTAGGATGATCAGGAGACCGGCAGCGATCAGCGTGGGAAGGGGGACAGGATCCGGCAGCGTGATGCCCGCGATCAGCGTCTGCACCATGGCGCTCGCGGCCCGGCCCGGGGCGAGGTCGGGAGGGCGCCAACCACCGGCACGCAGGGCGATGGGAGCCCAGGGCAGGAAGGTGAGCCCGCCGAAGATATGGGCCAGGAGCCAGCTAGAGAGAAGCCGCCCGCGTCGGCGCGTGTGTCCCAACAGCCAGGCCAGTCCGAAGGCCAGGTTCAGCCCGGCAAGGGCCAGGACATAGGCGTACTGCGTGTAGAGCCCCAGGGCGATCGCGGCGGCAAGGGCCGCGACGGCGGGCAGGAGGGACCTTCGCATCCGGTATCGGCTACCGACCGTGACCGACGGAGGCTTCTCAGCTCGGGCAACGAGTGCGATGGCGGCCCACAGCGTGAGGGCCGTGGCGAGGCCCAGTTGCGCGTACATCCGTGCCTCTTGCCCATAGCTGACGGCTAGGGGGTGGAGGGCCGCAGCGACGGCGGCGCCGTAGACCGTGGCGCCACCTTGACTGACCACCGATGCGATGGCAGCGACCACGGCGACCATCACCACGCCACCCAGCGCCGAGTAGGCGCGCAGCGCGAACTCGCTCTCTCCCGCCACGGCGCGCCAGAGGTGCAGTCCCAGATAGTAACCGGGAGGATGAATATCGCCCGCGGCCCCCTCGATGATCAGCGCGATGGGACGTTCGACCAGGCGCGCCGTGTTGCCCTCGTCGTTCCAGAAGGACTGCTCGCCCAGGCGGTGGACGCGCAACGCGGTCGCCAGGAGGAGGATGAGGACGAGGGGCGCTAGAACCTGGGCCGAGGACCTTCGCTGCTCTGCGTCGCGGAGCGAGGAGCGCGACATGGTCAGGCTGTCGGCTCGATCGGGGGGCGGCGATCTTCCGCCAGGATGAAGCGCTCCAGCGCTACCGCGGCGCCGTCCGCCTCGAGGGTAGGGGCAACCCAGTCGGCGACGTCCTTGACCTCGTCGACCGCATTGCCCATCGCCACGCCGTTACCCGCCCAGGTGAGCATCGCGACATCATTCTGCTGGTCGCCGATGGCCAACACGGCGTCGGGGGACACCCCCTCTCGTGCGGCAAGCCACGCCAGCGCCTGTCCCTTGTTGACCCCCTTGGGGACGACCTCGATGAAGTTGCGGTGCGATTGTACGATGTCCGCCGACGTTCCGAAGTGGGCGTTCAGGCTGCCGGCGATGTCCGGTATCTCCTCGGGGGCGGCGACATAGAGGACCTTATCCGGTCTGCATGTGTCGAGCACCCTCGTCAGGTCGGGAGCCTCGATCGGGTCGGGCCCGAGGAACTTCTCGTAGTAGTCCACCGGATAGCGCAGTCCATCTACAAAGAGCCGCCCGTCAGCATAGAGGATCGTGTGCCATCCCCTCTCGCGTCCCAACGCGATGGCTTGACCTGCCAGATCATCCGGCAGGGTGATCCGATGCAGGACCTCGGTCACCAGTCCCTGGATCCATCCGCCCTGGTAGCAGATCAGGGGGGCGTCGAGGTGCAGATCCCGTGCAAACGGCGCCGTGGCGCTGAACATACGCCCCGTCGCAAGCGTGACCCTGACACCTCTCTGTACGGCTGCGGCGATGGCGGCTCTGACACGCCGGCTGATCGCTAGATCGGCGCCCATCAGGGTGCCATCCAGATCGAGGGCGACGAGTCGGATCATGGCGTGACCGCTTACTGCATCAGGAGGATCGAGACGACGGCGGCCCACAGGCTGAACACCGTGATCAAGAGCCCGCCCCAGAGGAAGTAGGAGAGGGCTCGCTCCCGACGATAGAAGGCGATGCCCAGCCCGCTGTTCACAACGGCGAAGAGGGTGCCCACCAGAGCAAGGTAGAAGATACGTGCCGCACGGGTGATGAGCAGCGGCTCTCCCGCTGGGGTGAAACGCAGTGCGATCTCTGCGGGTAGATAGGGATAGCGCCAGCTGAGCAGACCCACGAGCAGGACCAGCAACGCAAAGCTACCCCCCAGCATCACGAGGGCCAACCGATCACGCCAGATCGGCCAATCCAGGAACTCAGGATGACGTGAGCGTTCCTCGACGTCCTGCGTGGGCCCCATCTCCAATCGCTCGCGCAGGGCGATGAGAAAGCCCTCGGTATCGGCGGGCGAAATGGCGTAGGCCAGCGTCTGGGTGCGCACCACGACCTGGTGCTTGGGCCCATCGGTCGCGTAGAAGAGGACCGGAGATGCGTCTTGACCGTTGGCCTCGCCTGGGTCGGTCGCCGGGTCGTCCGGCGTCGAGATGCTGCCGAGCGCGACAAAGTAGCCAGGCCATCTCAAGCTGGGTCGGACGCGCAGGTGAGGCAACTTGCTCCCCGACAGGACCTCCTGGATCGCTCCCATAGGGATCTGATGTTCGACCGGTCCCCAATGGATGGTCAGCGCGTTGCGGTTGAGCTCGTAACCGGCGTTGATCAGGCCCCAGAGCTGGTAGACAATGCGGATCGCCAGGCCGAGGGTGAGGCAGGCCCCGAGGGCCAACAGGAAGACCACGATCGAGAGCGGGCGGGTGACCGCCGCCACGACAAGGCCCGCTGTCGCGGCGATCAGGATCACCGCAAGCACCAGGCCGACGATCCAGCCCTTGCGGATGGCCAGATTCCAGGTGTTATCCACCGGCTACCTAGAGTTCCTGGCGCGATTCGAGCGCACGCGCAAGGGTGACGGCATCGGCGTACTCAAGATCGCCGCCGACCGGGAGACCTCGTCCCAGGCGTGTGACGCGGACGCCAAGGGGTTTCAGCCGCTGGACGAGATAGGCAGCCGTATAGTCGCCCTCGCTGGTAGGGTTCGTCGCCAGGATGATCTCCTTGATCGCTCCCTCGCGGACACGTGTCTCCAGCTCCGCGATGCGCAGGTCCTCGGCGAAGATACCCTCAAGGGGTGAGAGCGCGCCATGGAGGACATGGTAGACACCGTGGAAGTTATCCGTGCGTTCGAGGGAGAGCATGTCCATGGGTTCTTCGATCACGCAGACGAGGCCCTGATCGCGCGTCGGATCGGCGCAAATCGGGCAGGGATCCTCCTCGGTGACGCTGTAGCAGGTGGAGCAGTAACGCGTATGGTTGACTAGGCTCTGGAGGGTCTCTGCCAAGCGCAGGGCGAGCTCCGATTTGCCGCGCAGGAGGAAGAAGGCCAGGCGCGAGGCGGTCTTCGGTCCGATGCCGGGCAACTCGGCGAAGGTGTCGATCAACTGTGTCACCGAGGGCGGTATGGCGGCGTTGGTCATAGCATGGGGTTCCTAGTTCTAGCGAATGGCTCTGGCGACTGGGCGCTCGTGTCTAGAGTCCCGGGATGCCCAATCCGCCGGTGAGCGCCGACATTCGCTCGGCGACCATCGCCTGGGCTTTCTGGATGCCCTCATTCACGGCAGCCAGGACGAGGTCTTGGAGCATATCCACGTCATCCGGATCGACGACCTCGGGCGCGATCTTGATCTGCTGGACCTCGAGGGCCCCGTTGATCGCGAGGGTGACCATACCGCCACCGGCGGTGACCTCGATCACCTCCTGATTCGCCTCTTCCTGGATGCTCTCCATCTGGCTCTGCATCTGTTGGACCTGACGCATCAGATCCTTGGGGTTCATACCGGGTGGTCCACCACCATATCGACTACCTCGACGTGCCATGCTCTCTCCTTGTGTAGATGGTTTGGATGGTCGCCTTACGGGTGCGTGCGCGCTACGGCGCCGAGCTCTTCCTGTGCCCGCCGGATCAACTCATCCTCCTCAGGTGGAATGCTGTCTGCCTTTCGCGCGCTTCCCGCGCCGGTCTTGGCGGTGACCGCTGCCCCTGGTGATCCGACCCAGTCCTCCGCCAGCAGGCAGCGGATGATCACCTGCTGCTGGAAACTCCGTGCGAGGAGATCCTCGAGTCGTCGTAGGTTGGACTCTTGAGATACCTTGTCGCAGTGGAAGGCGTGTTGGAAGGTCAGCACAAGGCGTCCCTCGGCGTCCGTGCCCCCGACGGAGGCGTCGCGCAGAAGCGCGCCCAGGGTCACAGGCTGGACCTGTTTGATGATCTCCTGCCAGTTGGCCGTGACGCTCTCCAGAATGGCCGGATCGAGCGTGCCCGACGCGCTTTCCGACGCTGTCGCAGGAGGCGGTGCGTCGGGCGTTGGTGTAGGCTTGTCAGCCTTGCTGCCCTGTTCTGTGGCTGGGCGTTGGGGCGTCTTGGCCTCGCGCGCCGGTGGGGAGGACGCCGGCGTGATGGTCGCCCTCTCCCGGACTCTCGGGGTCACGACCTCGGCACGCAGCACAGCCTGCTGCATAGCCTGCACAGGGGCCGCCGGCTGCAGGGCCGCCTCCACAAAGGCCAGCTCCAGCGGAAGCTGAGGCTGCCACCCGGTGCGCTGCTTGGCTGCGACGTCGCTGAAGAGGCGTACGGCCTCGACCAAGCGCTCGGGATCCGTCCTCTGCGCCATCTCCGCGAAGATCGAGCGTTCCTCGGAGGTGGGATCGGTCCAGGTGTGGGCGGCGCCCAGTCGGATAAGGAGCAGCCCGCGCAGGAAATCCGCTGTCTGCCGCGCGAGTTGCCGTGGATCAGCGCCTCCATCCACGGCGCGGTTGATGACGTTGAGCCCCTCTGTGAGGTCGCCTTCGACCCAGGCGGCGAGCAGCGACCGCACCACTTCGCGCCGCTCAGCCCCCAGCATCAAGCGGACATAGTCAGCCGTCACCTCGCCCACCGCCGACATCTGGTCGAAGAGGCTGATCGCATCTCGCATACTGCCGGTTGCCGTTCGCGCGATCAACTCGAGGGCCTCCGCTTCTGCGGTGACCCCTTCGGCCTCCGCGATGGCCTCCAGGCGTTGTACCAGCGCGCTGAGCGGGATGCGGCGAAACTCGAATCGCTGACAGCGCGAGAGAATGGTCTCGGGAATCTTGTGAGCCTCAGTCGTGGCGAGGACGAAGATGACGTGCTCCGGCGGCTCCTCCAGCGTCTTGAGCAGCGCGTTGAAGGCCGCTGTCGACAGCATATGTACCTCATCCACGACATAGACCTTGTACGTGGCCTGCGTCGGGCGGTAGCCCACCTTTTCCAGCAGGTCGCGGATGTTGTCCACGCCGGTGTTGGATGCCGCATCGATCTCCACCAGATCCATCAGGCGCCCGGCATTGACGGCTTCACAGATCTCACAGCGGTTGCAGGGGCGTTCGGATGGCTCCGCCCGGCAGTTGACGGCTTTGGCGATCAGGCGAGCGGTCGTGGTCTTGCCGATGCCGCGTGGTCCGGCGAGCAGATAGGCGTGGTGGATGTGGCCTGTCTGGAGCGCATGGCGCAGGGTTTGGACGATGTGTTCCTGGCCCACGACGTCGTCAAACGTCTGTGGACGCCACTTGCGGTAGAGCGCTTGAGCCATCGATGCCTCCCCCTGAGATTGAGGTTAGTCTATCACGGTTGCAGTGCGAGGCAAGCAGTGGTACTCGGCGCTGAGACAGCAAAAACCGGGGGCGTCCCAATTACCCCCGGCTTGCCAGAAGGAGGAGAATCTCTGTCTACGGTCCCGACTCCGTATGACCCTAATATACTAATCTTATACCTATCGTACTTGACGCTAACCTGACGCTTCCCTTACGTTGTGCTGCTGCGGGCGCGCAGTTGGCCACAGCCCGCGCGGATGTCGCCCCCGCGCCCAAGCCGCAGGCTGTAGGGAATGTGCTTCTGGTCGAGGAGTTGGGTGAAGGCTTCGATGCGATCGGGCGACGACGGGTTGCCTACATATCCCTCCGTGGGGTTGAGCGGGATCAGGTTAACGTGGGCCAACATGCCCGTGACCCGTGCTGCGAGCGCCTGGGCCTGCTCGGGCGTGTCGTTCACACCCTCGATCAGCACCCACTCAAAGGTGACCTGTCGGTTAGTGCGCTTGATGTAGTCCTGAAGGGCGGCGAAGAGAGCATCCAGGCCATAGCGTTGGTTGATCGGCATCAGCGTATTGCGGAGCTTGTCGGTCGCTGCGTGCAGCGACACGGCGAGGTTGACCTGGATATCCTCTGCCGTAAACCGCCGAATGCCCGGCACGATCCCCGCCGTACTGAGGGTGATGCGCCGTTGGCCCATCTGCAGTCCCTCCGGATCCATCAACCGGTAGATCGACTTGAGGGTGTGGTCGTAGTTGAGCAGCGGTTCGCCCATCCCCATATAGACGACGTTGGTCAGACGCTGATCCTGGGCGCGCAGTTCGCGCTCGTAGTGCAAGACCTGCGCCACGATCTCACCGCTGCTCAGATGGCGACGAAAGCCCATCTGGCCTGTCGCGCAGAACTGGCAGCCGACCGCACAGCCGACCTGGGTGGAGACGCAGGCTGTGCGCCGGTCGATGTAGCGCATCAGCACCACCTCGACCCGCTCCCCATCGTGGAGCTCCAGCAGATCCTTTCTCCTCTCCCCGTCANNCAATCGCCTCCTGGACCGCCAGCACAGCGGGTACATCCAGGCGCGTCTCCTCCTGGAGTCGGGCCCGCAGCGCCTTGGGGAGCGAGCTCATCTGCTCGACCTCGGTCGCCAGGTGCTTGTAGAGCCACACCCAAACCTGTTGAGCACGATAACGTGGTTCTCCCCACGTGGTGAGCAGCGCCTCGATCTCGCCGGCGTCCAGGTCGTACAGGTTAGGCTTGGGTTCGGGCATCGTAGACCTCAATTCTCACGGATAGGTTCCTTACCCTAATCATATCACGTTCTCGGCGTTCAGAGGCACGCCGATTCCCACGCGGCGACCAATGCGGGCAGATCCTCCATCACGATGGTGGGCTGGATCGGCGAGTCGGCGAGTGCCTCGCGCTGCGTGATGCCGGTCAACACCAGGGCCGTCGGCATGCCGAGGCGAATGCCGCCGAGGATGTCAGTGTCAAGGCGGTCGCCGATGACCAGGGTCGTGTCAGGCGTGGTGCCCATCTGTGCCATGGCCTGCTGATAGAGCGGGGGCGCGGGCTTGCCGATCACGGTGGCCTTGACGTCCGTGGCGGCCTCCAGCGCAGCGATCTGCGCACCGTTGCCGGGGGCCAGGGCGGCCTCCAGAGGGAAGGTCAGGTCGGGATTGGTCGCTACAAAGCTCGCCCCTTCGAGGATCATGCGTGTCGCGAGCGCCAGCTTGTGCCACGTCAAGGCGCGGTCCCACCCCACCACGACCACATCGACGTGGGGCAGGGTTGGGTTGGAGGGCGTCACCGTGTCGTCGATGGCAAGGCAGGTGAGGCCATGGTCTTTCAGGGCCGTCGTGACGCCGTGGTCGCCGATGGCGTAGACCCTCGCGCCCGGCTGTCGTTCGGCAAGGTAGTAGGCCGTGGCGACGGCGGAGTTCATGATATGCCCTTCAGTCGTCTGGACGCCCATGCCCGCGAGCTTCTGTCGGTATTGAGACGGCGTGCTGCTGGAGTTGTTGGTGACCAGCCGGTAATCGACGCCCAGCTCTCCGAGAAGCGCCAGAAACCGTGCGACGCCGGGAAGGGGACTTGTGCTCCGCCACAGCACGCCGTCCATGTCGCAGATCACCCCGCGGATCTCGGACCACTTGAGGGTGTCACCGGCAGGTTCGGCTTTGGCCTGGAGGCGCTGGTAGGCCTCGGGCGTATCCGCATCGGCAAGGACGCCGGCATCGGCGACGGGAAGATAGGCGATGCTTGCAGCGTGTTGCTCGAAGAGCACGCGTCCTCCGACGTCGCCCGAGAGCGTCGCCAGCTGTTCAAAATAGCGCCGTCCGAAGAGCACCGGGGTGCCGCGTTCTCCCTCGGGAGACCGGGGGATGATAATGCCCGCGCCGCTCGTATGCCACATCTCGGCATACCTTTGCAGGAGCCGTGGCGTGATGAGGGGTTGGTCGATGGGGATGAAGAGAGCGGCCTGGGTCGTCGGGGGCAGGGCCGCGATGCCGACGTTCAAGCTGCTACTCAGCCCCTCCTGCCAACGGTAGTTTCGCAGGATCTGCACAGGGCGAGATGTAAGGTGGGGCATTATGGTATCGGCGCCCGATCCGACGACCACGAGCACGGGGTCAAACCCCGCGGTCCAGGCCGTATCGGCGATGTGGGTAACGAGGGGCCGTCCGCGCCACATCAGAAGCTGCTTGGGTTGTCCGAAACGGGAAGACCCTCCGGCGGCGAGGATGACAGCGGCGATCTGAGATTCGGTCATGGTGACTTGTGTGCCTCACAGGTGACGTTGGGTTGGGTGAACAGGCGCCATTGTACTGGTGAACCCGATGCGGACAAGGGGTGTGGCGTGGGTATCTGCCCAGGGCTTTGAGCGGCGACAGGCAGCCGCGTTGCCTCCGGCACGCTAGCGGCAGCCCCGTCGTCGCAACGGGGCTGCCGCACAAGAGGTCGAACTACGAACTACAACCTGCTGAGTTGGTGATCGTAGGTGGGGATATCCTCGCGCTGGATGGCCTCGAAGTATTCCACCACGTGGCCCTGACGGTCAAAGACCTGGCGCACCACCTGCGTGACGGAGGCGGGAGGTACGAGGTTGAGCATGGCCAGATCCCGGCGGTTGCCCTGAATAGCGCGTGCTATCCGATTGACGTGGCTGAGTTGGATGTTGAGGCGCTCCTGCAGCACGCGATACAGGGAGTGTCTCTCCAGATCGATGTCCAGGACGGGTCGGCAGAGCGGGTAGCGGAGATACGAGGTGTGCACGGCGATCGGGGTTGTGTCGACCAATCGCAGGCGACGGATCTTGATGACCCGCTCATTCCGGTCGACTCCGAGATGGCCTGCCACCTGGTCGGTTGCCGGAACGATGCCCCGGCTCAGGGTTCTGTTGTGCAATACCATGCCCTGCTTGAGCATCACCTGGGAGAAGCCGTCGAGTCGTGTGAACTCAAGGTTCTCCAGGGCGCCGCGTGCCACGAAGGAGCCTCGGCCTTGGTGGGCATAGACGAGCCCCTCCTGTTGAAGTTTGTCGAGCGCCTTCCGGGCTGTCACACGGCTGACGCCATAGTTCGCCGCTAGCTGGCGTTCCGAGGGGAGTTGCCCCCCTGCCGTGACGCTCCCTTCCTCGATGGCGGTGCGCAACCGCCGGTAGAGCTGCTCATACAGGGGAACGGGACTGTTGGCGTGCAGCATTGACATAAGTCTACCTCCTGGGTTCGATGTCAGTCGCCAGTCTCATTAAACCTCACTAACCTTCCATAGACCTGAAGAAGATGCCCCCGCGCCTGACAAAAACCTTCCAATTCGTGGGGCCGAGGGACCTCCGGCAAGCTGGTGCGAGGGAGACGCGGTTTTCAAGGTGGAGGCGTACGGCGTGAGACGTCGATTGTGAGCTGCCCGAACGATGCTATACTGAGTCTAGTGATGTGGTGGGGTCGCGTGATGGGAGAGGGAAGATGACGAAGGCAAAACCGAAGGATGAGGCCCAGGTCCAGACGCGCACGCTCATCTCACAGCGTATGTCCTGGATGGTGTGGGCGATCTTGGCGTCGCTGGTGGTCCTGCTGCTGTCGGCCTTCTCGAGGGCGTGGGAAACGAACCAAGCGCTCAAGGCGGAGATCGCCGCACTCGAGCCGCTGGTTGCCGCGTCGATCGGCGAGCAGACGAGCCTTGAGGCGCGACTAGCCTATGTCAAGAGCGACGAGTATGTCGAGGCGTGGTCCCAGACGCAGGCGGGGATGGCGCGCTCCGGCGAGACCCTGGTCATACCGGTCGACGTCACGCAGGTGCCGCAGCCTACGCCACAGGTGATCGAGGCACCGCTCCCGGTACCCACGGCAGAGTCGTTCTGGTCTACTCTCTGGGGTTCACTGACGGGCGACTAGCCACGCTCTGAGGGCCGCGGCGACCTTGCGATCCGTCACCGCCATCGGCAGGTCGTCGATCGCGTCGAGATCAGCCCACCAGAAGTCCTCGCATTCCAGACACTGCGGATCTCCCGCCTTGAGCTCACAGATGAAGGCATGGAGCGTAATGCTGAAATGGGTGTAGGCGTGCTCGATGACGATGAGCTCCTGCCCGACCTCGACCTCGATCCCCATCTCCTCGTGCAGCTCGCGTCTCAGGGCCGCCTCCAGGCTCTCCCCCGCCTCGCGCTTCCCGCCCGGAAACTCCCACATGCCACCGAGCATCGCGTTGAGTCGCCGCTGAGCGATCAGGGCCCTGACGCCGGTGCTGCCGGGTTCCTCACGTAGGGTGACGGCAGCGGCGACGTCATAGTGCGGGATCGTCCTTCGTGGGGAAGGTGCGGGGTAGGCCTCCGGGTCCCCCTCCGCGCGACCCTGGCAGAGCTCCTGCCAGGGACAGAGCAAGCAGCGTGGTGCCCTTGGCGAGCAGAGCGTGGCGCCGAGTTCCATCAAGGCTTCGGTGAAGGCTCCCGGGGCCTCGTGGTCCATCCATAGGCCCACGATCTCCTCCAACTCGGCCGGCTTGGGCGCCGCAAGCCTCAGCACGCGCGAGACCACGCGCCGCACATTTCCGTCGACGGCGGGCGCCGGGATGTTGAAAGCGATGCCGGCAATCGCCCCCGCCGTATAGGGGCCAATCCCGGGAAGGGCTTTTAGGGCCTGCACATCCCTGGGAAACTCTCCCCCGTCCTCGACGATCATCCGGGCAGCCTCGTGCATCGCTCGGGCGCGTCGGTAGTACCCCAGCCCTTCCCAGGCTTTGAGCACAGCCTCCAGAGGGCTCGCCGCCAGCGTCTGCACGTCGGGAAAGCTGGCGAGGAACCGTCTGTAGTAGTCGCGGACTGTGTCCACCTGCGTCTGCTGCAGCATCACCTCCGCTACCCAGACGCGGTAGGGTGTGCGGTCGTGGCGCCACGGCAGGTCGCGGGCATGGTGCGCAAACCAGGTCCGCAAGCGCCGCTGCGCCTCCTCGCGATGCTCGCTGAGATATGTGTGCCGTTCAGGATCCCGAGGCATAGAATGGTCGGGGTCAGCTACTGCGCGCGCGTCACGACGATATTCGACGACGGCGGGGTCATATGTACCCAGACCCACGTCCCGACGTCGCCGTCGTGGCTGTAGACGATGCGCGCGTCATAAGGGGTCACGGGCGTGGTCCAGTCGAAGAGCCACCTCGCGTCCAGGATGGCGAGGTTCACGCAGCCGTGGCTGCGGGTGAAGCCGAAGCTGTTGTGCCAGTAGGCCGCATGGAGGGCATAGGCCCCGTTGAAGTACTGCGTCCACTCCACGTCCTCAAGATAGTACCAGGCTGCGCTGTCGGGCCCAACATCCTGGTTGCGCATCGGGGTCGAGGGGAGCTTGCCCCAGATGCGCGTGAGCCCGTTCGGAGTCCACGTGCTCGACCGGCCCGTCGAGACGAGGGTGGCGAAGACCATGCGCTCACCCTCATAGGCCGCTAGCGTCTGCTCGAAGGTGTTGATCTCGATCCACTTCTCGTTCTCCCCGACCCCCTCCGGCACCGGGTGGACGTCGACGCGGGAGGTGACGGATTGCTCGACCCACTGGTCGGGTCCCACCATATACCACAGCTGGGCGCCGACCGGCTCCTGGGCATACATCGTGATCAGGTCATAGCGCCGCAGAAGGCTCTGATCTCCCGGTGAACCGCCGGGTGTGGCGGAGGTGTACACGTCGCGGTTGATCCACCCAAAAGGATAGCGCGGCTGCCCGTTGAGCACGATGCCGGAGAAGCGCGAGGGTTGGCTGATGGCGAGGTGCTCGGCCCGGATGAACTCCTCCGGGTTGATCTCATACCACAGCTCCCCATGGTAATCCAGTGAGCCCATCACGGTGACCCAGTTATCGCCGGCAAGGAACTGGCGCACCGGAGGCAGGTCCGCGACGG
>NPIE01006632.1_pt1 | contig 17958 bp, 17 predicted proteins | sample 8637661 | NCBI WGS metagenome assembly NPIE01 (sample SAMN07420842, study PRJNA396082) | bioreactor metagenome | isolation source: sample BA12 brine-fed electro-methanogenic bioreactor BA | place: Japan: Kochi | collected 2016-12-09
ATCGACGAAAACCAAAGAGACATCAATCTTGTGTTTTTTGATATTGACGATGACAGAAAATACTCGCTACACGATTACTTGGGACAACACCATATCAAAATTCTTCCATACGAAGGCATGTTTCGATTTGTCACCCATTATGATGTTGATAAAGAAGATATCAAAAAAACGGTTGAACTCATGCGAGAATACTTTTCTTAGGCGTAGTTTTCATCGATTTTTATGAAAATTTATGTTGACTAATGTAATATTTATTATAAAATAATAACTTGGTTTGATTATGCGCATATGTTATAATTAACCTTGAAGAAATTTACACACGGAGGATATAGATGATTTTTCAAAAAACGAAAGGGATTCATATCGATGGACGGAAGAGCATGAGTAAGCGTGCTCCTCTGGAAGTTTATACGGATCCCGAATTTGTTTACATTCATCTCCAGCAACAATCAATGCCGATGACTCGTCTGGTCAATATCGGAGACCAGGTTAACATGGGACAAATTGTAGCCCGACTTGAAAATGCTTGCGAACTCAATGTTCACGCCTCAGTAAGTGGCGAGGTAACAGCCATTAAAAAAGTATGGCATTCAAGCGGAAAAATGGTGGATGCGATTGAAATCAAGAATGATTTCAAAAATACACTGGACCAATCACTCAAGGCACATAAAAATGCTGAAGGATTATCCAGAGATGATTTGGTCGAGTTGATGCTTGCCAGCGGCTTAAGAGGCTTGGGTGGCGCTTGCTTTCCAACGCATATCAAATACCGCTCCAAAAGGCCCCTTGACACAGTGATCATCAATGCTGTCGAATGCGAACCCTATTTAACCAGTGACTATAGTTTCATCATTCATCATCCAGAGAAACTAGTCAAAGGTTTAACATACATGATGAAGACAGCGGGCGCCAGCAAAGGTGTCATTGCCATCAAAAACTATAATCAGGATCTCAAAAAAGCAATCCTGCCTCATTTGGAAGGACATCAAAATATTTTCTTTTATGAAACGGAAGATGTCTATCCAGCAGGCTGGGAGAAATATATCGTTGAACGCATCACAGGCAAAACCTATCAAAACTTGCCAAGTGAAGTTGGCGTCATCGTCAATAATTCAGCGACAGCAATCACCTTTGCAGATGTCGTCGATTTAGGCTTGCCGTTGGTTAAAAGACCTGTCACAATTACGGGTGAAGGCATCAAGGAACCAAAGAACTTTCTTGTTCCGATTGGCACAAAAGTATCGGAACTTGTTGCCAAATGCGGCGGTTATACAGAAGATATCGATCCTAAGAAATCTTACTATATTGCTGGTGGTCCGATGACAGGAACAGCGATTTTGATAGATGATCTAATTGTCAACGATGCTGTCGGCGCTGTCATAGTCAAGCCGACAGTGGACAAGATTCATCCTGAATGTTTAGGGTGTGGCCAATGCGCGGATGTCTGTCCAGTCTATTTGACACCGACTGAAATCAAGCGAGCACTTGAGTTCAAAAACACTGATTTATTAAAGCAACTCGGTGCCGATAAATGTATTCAATGTGGTCTTTGCTCCTATATCTGTCCATCTCACGTCGAGATTACAGATGCAGTGGTCAAGGCAAAGGCACTCCTTAAGAAAGGAGAAAAAGAAGATGAGATTTGCAGGCGGTAAGGCTCCCTTCCTGAGAATTGCAGACGAAAAAAACAAAGGAACCAATACCATCATGAGAGATTTCATGATTGGATTGACCTTTGTCGCTTTGTTTGCTTGGTTCAAAAACGGAATTTTAGTCTTTATTCAAGGAAATGTCAATTTCATTGAAATGTTATATCCACTTTTCTTTTATTTAATGGGTGGTTTGCTTTCATTTGTCATGGAAGCCATCTTCATCTATTATACCAACAAAGATGCAAGATCATTTAAACCGCTCATGCAAAAACTATCTACATCCTATGCACTGATACCAGGACTTATTCTCGCATTGATGTTGCCGATATATACACCAATATGGGTATTGGCGTTTGGCGCTTTCGTCGGAACCATCATCGGTAAAATGATTTTCGGCGGATTTGGACATAATATCTTCAATCCGGCATTGTTGGGTTACGCAGCTATCAAATTTGGTTTGATGGGCGTTATCAATGCAGCCGGCGGATATTTCAATGCATCAGAAGTGCTTGTGGATGCCTATGGCGGAGCGACACCGTTAGCTGTGCTATCGGTCGATAAGATTTTATCTTATGACGCGCTTGTCAAACCTTATGGCAACCTGTGGACCTTTTTCTTAGGCTTAACACCGGGCGGTTTTGGTGAAACATCCGTCTTGGTGATTGCCATCAGTTATATTTGGTTAAGTGTCAGAAAAGTCATTAATTGGACGACACCATTAATCTATGTCGGTGGTGTTTTTGTCCTGTCATGGCTTGTTGGCATACTTAATGGCCAATCAGAAATTTGGTTCCCCCTCTATAGTATTTTCACCGGTGGATTGATGTTTGGTGCCGTCTTCATGAGTACAGAGCCGGTCACTACACCAAGGAATCCACTCGGAAAAGTTTATTTTGCCCTTATGCTGGCTGTCTTGACCGTATTGTTCCGTTATGTCGGCAATCTGCCTGAGGGCGTTGGGACAGCGATTATCACCATGAATATCTTTGCATTACCCATTGATAAACTCACAGCAATTATTCGTTTCAAACGTTACAAAAAGGCGGCATGGGGACAGATGGCGACACTGGCAATCATTCTCTTGGCCATTGGTGTTTATACCGTCATCAAAGCCGGAAACCTTTATACATTAACCCTACCTTTAATCACGATGGGAGGGCTGTTCTAAAATGAAAAACATATTACTTAAAACGAAAGCATTTTTCGTTAATAATCATCTCGTTATCATCCTTTTTGCAGTCTTACTCGTTTTACTTGTCTTCGGCGGCATGTTTGGTCGCTATGCCAGTGAAACGGCCTTGGCTAGCATCGATGAAAACAGAGAAAAGTACTTTGACGAAGTTGAACTTGTATCAGTAGATTATAATCTCGATTACACCAGTTTTGTTGAAAAACCTTTAATCGTTACAGCATCTTATCAAGATACGACTTATGAGATGTATGTCGATTTTGAGTTTCAGTTCATTGAGATGATTTCTGATACAGAAACCAACTCGTTAGTTTTGGCAGCTGTAGAGTATCACCTAGAAAATGATCGTACGCTTAGTCTGAGAGCTCAGTTCTTAAGTTATGATCCGGCTACAAGAACGGTTGAGATGACGACCAAAGGTTATGCTGGACAGATCGATGTTACTGTCGTCCTCGGCAATAACTTTGATAGCGTGGCGTCCTATACTGTTGACACAAGCGAAAATTATGACAACGAATACAATGCGGATTATACAGGCGGACCGGTTCCGGAAGTAGAACACTATATGATGGATCAATTTGTCGGCGGGACAGTCGATGTCGATACGGTTGCCGGAGCATCAGCTGGGACAGGCGTTGCATTGCAAGATTTGATCACGTTGCTCAACCAGTTCATGATGTCCTTGAATGGAGGTAATTAAGATGCCTAACAGTTTAAAATCAGGATTAGTCCTGCTCGTTCTAGGCATTATCATGGGTGCGCTTCTTGCAGGTATCAATGCCCTCACAGCCGATAGAATTGAAAATAATGAAAAAGAAGCTAAATTTTCAGCCTTAAAGACTTTTTATGATATTACTGAGTATGATCTTACAGAAGTCGTTATCGATGGCGAGAATCTAGCCACGGTCTTCGTTTTGAAGAATAAAGGAAGTGAAAGCATCGAAGCATTGGTTTACCAAGTATCTGTTTGGGGCTATAGCAGTAACTCTCCAGTGACGATGTTGATAGCTGTTAACAGTGATTTATCAGTGGAAGGCTATGAAGTCATTTCACACAGCGAGTCAAGCGGCTTCGGTGCCGATATTGTCGACAATGATTTCAATGTCAGCGTAATTGATGACCTAAGCGGTTTTGATGCGGTTGCTGGTGTCACAGTGACATCGAATGCAATCAAAACATGTATGCAAATCGTTGCAGATCGCGTCGCAGATGATTTTGGAGGTGGTTTGGATGACTAACAAGGAAAACTTGCTTAAAGGTTTAATCAAAGAAAATCCTTTGTTTGTCTCGGTTTTGGGTATGTGTCCATCTCTGGCTGTGACGACCTCTTTGGAAAACGCCTTGGGCATGGGTATTGGTGTATTTTTCGTTTTAGTCTTGTCAAACCTGATTATCTCATTAATCATGAGTCATCCAGGCTTGGCAGAACTAGTCAGACCAGTTCGTATTCCTGTTTACATTGTTGTTATCGCGACCTTGGTTACCATCGTTGAAATGTTGATGGCAGCATTCTTATGGGATATATTTTTAGCGCTTGGCGTCTTTATTCCTTTGATTGTCGTTAACTGTATCATTCTCGGTCGTGCGGAAGCTTTTGCTTCTAAAAACAAGCCGGTAGCTTCGGTCATGGATGGTATCGGGATGTCACTCGGATTCACTGGCGCCTTGATTATCATCAGTTTGTTTAGAGAAGTGCTTGGTAAAGGCACAATAACGATTTGGGGAGATGCGGTATTGAATGTCAGGTTCATCTTCGATTTCCTCAAGATTGAGCCGATGGCGATGTTCGTTCAACCGGTCGGCGCCTTCCTTTCATTCGGTTTGATACTAGCAACAATTACAGCCATTGCCAACAAACACAAGGAAAAATTAGCGAGAGGAGCCAAAGCCAATGGATAATATTATCGCTTTAGCTTTTACAGCGTTTATCGTAGAAAATATAGTGCTAAATCAATTTCTTGGCATTTGTCCTTTCCTCGGTGTGTCAACCAAGCGTTCCAATGCTCTAGGCATGGGCTTTGCCGTCTTGTTTGTGATGCTGATTTCAAGCACAGTGACTTGGGTTGTTTACACTTACCTGTTGGAAACATTGGATATCACCTATATGCGGACCATTGTTTTCATTCTGGTCATCGCATCACTCGTGCAAATGGTTGAAACATTCATTAAGAAAATCTCACCTGCACTTTACAAGGGGTTGGGTATTTATCTGCCACTGATTACAACGAACTGTGCAGTCTTAGGTGTTGCTTTGCTCAATATCACCAAGGTTCATAGTTTTGGTGAAACAGTGATTTATACAACATTTATTGGTTTAGGCTTCATGTTTGTCATGTACATTTTCTCGATGATGAGAGAAAAAATCGACAAAGCACCTGTTCCTAAAGCTTTCCAAGGCATTCCTATCGCTTTGATTGTCGCGGCGATTCTTGCCATTATCTTCTCCAGATTCGGAGGGATTGTCTAATGGAAATACTGATTCCCGCACTTATTTTAGCCGGTATTGGTTTTGTCATGGGGACATTGATCTACATCGTTGGCAAGGTCTTCTATGTTGAAGAAGATCCAGCCATTGACGAGGTTGTGGAACTCTTGCCTAAGTATAACTGTGGTGCCTGTGGTTATCCCGGTTGTAAAGAAATGGCTCAGGCTTTGCTTGCCAAGCATGTTGAACCGTCTCAATGCAAACCCATGAAAAAAGAAGACATACCACCATTGGAAGCCTATTTAAAAGCTTACTTTGCAAAAATAGAGCAATCATAGAGTGTGAAAAAAACAAGTTAAAAACAAGTCGTTTTTTTCATAACTGAAAGCACTTTTATTAAAACAATGTTTGTAATGTTAACCACAATATATTATAATATGTATTGGACATAATTTTGGGAAAGGAGGACAAGATGAGAAAACTATATTTACTGCTGTTTGCTTTCGTTTCGGTACTGTTATTAACAGGTTGCAACAACAGTGAATTTCAAGTGGATGGCAATTTTACAGCTTACGAAGTAAGCGTTCATAGTAACGCCCCGCAAGTAACCTCAGTCACCGTAACCATCGAAGATGGTGAAATCGTTGCTTACAACATCGATGTAAGACAAGGTAATGCCACAGAAACAACTGAAGGCGAAACCACAACTTACAGCTATGGTTGGAGAGAAATGACCAAGAAAGAACTCGGAGACGACTACAACATGAAAACATATGGCACTGCCTATGAATTGGTCGACGGTGAATGGGTTGAACAAACAGGCGAAAAACCTGAATACGAATGGTACGAACAAGCCGCTTTGATCGAAGCATATTGGCTCGAAAACGGTGTGGACTCTGTTGAAACCATCGATGGAAGAATTTCAAATGTTGCCGGCGTTACGATTAAAGATGGCGGTTATCTAGCTTTAGCTCAAGAAGCTGTAGAATTGGCGAAATCAGGTACTTTCCAAGCTATTTATTGTAGTGCGGATGACTTGTATATTGCAACGATGCAACAAGATAAGGATGGCGAAATCCTTAGCTTGGAACTCGATGTATTGCAAGGAAGCCCTGATGGCGACACATTTGCTTGGAGGGATCAAACGAAGCAAGAACTCGGTGATGAATACGGCATGAAAGGTGTTGGCGGATCATACAATTTTGTTGACGGCGCTTGGGTAGCAAGTGACGAAAAAGCAACATTAGAATGGTATGAACAAGCAAACTTGATTACAACTTACATTATGGAAAATGGTTGGAATGAAGATTTGGCCGCGATTGGATCACGTGGTGGTACAATTGATGGAACTACCTTGATTGACGATTTAGCCGGAGTAACCGTACGCAGCCAGACATTGTATGATGTATTGGCAGAATTATTCGAAAAAGTCGGATAATCAGATAAATGAAAAGTTTTAGTTGCCAAGTCAAATTGGCAACTATTTCTTTTTGACTAAACTCGCTAAATCATGTATGATTGAAATGAGAGGTGATATGATGCAATGGTGGGAAATTTTATTATTGGTTGCTGCATTGATGCTTGTTATCCTGACGATTTTTCTCGGATTGAAAAGAATACGATATCAAGGGATTATTGAGCGTGTCAAGGAAAGTTTCAAGCAAGCGGGCATCGAAGGCGAAGTCTCGACCTTTCATCCCGATGACCTTTATCAGATCAAGTTGGTTAATGAAAGAACCTATTTGTTTAAAATCATCGATATGAATCCTCGTTACGAGGTCATTATCACGAATGCTGAAAAAGTGGTTATCAACGATGATATCAAGAATTGGCGACGCGCCACGAAGCCAAGATTTGTCTCTGGCATCAAAGCGTTTATTCGAGAAAGCAAGCAAGATTTAACAGTTGTCAAAATCGTGTTGATTTATCCTGGATGTCATAATATCACAAAATATATCAACGAGAGTGATTGTTATTTGGTCGACAGTGGACAAAAAATCGATGATCTTCATTATCTGAGATTCCAGGACCTTAAGGATTTCATGAAAAAACATTAACATTTTTGTTTACAAAATGCTGATAATGTTTTATTATATTATATGCATGCGCCATTAGCTCAGTTGGTAGAGCAAATGACTCTTAATCATTGGGTCGAAGGTTCGAGTCCTTTATGGCGCACCATCGGTCATGTAAACGGCAGATTTTTCTGCCGTTTTTTTTGTTGGAAATGACCGTTTTCAGAATAAAGAAAACGCTTTACTTTTGCCCTTTTTGTCTTTATAATAGGAAGGGTAGAGGTGATATTGTGATCGAGATTAATGGCTCAAACTTAAGCGTTGACATTTTTTGTAATGTGGTCTTGAAAAAGGAAAAAATCAAGTTGTCTGAAAAGAGCATCGAAAAAGTCAACAAAGCAAGAACTTATATTGAAGAAGTCATCGAATCTGAAGTGCCTACTTATGGTGTCAACACCGGCTTTGGTAAGCTTTCAGATGTTTCAATCAATAAATGCGATGTGTCGACATTACAGGTCAATTTAATCAAAAGTCATGCATGTGGCGTTGGCGAGCCTTTTGATTTGGCCGTCGTCAGAGGCATGCTTTTATTGAGGATTAATGCCCTAATCAAAGGCTATAGCGGTATCCGCCTTTGTGTGATAGAAAAAATGGTCGAGTTTCTAAATAAAGACTTGACGCCTGTGGTCTTTTCACAAGGCAGCTTAGGAGCTAGTGGTGATTTAGCACCTTTGTCACATATGTCCTTGCCGTTGTTAGGCTTAGGCGAAGTGTTTTATCAAGGTGTTAGGCTACCCGCTAAAGAAGGCCTGATCAAAGCCAATATTAAGCCCATAGATCGTTTGCATGCCAAGGAAGGTCTTTCCTTGATTAATGGGACTCAAGCGATGACATCTGTCGCAGCGTTGGCAGTGCATGAAGCAACCAAACTGTTAAAAATGTCTGAATATGCTTTAGCCCTATCCATGGAAGCATTACAAGGCATCAAAGATGTCTTTTATGAAGGTATTCATGTTTTGCGGAACCATCCCGGACAAATAAGCGTTTCAAAGCATTTAGAGGACATTCTCTCAGACTCAAAATTGATGACTCGACAAGGCGAAAAGCGCATTCAGGATGGTTACTCATTGCGCTGTTCCCCGCAGGTAATAGGCGCAAGTCTAGACAGCATCAATTACTGTCTGGATGTCGTCGAAAGAGAAATGAATGCCGTCACTGATAATCCGCTTGTATTTGCGGATGAGAGAAAGGTCGTTAGTGCCGGAAACTTTCATGGTCAACCCATAGCTTTGGCCATGGACTTCTTAGCGATTGCTGTATCAGAATTAGCTAACATCGCTGAGCGACGTTTGGAACGAATGGTTAACGCCTGCCTCAGCAATGGACTCCCGGCTTTTCTAGTCAAGCAACCCGGCATCAATTCAGGGTTTATGATTGTCCAGTATAGTGCAGCTTCGCTTGTGAGTGAAAACAAGGTGTTGTGTCATCCCGCATCAGTTGATTCGATTCCGTCATCTGGCAATCAAGAAGACCATGTATCGATGGGAACGATTGCCGCACGCAAGGCAAGAGACGTTCTCAAAAACACCAAAACAGTGCTGACCATGGAAATGTTGACGGCACTTCAAGCCTTGGATTTCAGGCAGGTGGAACTGATGAGCACAAAAACCAAGGCGATTTACGATTACGTCAGAAAAGAAATACCCTTTGTTGATAGCGATACCATCATGTATCCATTAATCCATCATCTTGAATCCATGGTTGACAGAGAGGTATTTGATCAATTGTTAGAAATGAGGTGTAAGTCATGATCCAAAACAAGATATCCTTAGGTGATATATTTCATGAGTTGCCANNATATCTTTAGGCGATATATTTCATGAGTTGCCACCAAAAAAATCATTTTTGAAGGGCATTAGAAGAGCCCCTAAACGAGCATTTAACCTTAATGAAAAAGAAACCGAATTAGCATTGAAAAACGCTTTGAGATATATTCCTGAAAGCTGGCATGACGTCTTAGCGCCAGAGTTTTTAGAAGAACTCTTGAGTTATGGCAAAATTTACGGCTACCGTTTCCGTCCAGAAGGACGGATTTACGGTCATGCTATCGAAACATATCAAGGACAAACACTTGAAGGCAAAGCGTTTCAAGTGATGATTGATAATAATCTCGATTTTGAGATTGCTTTGTACCCATATGAGTTAATCACCTATGGAGAAACAGGTGCAGTATTTCAAAACTGGATGCAATATCAACTGACGAAACGCTATTTGCAAATCATGAATGAAGAACAGACTTTGGTTGTTATGTCTGGTCATCCTTTAGGGCTTTTTGCTTCCCACAAAACATCGCCGAGAGTCATCATCACCAATGGTTTGATGATTGGTGCTTTCGATAATCTTGACCATTTTAATCGTGCGTCAAGTTTAGGTGTGGCAAACTATGGTCAGATGACAGCCGGCGGGTGGATGTATATCGGCCCTCAAGGTATTGTTCACGGAACCTATTCGACCCTCTTGAATGCTGGCAGATCTAAACTCGGTATTCCCGAAGATCAAAACTTAGCTGGGAAGTTATTTGTAACCTCCGGCTTGGGTGGTATGAGCGGAGCCCAAGGAAAGGCCATTGAGATTGCTGGAGGTGTCGGCATCATTGCTGAAGTTGACAAATCAAGAATCGATACGCGCCATCAGCAAGGTTGGGTTTCCGATGTTTTGGATACTGAAGAAGAAGCTTTTGCGGTTGCCAAAAAAGCCATGTCTGAAGGTAAGCCTTTAGCGATTGCTTATCACGGTAATATTGTCGACTTATTGGAATATGCCGTTAAGCATCAAATACATATCGATCTGCTCAGCGACCAAACGAGTTGCCATGCAGTATACGATGGCGGATACTGTCCTGCAGGCATCAGTTTTGATGAACGGACACACTTGCTAAAAGATGACAAGCAGACATTCGTCAAACTGGTCGACCAAACCTTAAATAGACATTACGAAGCCATTCGTCAAATCGTCGCTAGAGGAACCTATTTCTTTGATTACGGCAATTCGTTCATGAAGGCCGTTTATGATTCAGGCGTTAAAGAAATCTGCCAAAACGGTCAAAACGACCTCGATGGTTTTATATGGCCTTCTTATGTCGAAGATATTATGGGACCCGTTCTCTTTGATTATGGTTATGGTCCCTTTAGATGGGTCTGCTTAAGCGGCAAGGATGAAGACCTTGACAAAACCGATCAAGCCGCCATGTCATGCATTGACAAGGACAGACGTTTCCAAGACCTTGATAATTATCATTGGATAAAGGATGCGAAAAAAAATCAGCTCGTAGTCGGTACCAAAGCCAGAATCCTTTATCAGGACGCCTATGGCCGTCTTAAGATTGCCCTTAAGTTCAATGACATGATTCGTCATAAAGAAATCGGCCCAGTGATGCTGGGTAGAGACCATCACGATACTGGTGGTACGGATTCACCCTTCCGTGAAACCTCAAACATCAAGGATGGGTCGAATATCATGGCAGATATGGCAACCCATGTTGCACTTGGCAACGCAGCCAGAGGCATGTCGCTTGTGACCTTGCATAACGGTGGTGGCGTTGGCATCGGGAAGGTGATCAATGGTGGTTATGGGATGCTGCTGGATGGCTCAAAACGCGTTGACGAAATCCTCACGAAGGCAATGTTATTCGACGTCATGGCAGGCGTATCAAGACGTGCCTGGGCAAGAAATGATCATGCCATCGAGACAGCCTTTGAGTATAATGGTTTAGATAATAACTCACATATTACACTGCCTTACAAGTGTGATGATAAAAAACTTAAGACCCTTGTCAAGCAACAGTATATTCAAGGAGGAAAATAGATGAAGATTATCGAATGTGTACCCAATTTTTCCGAAGGAAGAGATATTGAAAAAATCGATCGAATCATGTCCGTTGTGAATGCGGATCAACATATTAAACTAGTCAACTTTGAAAGCGATGCCGACTATAATCGAACAGTCGTTACGCTGATTGGCGAACCAGAAAGGATGATTGATCTTCTTCTGAAGATGACCAAAGTATGTCTTGACGAAATCGACCTCAATGTACATCAAGGCGAGCATGCCAGAATGGGCGCCATTGATGTCATTCCCTTTATTCCCATCAGCGATGTCACGATGAAGGAATGCGTTGCGTACAGCGAACGCTGTGCCGAACTGATCAGCGAGACTTATGACATCCCATGCTTTCTTTATGCGGAGTCGGCAAGACACGAGGACCGTGTCTCATTGCCTGCCATTCGCAAAGGCGAATTTGAAGGCATGAAGGAAAAAATCAAAGATCCTCATTGGCAGCCAGATTATGGAAAAGCACAGATACATCCAACCTTTGGTGCCATCGGGATAGGTGCCAGAGACTTTCTCATTGCCTATAATATCGATATCGATACAGAGGACCTAAATCCCGCCAAAGCGATGGCCAAGGCGATTAGACAGTCATCCGGAGGATTTCAATATATTCAAGCTGGACCCGTTCATCTCGAGCAAAGAAAACACACGCAAGTGACCATGAATATCCTTAACTACAAGAAGAACCCGATTTATCGTATTTTCGAGACTGTCCGCATGGAAGCAAAGCGCTATCAGGTCAATGTGACCGGCGCAGAAATTGTCGGCTTGATTCCCAAGGACGCACTATTGAGATCCATCAAGTATTATTATGAATCAGAAGGCTTGGATTTTGCTAAGGATATGTCGCTTGATGATATCGTGGCTTCTGCAAGAAAATACATGCTTTTCAGAGACTTCGACAAGAACAAAATCATCGATTATTTTCTATAGGAGATAGTTCCATGTCAAAAACCCTCATTAAACATATCAACCATCTGTATACATCCCGCCAAAAACCACCAGTCAAAGGAAAAGCGATGGCTGACGTCATCTGCATGGACAACGTCCATCTTGTGATTGAAGACGGCATCATCGCTTCTATCACAGAGAGCGACGAGGTTTTGCATGATGACTACGATCTCATTTATGATGCATCCGGAAAAGTGATGATACCCGGACTTATCGATGCTCATACGCATCTGGTTTTCGCCGGATCAAGAGAGGATGAGTTTACAGACAAAATAGCCGGTGTACCATATCTCGATATTCTAAGCAGGGGTGGAGGGATTTTGAGTACTGTCGAGAAAACTCGACAAGCAACCATCGACGAGTTGGTCGTGCAGGCGCTGAAATCCTTGGATGAAATGCTTTTGTTTGGTGTCACCACCATTGAAGCTAAATCAGGATATGGCTTATTGTTGGATACAGAAATGAAGCAATTGGTCGCTTTAAAAAAACTCAATCAGATCCATTCCATCGATATCAAGATCACATATCTTGGTGCCCATGCACTCCCTTTGGAATACAAGGAAAATCGAAGCGCATACGTCAATCAAGTCAAAAAAGACTTGGAAATCATCAAGGAAAGAGACCTTGCCGAGTATGTCGATGTATTTTGCGAAGAAGGCGTCTTTAGTGCTCAGGAGACCAAAGAGATATTTTTAAAGGCGACATCACTTGGATTCAAGTTGAGACTACATGCTGACGAAATAGCCTCAATCGGCGGAACCAAAGTTGCACTTGAGTTCCAAGCAAAAACGGTGGATCATTTGATGGCCATCTCAGATCAAGACATTTTGGCACTGGCCAAAACCAAGACTGTTGCTAATCTCTTGCCGTCAACTTCGTTTTATCTCAACAAGGCTTACGCACCAGCCCGAAGGATGATTGATCAAGATGTAGCCGTGGCGATTTCAAGCGATTATAATCCGGGGTCTACACCCTCAGAGAATTATCAATTAACGCTTCAACTTGCAGGAAACAAGTTGAGAATGTTACCGACAGAAATCCTGACAGCCGCTACCATCAATCCAGCCTATAGTCTGGATATCGATCAGTGGGTTGGAAGTATCGAAGTCGGTAAACAAGCCGATTTATTATTACTTGATGTCCCAAACCTTGACTATTTCATCTATCATTATGGCATCAATCATACCCATGCAGTGTTCAAAAAGGGTCAATTGGTCGTGGACCAGCGACAGAAGATAAAGGAGTAGAGCATATGAAATTAAGCGATTTAACTTTGACAGATTTCCTAAATGAACTATCATCTCAATCACCGGCGCCAGGTGGCGGCAGCGTTGCTGCACTCTCGGGTGCTGAAGCAGCGTCTTTGGTATTGATGGTGGGTGCACTGACGACGAACAAGAAGAAGTTTAAGGTGTTGGCGGAAAAGACTCAAAATGACTACGTCAATATGTTGAATATCTTTGAACAATCCAAAAAAGAACTCATCGATTTAATCGATGAAGACACAAACGCATTTAATCAGGTTATGGCTGCTTATAAAATGCCTAAGGAGACAGAACACGAAAAGAATATCCGAGACAAGTCGATTGAACTTGCGACCATTGGCTGTATCAAAACGCCCATGAAAGTCGCCACAATCACCCTGGAACTGCTTAAACAAATGGATGAAGTCATCAAGATTTCCAATCGCAACACTGTTTCAGATCAGGGGGTTGCAGTCTTGAATCTATACACTGCACTCGTAGGCGCTTTGATGAATGTAAAAATCAATTTACCCGGATTAAGTGATGAACAACTTGTCAAAAAGTATCAACATGTGATGAAAGACATGGAAATCGAAGCCAATGCTCTAAAAGATCAATTGATAGAAAAAATCGATTACTTATTACAATAGGAGGATAAAAGATGAAACTATTCGCAGATACAGCTGTTATCGAGCAGATCGAAGAAGTCAGTCGATGGGGGATCCTGTCAGGGGTAACAACCAATCCATCGCTTATCGCAAGAGCAGGTATATCACTTGAAGAAGCAATGCAAAAAATCACATCGCTTATCGATGGGCCAATCAGCGCAGAGGTGGCAGAAGCCGACTGCGAGACGATGGTCGAAGAAGCCAAGATTTATGCAAAAATGCATCAGAACATTGTCATCAAAATACCGATGACCATCGAAGGTATCAAGGCTTTTAAAGCCTTGACAGCTCTAGGTATAAAAACCAATGTGACGCTGGTGTTTTCAACCTCGCAAGCCATCATGGCTGCGACTGCTGGAGCAACTTATGTGTCACCATTCATGGGACGTATCGATGACTTAACGGGAAGAACCGATGCCGGTTTTGAGATTGTCAAAGACATCAAGAGTATTTTTAAAAACTATGGGTTTAAGACCCAGATTATTGCAGCCTCGATTCGACATATCAATCATGTCGATCAGGCGATGAAAGCGGGTGCAGACATTGCAACCATCCCTTATAAGGTACTTAAAGTGATGGCAAATCATGAATTGACGGATAGAGGCTTGGAAACATTTAAAAAAGACGCAGAGGCATCATCTAAAAAATAAAGGGGGCAACCCCTTTTTTTATGTTTTTTTTGTGTGTTTAGAGCATCTCGATTGACATATGACAACTTGTCACATATAATAGGCTCAGGAGTGATGCTTATGCCGAGTCAAACATTTTTCAATCTCACCGAAGAGAAACAAGCCAAGGTTCTGGAAGCGGCTGTCACAGAGTTTTCCAGAGTGCCCTATGACAAAGCTTCGATTAATCAAATCATTAAACAGGCAGATATTTCTAGAGGCAGTTTCTACATGTATTTTGAAGACAAGGACGACCTTGCATTATATTTAATACAACGTTCCAGGGAATGGTTGTTGAATGAAATTAAACTTGTCCTACCAAAGACTCATGGACAGTTAGATCAGATCATTGTTCAGATGCACCAAGTTCTTTATGATTATTATCGGCACGATACATACAGGCAATTCTTTAAACATTTACTGATCTATTTCCAAGGCGTCAACAATGCGCAATCAACCGAAGTCAAAGCTTGCTTTTCGGTTGCTGACGAGACAAGGGCAATCAAACAGATTATTGATTTGGAGCAGTTTTCATCAAGAGACGACGTTTGGATCAAGAGAAGCATTGATATGGCTTTACTACTTTTACGCAATCAATTAATGCAGTCTTTGATTTTAGATTTGGATAAAAAAGCTTCACAAGAACAACTTATCGAGTCACTTAAGATACTCAAACAAGGATACGGAGGATAACAACATGTTAGAACTTAAAAAAATAAAAAAATCATATACCATCGGCGACTTCAGTCAAAATGCGCTCGATGGCGTTAGTGTTGAATTTAAACAGAAAGACTTTGTCGCTATACTCGGTCCATCCGGTTGTGGCAAGACAACGATGCTCAATGTCATTGGCGGCTTGGATCATGCCGATAGTGGAGATCTCATCATCAATGGCAAATCGACAAAGGATTTCTCTGAAAGCGAATGGGATATGTACCGTAATAACACCATCGGTTTCATTTTCCAAAGTCATAATCTGATCTCTCATTTGAGTGTTCTGCAAAACGTCGAGATGGGTTTAACCCTTTCAGGGGTTGGCAAAGCCGAAAGAGAAGAGAGAGCGATTGAAGTTCTTACCAGAGTAGGTCTTAAGGACCATATTCATAAGCGGCCAAATCAGTTGTCAGGTGGCCAATCTCAACGTGTTGCGATTGCGAGAGCTTTAGCCAATAATCCGGATGTTATTTTAGCTGACGAACCCACTGGATCAATTGATTCTGAGACCAGTATCCAGATTATGGAACTGATTAAAGAAATCGCTAATGAGAAACTGGTTATTCTTGTAACTCATGATTCTGAATTAGCACAGCGCTATGCCAAACGATTGATCAAGCTTAAGGATGGTCAAATCATCAGCGATTCAGAAGAACACGACGAAAAAACTGAAGTAAAAGAAGGCATTTCTTTCAAAAAAACAGCGATGTCCTTTGCGACAGCTTTCATTTCCTCAATTAACAATATCAGAACAAAACTAGGTCGCACGATTTTAACGGCATTTGCCGGCAGCATCGGTATCATCGGTATTGCTTTGATATTGTCATTGTCAAATGGACTCGATCAACAGATTCAAAACTTTGAAGAGGAAACACTATCCGGATATCCGATTGAAGTGACCGAGTCGAAGTTAGATTTGGCAAGGATGGGAGAAATTGGTCAAGAGGATTTGCAGGAATTTCCTGAATATGATTATGCGTTGATGTTTGATGAGAGCCAGTTTACTAGTTTCCTGCAGCCAAACATTATCACTGAGGATTACCTCGATTACGTCACCGACTATATCGATGGCGACGGTCAAGAAACCTTAATAGGGGCTAAGTATCAATACTATGTCAACATGACCCTGCTCAACTATGCGAACATCGGAAGCACTTCGGCTTACATCCCTATTTATGACGAAGACAAGGAGCCCGGAGAGGATAGCGATGTCGGTCCATCAGCCGCATTCTCAAACATATTTACTCAGATTCCTGATGGAGACGTATTTTCTAACAACTACGACTTAATCGCCGGTGAACTTCCGGATAACAATCTCGACCAAAAAGAAATCGAAGTTGTTCTCGTTGTCGATGAATACAATCGTTTATTCAAAACGTTCCTGGAGAATGTCTTAAACATGGATGTAGAGGACGAAGAAACCTTTGCATTTGACGATATCATCGGCAAAAGCTATAAACTCTACATTGGCGATTACAACATTCTCACCAGTGATGTCAATGACGCTTATGAAGTCTCAATTTCAGGCATTATTCGTGTAAAACCAGATTCGAATGTCAACCTCTTTTTCAACGGCTTCGGTTATACCTCTGATGTATTAGAACACATATATGCAAGCTATCCTGAAGAAGTCGGGAACATAAAGTCTATTAGCCTATACCCCAGAGATTTTGAATCCAAAGAAGTCGTCAAAGCTTATCTTGATGAATACAACGTGGGATTGGCTGAAAGCCAGCGAGTCGAATACATCGATAGAGCTGCCACATTTACCGCTTTAATCGGTGGCGTTATCGATACAATCTCGATTGTCTTAATCGCGTTTGCGGCTATCTCGTTGGTTGTCTCTTCAATTATGATATCCATTATCACCTATGTCTCTGTGATTGAGAGAACAAAAGAGATTGGCGTCTTAAGAGCCTTAGGAGCGCGTAAAAAGGACATCTCACGCATCTTCAATGTGGAGAATGTCATCATCGGTTTTGCATCCGGTATGGTTGGTGTTTTGATTAGTTTGCTGCTGATCATCCCCATCAACTTGGTGATTGAACACTTTGCTGAAATGCCAAATGTTGCCAAACTTGCTCCCGAAGCAGCCTTGATCTTGATTGTCATCAGTGTTTTCCTTGCTGTAATTGCAGGATTGATACCTGCAAGGATGGCAGCCAAGAAGGATCCTGTCATCGCTTTGAGGACAGAGTAATTACATATCGATAATCTATACAAACATATAGGAATATGATATAATTATCTAGTGATACTGATATCATATTCTTTTTATTGGGGGATACTATGGATTTATTTAAGAAATGTGAAGATTACAAGACAGTAGAAGAAACCAAACAACTGGGTATTTATCCCTATTTTCATGCTTTGGAGTCAAGACAAGATATCGTTGTCCATATGGAAGGAAAACGAGAAATCATGATTGGCTCGAACAATTATTTGGGTTTGACAGGTGACCCTAGAGTCATCGAAGCTGGCGTTCATGCTATGCAGGAGTTTGGCTCTGGCGTTTCTGGATCCAGATTTTTGAATGGGACA
>NPIE01003707.1_pt1 | contig 17945 bp, 14 predicted proteins | sample 8637661 | NCBI WGS metagenome assembly NPIE01 (sample SAMN07420842, study PRJNA396082) | bioreactor metagenome | isolation source: sample BA12 brine-fed electro-methanogenic bioreactor BA | place: Japan: Kochi | collected 2016-12-09
GTAATAATTATTAATTATTAATTCTTAATTATCCTCCCCCTCTTCCTTCTTCAGCGCATCCCAGCCCTGGGCTTTCAGCGTTACCTGTGTACCGTCGTTCGACACCAGGAACCTGCCATTGGATTTATCCGTCATATGCCCGATCACGGAAATGCCTTTCAGATCCTTTACCTTGTCATGATCTTCCAGTTTCACGGTGAACAGCAATTCATAATCCTCTCCCCCGTTCAGGGCGGCAATGGAGGGAAGGATCTCAAATTCATCTGCCACATTCAGGGTGGCCAGGTCGATGGGCAGTTTATCTTCATAGAGATGCACGCCAAGATCCGTTTGCTTGCAAATGTGCAGAATATCTGAAGCCAGTCCGTCGGAAATATCGATCATGGAAGTGGGCTGAATTTTATGCTGTTTTAGCAACTCAACAATGTCTTTGCGTGCTTCGGGTTTCAATTGTCTTTCGAGGATGTAATCATGCCCGGTAAGATCGGGTTGCATATTCGGGTTGACCTCGAATGCTTTCTTTTCCTTTTCCAGGATCAGCAGGCCCATATAGGCCGCACCCAGGTCACCGCTCACACAAACCAGGTCGCCTTCTTTCGTACCATTGCGGTAAGTGATCTCTTTTTTAGGTACTTCACCGATGGCGGTGATAGACATGTACAGACTATTCGGGCTGGAAGTAGTATCCCCGCCAACCACATCCACACCATACATTTCACAGGCAAGGTAAATCCCGCTGTAGATCTCTTCGATGGCTTCCACCGAAAAACGGTTGGAGACCGAAAGGCCGACTACCAGTTGTTTGGGTGTACCGTTCATGGCGTATATATCCGAGAAATTCACCACAGCTGCTTTATAACCGAGATGTTTGAGTGGAGCATAAGAAAGGTCAAAATGCACCCCCTCGATGAGCAGATCCTTGGTGACCAGCATATAGTTATCCCTGTCTTTTTCGATCACCGCAGCATCATCGCCTACACCTTTGATACTGCTCTCGTTTTTCAATTTGATATTCTTAGTCAGGATGTCGATCAAACCAAATTCACCAAATGCTTCAATTTCTGTCCTGGGTATATTTTGCTTTTCACTGCTCATAATCACCTGTTTTAGCCTGCAAAATTAGCAATAAAACGGGCTGTGGCAAAATGGCTTGCAAATATACATGAAGCTCTTATCATCCGAATTCCCCTGTTTAATTAGAACTAATGACCCGCCAGAGGGAGTATTGATAATTAATTTACAATCTCCCAAAGAAACCAGGAGTAAAAAATTAATAATTCAATTTCCTTGCTCAAATTGGTTCATCTGGAAAATTCACTGATAATATTTCAAAAAAGAATTCAACAATAATGAGATTGTTCAGGATGCAGTGATAAGGAATTTTGAGATAATCGGTGAAGCGACCAAAAACATTTCGGAGAATTATAAAGAAACTTATTTTGAAATACCATGGAAAGAAATGGCCGGAATGAGAGACAAACTAATTCATGATTATATGGGCGTTGATACAGATGTAATTTGGAAGACAATAAAGGAAGACTTACCAATTCTTGAAAAACAGTTCAAACATATTAAAAAATAAGCCATTCAGCTAAATCTCATCACAACAATTTCCATCGAATTTTGTTATCTTTGTACACTTATTTAATCTTAATTCAAATAAGGAGGAGTAAGATGAGTGAAGATGAACAATTACTGGATAAGATAACGCAAAGCGACTATAAATACGGCTTTACCACAAATATAGAGACCGAAACAGCGCCCATTGGACTGAATGAGGATACCGTCAAATTTATTTCTGCAAAAAAGGGAGAACCCGAATGGATGCTGGAATGGCGCCTGAAGGCATACCGTCACTGGTTGACCATGACTGAACCCGAATGGGCCCATGTAAAATATCCGAAAGTGGACTTCCAGGATATTCATTACTATGCAGCCCCAAAAAAGAAAAAGCAGCTGAAAAGCCTGGACGAGGTAGACCCGGAATTGCTGGACACCTTCAATAAATTGGGGATTTCACTGGACGAGCAGAAAAAGCTGGCCGGTGTTGCCGTAGATGCTGTAATCGACAGTGTTTCCGTGAAAACCACTTTCCAGAAAACCCTCGAAAAGCACGGGATCATTTTCAGTTCCATGAGCGAGGCCGTTAAAAAATATCCCGACCTGGTAAAGAAATACCTGGGAACCGTGGTTCCTTACACAGATAATTATTATGCTACCCTGAATTCGGCTGTATTCAGTGATGGATCATTTGTATTTGTACCCAAAGGGGTTAGATGTCCCATTGAACTTTCAACCTATTTCAGGATCAATACCGCGAAATCAGGACAGTTCGAAAGAACATTGATCGTGGCCGAAGAAGGAAGTTATGTTAGCTACCTGGAAGGATGCACAGCACCCATGCGCGACGAGAACCAGCTTCACGCAGCCGTGGTTGAGATCGTTGCCCTGGATGATGCGGAAGTAAAATATTCTACTGTACAGAACTGGTATCCCGGGAACAAGGAAGGAAAGGGTGGCGTTTATAATTTCGTTACCAAACGTGGAGCATGCCGTGGCAGGAATTCCAAGATCTCCTGGACCCAGGTGGAAACCGGCTCGGCCGTTACCTGGAAATATCCAAGCTGCATGCTGATCGGGGACAATTCGGTTGGTGAGTTCTACTCGGTGGCCGTAACCAACAACCACCAGCAGGCGGATACCGGAACCAAAATGGTGCATGTGGGAAAAAACACCAGAAGCACCATTATTTCCAAGGGAATTTCTGCAGGTTTTAGCAACAACAGCTACCGCGGACTGGTAAAGGTGACAAAAAGGGCAGAGAATGCAAGGAACTTTTCACAATGTGATTCTTTACTGCTCGGTGACAAATGTGGCGCACACACCTTTCCGTACATAGATACCGACAATAAATCAGCCATCGTGGAGCATGAGGCTACTACGTCAAAGATATCCGATGACCAACTGTTTTACCTCAACCAGCGAGGCATTGATACCGAAGATGCCATCGGCCTGATCGTGAACGGTTATGCCAAAGAGGTGATCAAGCAGCTGCCGATGGAGTTTGCTGTGGAAGCACAGAAGTTGTTGCAGATCACGCTGGAGGGAAGCGTTGGTTAGAGGTTAGAGGTTGGAAGCTGGATGTTGGATGTTGGAAGCTAGATGTTGGAAGTTGGATGTTGGAAGTTGATAAAAGTAAAGAAGTTAAAATATAAAAGCAATGTTACTGAATATTAAAAATTTGCATATTGAGATTGATGGTAAAGAGATCATCAAGGGATTGAATTTAGGGATCAATAAAGGTGAAATCCATGCCATCATGGGTCCAAATGGAACCGGGAAAAGTACCCTGGCTTATGCCATCGCCGGCCGTGAAGGTTATGAAATTACAAAGGGAGAGATCATTTATCGTGGGGAGAACATTCTCGACTGGGAACCCGACAAAAGGGCCAATGAAGGAATCTTTCTTGGATTTCAGTACCCGGTTGAAATCCCCGGGGTAAGCATGACCAATTTTATGCGTACGGCCCTGAATGCCAAAAGGGAGTATCAAAAACAGGAGCCCATTTCAGGCAAGGAATTCCTTGCCAGGATGGAAGAAAAGAAAAAATTGGTAGAGATCCATTCCAAGCTTACCAGCCGCTCGGTAAATGAAGGCTTTTCAGGTGGCGAGAAAAAGAAGAATGAGATCTTTCAGATGGCCATGCTGGAACCAGTCCTGGCTGTGCTGGATGAGACCGATTCAGGCCTGGATATTGATGCACTTAAAATTGTAGCCAATGGTGTAAATACCCTCAAGAACGAAGAGAATGCATTCCTGATCATTACCCACTATCAGCGCCTGCTGGACTATATCATTCCTGATTTTGTGCATGTACTCTACGATGGCAGGATTGTGAAGTCGGGTAGTAAGAAGCTGGCCGAGGAGCTTGAAGAACATGGCTATGAATGGATCAAGGAAGAATTTGAACGTGTAAGCTAAAACAGAATTGCAATGAATACAGCTACGAAAGATAGCGCACTGAAAAATAAATTTGAGAAACAGTTTGAAGATCACCGGCAGGAACTTTTCAGCCGGGATACCAAAACAGTTGCCGAATTCAGGAACAAGGGATTCGAGGCTTTCCAGAAACTTGGTTTTCCGGATAAAGGCATGGAAAACTGGCGGAATACAGACCTGAGTAAGGTACTCAATGTAGATTATAAACAGGAAATGATCCCTGCCCGTGAGGAAGTCAATGTAGAAGACCTCTTCGAGTGCAAGGTGCATGATTTCGACACCGAGATCAGTTCGCTCCTGAACGGATGGTATGTTTATGCCGATGCGCCTTTGCGGAAGTTTCCTGACGGGACCATCCTGGGCAGCCTGGCAAAAGCCATAGAAGAATATCCTGAACTGGTGGACCGGTATTACGGTAAGGCCTTCGATCTGGAGCAAAACGGATTTACTGCCCTGAATACCGCCTTTGCACAGGACGGAGTGTTCATTTATGTCCCCGACAATGTGCAGGTAAGCAAGCCGGTTCAGATGATCAATATCATCAACAAAAATGAAAATATTTTTATTCAGAATCGCAACCTGGTGGTAATTGGCAAAAATGCCTCCCTGAGCCTGGTGCACTGCGATGATTCGATCAATCACCATGTAAGCTTTACCAATTCACTTACCGAAGCCATCATTGGAGAAAATGCAAAACTGGATCATTACAAACTCCAGAATTTGAATAACAACAGCACCCTGATCAATTCAAGCTATTTTGAACTGGAGAAAAACAGCCAGCTTAAAACCAATGCCATTACTCTGAATGGCGGTTTGATCCGCAACAACATCCATGTTTCTCTGAACGGGGAAAACGGTTCAGCCGATATTTTCGGAGTTTTTCTTGTCGACCGTGAGCAGCATGTCGATAATCAGGTATTTGTGGATCACAAAGTTCCAAACTGCTACAGCAACGAATTATTCAAAGGTATCCTCGATGAACAGGCCTCGGGCGTATTCAACGGGCACATCCTGGTGCGCAGGGATGCACAAAAGACCAATGCCTATCAGAACAATAAAAACCTTTTACTGACGGATGATGCAAAAATGCACGCGAAACCTTTCCTCGAGATCTATGCGGATGACGTTAAATGCTCGCATGGAGCCACGGTAGGCCAACTCGACACGGATGCCATGTTCTATCTGAATTCAAGGGGAATTGATGCCGACAAGGCCAGGATCCTTCTGATGTATGCCTTTGCTGCAGAGGTCATTCAGAAGATCAGCATTGAACCCCTCAAGATGAGGATCGACGATATGGTGAAGAAACGTTTGCGCGGGGAATTGTCTGTTTGCGATAAATGTGTGCTGCATTGCAGCGAACCGGAGAAAGAAATTCAGTTCGATATCGATCTGAGCAAAATATAAATTATGTCATCATTTGATGTGCAAAAGATCCGGGAAGATTTTCCTGCTTTACACCAGGAAATTTTTGGAAAACCCCTGGTCTATTTCGACAATGCGGCCACCACCCAGAAACCCCGGCAGGTCATCGACCGGATTACCCGCTATTATGAAAAGGAAAATTGCAACATCCATCGCGGGGTACACCACCTGAGCCAGGTGGCTACAGAAGCTTTCGAGAATAGCCGCAAACATGTGCAGGCATTTATCAATGCAGCCAGAAGCCATGAGATCATTTTTACCAAAGGGACCACCGACAGTGTGAACCTGGTAACGTATTCCTTTGGAGAAGCTTTTGTATCGGCGGGAGATGAAATAATCATCTCCGCCCTGGAACATCATTCCAACCTGGTGCCCTGGCAGATCCTGGCGGAAAGGAAAGGGGCTGTTCTGAAAATCATTCCGATCGATGATCAGGGTGACCTCATCTACCCTGCGTTTGAAAAACTGCTCAGTGAGAAAACAAAGATTCTGGCCCTGACCCAGATCTCCAATACCCTGGGTACCATCAATGATATTAAAAAGTACATCGACAAAGCCCATGAATACGGGGCAAAAGTGCTGATCGACGGGGCCCAGGCCATCATGCACCAGCGAATTGATGTGCAGGAACTGGATTGCGATTTTTATTGCTTCTCCGGCCATAAGATGTATGCTCCCATGGGCGTGGGTATTCTTTACGGCAAAGAAGACATCCTGGAGAAAATGCAGCCCTTTGAGAGCGGTGGTGAAATGGTGGACCAGGTAAGCTTTGAGGAAACCACTTTCAACGAACTTCCTTTTAAGTTCGAAGCAGGAACGCCCAATGTGGAAGCCGTACTGGGACTGGATACTGCCATCAGCTACCTTGAAGAAAAAGGCATCGAACAACTGGCTGCCTATGAACAGAATTTATTAAAATATGCAACGGAACGCCTCCAGGCCATAGATGGACTTCGCATCATCGGGAACAGCAGGAAAAAGACCAGCCTGATATCTTTTCTCATCGGCGAAATCCATCCCTACGATGCCGGTACCATCATGGATAAAATGGGCATAGCTGTCCGAACCGGGCATCACTGCGCACAGCCAGTACTTGATTTTTACAAAATCCCCGGTACGGTGCGGGCTTCCCTGGTTTTTTATAATACCTTTGAAGAGATCGACCGCCTGGTGGAAGCAATCCGGCAGGTAAAAAGGATGTTTGAATGATAAAACTTCAATTTTATGACGATCAATGAAAGGACCGAAGAGATCAAAGAAGAATTTTCCCAGTTTGACGACTGGATGGATAAATACAATTACCTGATCGAGATGGGCAATGACCTGCCCCTTTTGGATGAGGAACAGAAAACCAAGCAGAACCTGATCTCAGGTTGTCAGTCGCGGGTATGGTTACATGCCAGGTACGAGGACGGACTGATCCATTTCAGGGCCGACAGCGATGCCGTGATCACCAAGGGCATTGCCGCGCTCCTGGTAAGGGTTTTCTCGGAACAAAAACCCGATGACATCCTGAATGCAGGCACAGAATTCATCGACGAGATCGGCCTCAAAGACCATCTCTCCCCCACCCGCTCCAATGGTCTGATGTCGATGATCAAGCAAATGAAGCTGTATGCACTGGCGTTTAAGACCAAGAAAGAACAGAATACTAATTGATTTTTATAAACAACCTTAGTCATGCCAAGCGGAGTCAAGGCATCTCGATTCCACTCGATGTGACATAATACACGATATCCGGTAAAACAGTATTTGGTAATTGAAAATTGAAATTTATTATGAGCACAAAAGATAAAAAAGAACTCGAAAAACAAATCATCCATGTATTAAAGAACATCTTCGATCCCGAGATCCCGGTGAACATTTACGAGATCGGGCTGATCTACGAGATCAACATAGATGATGAAAACAATGTGCATCTGCTGATGACCCTGACCTCGCCCAATTGCCCGGTGGCCGAGAGCCTCCCACAGGAAGTGCAGGACAAGGTAGGTGAATTGAATGCCGTGAAGAAAGCACGGGTTGAACTTACTTTTGATCCCCCCTGGGACCAGGAAATGCTGAGTGAAGAAGCGAAACTTGAGCTTGGGTTTTTGTAGTCCTTTTTCCATTAATCCTTCCTGTGCCTGGTTTCCGTATCCTTTCTTTCTAATACAATTTTATTGTTTCTCTTGAAATCAATGGCATCATTGATGATCTCTCTGGGAAAGGAATTCAGGTTTAATAATTCAATGGCATTGCTTTTTTCAGGCAGGCCTTTATTTAACTGGTAATTAAATGTTAAGCGATCATTTTTCAACTCATCTTTGAAGAAATACAGATCAAAACGTTTGCTTAAGAAAGCAGTCAATTCACTTTTTTCCTCCTTTTGAATCCTTAAAAGCTGATATAGCTTTTGTTGTCCGATCCTGCTTTCACAACGATCAATCTTTTCAAAAACCTGATCCATATCCAGGTCGTTCCATGTTCTGTCATTTATATAGAAATCAGATATGCTCGCCCTTGACGAATTAAAATAAGCAGAAATAAGATCCATATCCCGATATTGATCTTTTGGTTTTCCCCATTGTGAGATAAGCAATTTCTGTTTCTTTCTTTTTCGCATATATATTTATTCCATACAATATACAAATGTCCCGCCTTCAAGGCAAATAAATTAAATTCAGAAAAGTTCTAAATAAATTGAATACGAAATGTATTAGCTGAAAGACTGAGCGATTATCTGACGACAGGATTTTTCTTCTTCACAATCCCACTGGTAATTCCGATCAGCGCAAATAACACACTGAAGAAAATGGCGATCCTGGCCAGGTAATCCCCGAACTGCACATAAAAAGTTTCTTCCCAGTTGGCATTGATCTTTTGTTTGATCACTGCCGGCTCCCAGTAGGCTGTTTCCTGGAAGGCATCCCCCCGCTGATTAATAAAGGCAGAGATACCGGTATTGGCCGAACGGGCGATGCTGCGCCTTGTTTCTATGGCACGCAGCCTCGCATAGGAGAAATGCTGGCGGTAACCGGGCGTGTTACCCCACCAGCCGTCGTTGGTGACGATGAAGATGAGGTTGGCCCCGTTACGAACAAATTTCGCAGTAAATTCCCCGTACACCGATTCATAACAAATGATGGCGGCTACTTTCAGGGAATCATATTGTGTATCGAACACTTTTCTTTCCAGATCGATCCCGAGGCTTCCGATCGTACCCCCCATATTAATTGCAAGTCCCTCAAGAAATTTGAGGTACCTGGGAAAAGGCATTCTTTCCACACCCGGGGTCAGCTTGGATTTATGGTACCATTGCTTAATATCATTGGTATCGATCATGAAGACCGTATTGAAGGCATCGTAATAAGCATCATAATCCTTGAACTTTCGGGCGGTTGGAGTTAAGTCCTCTTCAGGTAAAAATTCCTTATAGGTGGAAGCCCCGATAAAAAAGCTCAGCTGGGGATGCTCATACACAAACTGCTGCAGTTTCCTGAGGCTGCGTGAAATATGCAGTTTGCGTTCCCAGATATCTTCCTGTATGGCTGACTCCGGGGAAACCACAAATTGTGTGTTGCTGTCGATCTTTTGTACTGCAAGCGCCAGGTTCCGGTCGATCACTTCCAGGGGAGGCACCGTATATTGTTCGGTATAAGGATCCAGGTTGGGTTGGACTACCACTACTTCCACAGGATGCTCCGTTTCTTCATAGTTTGCATAAATCACCCAGGACCAGCTCACCGGAAAAACAATAAATACGATTCCGGTAATCAGATATGCCAGGACCTTTTTTCTGGATCTTTCCGAAATGCCGGCATAGGTAATGGCCCGGTAAAGGAAAATATTCACCAGCAGCACCCAGAAAGTTCCGCCAAGTGTGCCTGTAAATTCATACCACTGTATCCATTTGTAATAGCTGGCGAAGCCATTTCCGATATTGAGCCAGGGCCAGGTGAGATCCCAGTTCATGTGGAAATACTCCCAGGATATCCAGTAAAAGATCAGGATAAAATACCCGTGATTGGTATAAAGATTTCTTTTGGTCAGGTGATAGATCATGAATACCACGCTCATGAAAAGGGAATTGAAAACCACGGCAGCAATTCCGCCACCTATGGTCGAATTCATCACCCAGTAAGTAGTCAGAATATTCCAGGTGAAAAAGGCCGGGTAAACATAGGTCAGTATGCTGAATTTGTGAAAATCCTCCCGATGCTTATCAATGTGATCCTCGATGAATAGCAGAGGGATAACAGCGACAAACAACAATCCGGGCCAGCCTCCAACCGGCCAGGCAGCAGCGAACAAAAGTCCAGAGAAAAGGGATAATAATAAAAGATGATATTTTTTCATCACGAAAAATTATGAAAACAAAGATAGGGATTAAGGATTAACAGAATGCAATGCTTCTCAAGATTACAAGACAGTTTAATTTTTCTTATAACTTTGACAAGGATTTAAAAAAATTTGCCATGAAACCTAAATTATTAATCTTATCCCTATTATTCCTGTTAACTAACATTTCATTCGCCCAAAAGATCATCAAACTTGAAGGTGAAATATCAGGACTACAGGATTTCGATTATTACATTGAAGATGTAATTGTTGGACAAAATGAAAAAGACTGTATCGGATTTGCTCAAACAGGAATGTGGAACACTAAAATTGCCTCCTTTTTTGATGAAAACATTAAGATAAAAATACTTGAATTCTTATCCGCTAACTTTCCAAAAGCTCCGGGGAAGAAACCCCTGATTATTAAGCTTAATAAAATCTACATCTCTGAATTGACCCTGGCCATGGCCGAATATGCATTTGCAAACTTGAATATTAACTTTATCGAAGCCCAGGATTCAATTTATATTAAAAGATTTCAGGCAGTTGCTTCAACAAAAAGATCAGGGGTGGATGTGACTGCATTGCATGATAACAATATTGTTAATGTATTTTCTCAATGTTTTAAGGAGTTTGAAATCAGAGATAATTTGAATCTCCTTTCTCACGATACATTAAATATATTTGAATTACATAGCCAAGATTGTAATAAGGCAGATTATCCTATCCTTGACAAATCGCAGTTGCGTAAAGGCGTTTTTTTAACATTCAATGATTTCAGGGACAATATCATTTGTAAAGATTTTCCCTTTGATATCAAGTATAGAACAAAAGAAGACACAACTTTTTCAGCGAAGATCAAATTCAAAAATGATCATCCGGATGAATATTGGGGTTTTTGCGATGGTAAGAATTTATTTATGCAAATTGAAGATAAATCCTATCCATTAAGTCTTGTTAATGGCCGTTTTGTTTTGTACCCAAAATCCTATGATATTTCGAATCAAAATGGAATCGCTTTTGCAGGCATGATGTTTGGCGTTTTTGGTGCTGCTATTGCTACCATGTCTCAACCCTCATCGGTAGAACGGTTTTACCTCGATCTTTGTACCGGCAACATTTTCCCGGATGACCGCCAAAGTCCTTTTGATATCATAGGGAGTAAAGTTTTTTATTATTCGGATTATTCAAAACTGGATACCGGCGTGTGTATCAGTTACAACGATCAAAAAATGCTTTGCCTGAGAGAAGGGCAATACGCCATTATCGACTTTCAACCAACAAGAAGTGAATTCGAAATCAAAATCACTACATCAGATAAAGATATTCTTGTGGAGGATTTTGATCCGAATTACCTGGATACACAGTTGTTTTTAATAAAAGTAAAGAAGAAAGGCAAACTGACCGTAACCGAATGCACTGGCAAAACCAAGCTCAAAATACTTGAAGATCTAGAAGATAAACAACGAGTGTATTGATCTCAATACAAAAAGTTATTATAAGGATACCGCTGTATGTGTATCCGCTTCACCTCCTCGTAAAGGATGTCCTTCAGCTCATCGAAGTTTTCCTTTTTCTTTGCAGAGATAAAGATCACCGGTTGATCCAGGCGGTTCATCCAGGTTTTTCTTAGGTCCTTGAGTGAATAATTCTCTGCCGTGACCGGTGTCAGGTCATCTTCTTCTTTTTCCACATAGGTATAGGCATCGATCTTGTTGAATACCATGATGGAGGGTTTGTCGATCACTCCGATATCAGCCAGGGTCTGGTTTACCACGTTGATCTGTTCCTCAAAATCTGGATGGGAAATATCCACGATATGCATCAGCAGGTCTGCTTCTCTCACCTCATCCAGGGTGGATTTAAATGACTCCACCAGGCTGTGTGGCAGCTTGCGAATAAAACCCACCGTATCGGCTGCCAGGAAAGGCAGGTTGTCGATCACCACTTTGCGTACCGTAGTATCCAGGGTGGCAAACAATTTATCTTCGGCGAAGACCTCCGATTTGCTCAGCAAATTCATCAGGGTGGATTTGCCCACATTGGTATAACCTACCAGGGCCACGCGGATCATACTGCCACGGTTACTGCGCTGGGTGGCTTTCTGCTTGTCGATCTGCAACAGTTTCTTTTTGAGCAGGGAAATCCGGTCGCGAATGATCCGGCGGTCGGTCTCGATTTCCCGTTCACCGGGACCCCTCAGTCCGATCCCTCCCCGCTGCCTTTCCAGGTGAGTCCACATCCCGGCCAGGCGGGGCAGCAAATACTCATACTGTGCCAGTTCCACCTGGGTCTTGGCATGGGCCGTTTTGGCCCGGCTGGCAAAGATATCCAGGATGAGATTGGTACGATCGAGGATGCGGCAGTTGAGCGCTTTCTCAATATTCCTGATCTGTGAACCAGAAAGTTCTTCATCAAAAACAGCAATATCAATTTTTTCTTCCTTCACGAAATCCCTGATCTCTGCCAGTTTACCACTTCCCACAAATGTGGATGGATGAGGATTGTCGAGGTGCTGTACAAATCTTTCCACCGGGATTCCCCCGGCAGTATCCACCAGGAATGCAAGTTCATCCAGGAACTCATCGATCCTTTCCTTGTCTTCCTTGCTGGTGGTAAGCCCCACCAGGATGGCTTTTTCGTGAAGTACTTTATTAGTGTTTACTTCCATGCAGTTTCTCCGCTCTGTTAAAATGCGCGTCTTTTTTTCAGGCGCTCGGTTTTCGTCATAAAATAAAAGGAGGTAACCAGTATCAAAAAGTATACCGCATGTTCTTCGGTGAGCCCATATTTATACCACAGGTCGATGACGTGGTAAAGGGCCGCCACGAAAACCAGGGAAAAACCGAAATTGTAAAACCGCAAACGCCGCATCAAAAGGCAGATCAATACAATCCCCAGAAAGATGAGTCCGTAAATGATCCTGGCTACCCAGAACCAGGTCTCTTCTTCGAAACCAGGTTCGTGCCAGTAGTTTGTAAGAATGGGAATAAAAAAAGCAATGACTCCCAGTCGCAGCAGCCAGTTACTGATAAAAGACAGGATTTTTTGCATAAATTTGAATTTAGAATTTCCTGAAGCCAATGATCTCCCTGACTTCATTCAATGTTTTGGACGCACTCTCGCGTGCCTTATCCGCACCCATTTTTGCTACCTTGCTCAAGTAAGCCTCATCTGCCTTTATCGCCTTGATCCTCTCCCGGATGGGTGCCACAAATTGTTCAATATCTTCGGCAAGCTGTTTTTTCAGATCCCCATAACGTATACTGCACTGATTATACCGCTCATCGAAAAAAGCGATGGTTTCCTTTTCCGAAACCACTTCCATCAGGGTGAACAGGTTTTGTATGGGTTCGGGTTTCTGCTGGTTCATTTCGGTGGGACCGGCATCGGTTACCGCCCGCATTACTTTTTTCTTTAAGACCTTGGGCTCATCGAAAAGGAAAATGGCATTGCCTTCGGCTTCGCTTTTCCCCATCTTGCCGCTGCCGTCCAGTCCGGGGATCTTGACCAGCTGCTCACCGAAGTTGTATGCCTGAGGGATCGGAAAATATTCCTCTTTGTACATGCGGTTGAAACGGCGGGCAAAGGTCCGCATCATTTCCAGGTTTTGTTCCTGGTCTTTCCCAACAGGCACTTTGGCCGCTTTGTGGATGATCACATCCGCAGCCATCAGCACCGGGTAGGTAAGCAATCCTGAATTTACATTATCGGGTTGTTTTCTCACTTTCTCCTTGAAAGAAGTACACCTTTCCAGCTCGCCCACATAGGCATTCATGTTAAGCAAGAGGTATAGTTCAGTCACTTCCGGCACATCGCTCTGCAAATAGATCACGGCTTTTTCGGGATCCAGTCCGGTGGCCAGGTATTCAGCCAGCACCTGCTTCACGTTTCCGTGCAGGTCGTCCGGGGTAGGGTGTGTGGTGAGGGAATGATAATCCGCAATGAAAAAATAACAATGATTTTCATTCTGCATCTTGATAAAATTCTTCACCGCACCAAAGTAATTACCCAGGTGAAGATTGCCCGTTGGCCTGATTCCGCTTACAACTGTTTCCATGGGGCAAAAATACAAATAATGGGATTATTTGCTTCAAATTGTTTGGTTTATCCACAATCTATGATTAAATCAATTGTTCATTTCAATGAAAAATAAAATCCTTATCTTTATTTTTCAAACCAGCAAAGCATGCAAAATGTTCAAACCACCCTATGTTTCTTTGTTTGTAGAGAGAGAGAGAGAGAGAGAGTAAGCAAGTTTGCTTAACAACCAGGCTCATATATTATCTTCCTTTACAAAAAACTACTCACGACAAACATCTTTGCCTTAACTGTTATAAACTATTCCCTCCTTAACTGGATTATTTTTTACAGCACACCGGATAATAAACCAAAATTCTTACATTTAAAAAATATTGAAATGAAATATAACAAACAATACAATAAAATCTCAGTTCAGTCTCTTTGTGTGTTATTGATTTACATCTGTATATCAATACCTTTCCCAAAGAAAACTATGGGGCAGACTGACATTACTTCTATGAAGTTGCCAGCAACAGATTATGGGGGTTCCATGATTTATGATGTGATACATGCTGGCAATTATTTCTTTGCCTTGTCTTATGACAAGCTACTGGTTTTTAATGAAAACGGGGTTTATGAAACCAAATTCAGTTTAGGTGGAGATTTCAGAAAATTTAACCCCATAACAAACGGATCACAGGATTACAATTACTTGTGTTATAACAATGATGCAGGTGTTGTATATGCAATGAAACCGGATCTGGGGGTTTTGGCAGTAAAAGCCGATCTAAGTGAATATTGGAGCTTCGATCCTATTATTAATCTGGAAGGTGCAACACTGAATGACTCCATGCACATAATGAATGGCAGAATGGTTATGAGAATGGATGATCATAATAATAAGCTTTATATGCTTGTTTCTGCAATGGATATACATGCTAATCCTACAGGTGAGTTCCATTCTTTCAATCACTGCTTTCTGATTTATGATGTCAATGTTGCAGACGGTAGTTGGACGCTCTTTTATGAAGAATACCTGGGTACTGATTCAAATTATGAAGATCAAATAAACAATGTTATTTTCAATGAAGATCCCAACAAGAATTTTTACTACATCACCAGACTTGGCAGCCCTTCAGGGATTATTGAAGTTTGGGAAGTTCTCCCAAGCACGGTTGCTTATAGAACCACTCTTAGCTTATACAATCCGGACTACCCTGGTGGCAATGCAACTGTCCGTTACCAATTCGGAAAGATGTTATCAATTTATGAACCACCACTGAACAGGATCCTTGTGTTTCCCAGAAAGTACCGAACTACAAGATCTGATGAGTTCTTTGCTAAGATTTGTGTTATTGACGGAGATCATGACAGTAATCCGGCCAACATTGTGTACGACTCTATCGATGCACCAAGCAAGAAAATCCATGATGCTGTATTCCTGACTGAAAACAATGATCTGGTGGTGTCATTCCCACAATCCGAAGAACTTTCACAAAATGAGGACCTTAACGACAAGGATATCGCAGTTTATCATTTTGATGGAAGTGAATTTATTCCTGCTTCAAATTTTGGATATGCAACCGAAAACAATACAATTCAATTGGATGCTTTTGATGATAATTCCTCACTGAAGCTTCATCAAATTAATAACGGAACAGCACTAATCAGCAAAAAAGACGGCTTGATAAAATTTGAATACATGGGTACAGATTATTCTGACGACCCAATAATTGACCAGGAAAGTAATTTTTATGGCAACGGTGCCAAAGGAGCAACATACTCATGCATGATTAATACCGCGGCCTGTCAACTTGATTTTGTTAAGAACTCCAATGGAGAGTTGGACGATGAAAAAACAACCTCTCTTGCCTATCCTGCATACTATACTACAGCCAACGCGGATGGAAGCAAATTGTATTTTTACAATACACTATATACCCACAATACAGGATTGTACATATGGAAGGACGATGGTGGAGGACTTGTGAACATTAACAAGGATACTGAAGAATCAAATAATATTACTTCTGCAATCGGTGATTGTGTTTATAATCCATTTACGGGCCATTTTCTTATTTCTGAGAATACCCAATATGACAATGCTCCGGCCAGGGTGATTGTTATTAACGATAATGAAAACAATGAATTCGTTCAAAACATTGAACTAACACATAACAATGAAGACGCTGATTTCGCTGGTGAATTGTTCATTGCTCCAAATGAGAGGCTTTACGTAATGGCAAATATGAGATGTGCTGATCCAAAACCAAAATTATTTGTATTCAATGCCAATAATTACGAGCTACTCACTGCAATCCAATTGGATTCTCTGATTTACGATGACAGTACCGCTTTTTTTACCGGTCATTTTACCTACAATCCACACAATGAAGAGGTGTATGCCACACTTGCCCCCATGTTTTATTCTCCAGATCCTTATCACACGGCTAAAAACAGCATGTATATGAACATGGGTTATGAAGATTATACCGGTAAGGGATATATTATTAGGCTCTCCGATGGTGAAATCAAACAAAAGGATTTTCCAGGTAAATTGATTGTACCTGATAGGGAGAATTGGGGTAGTCAGTCTCAGTATGATCATTTCCAATTCATGATAGGCAAAAAATTCTATTATTTCGATTACACTGAAACTACACTAAACATTGAAGAACGCGATGAAATATTTAACGATATTACCTACAGTCCGGTTCATGATCGCATGTTTGCATTAAGAGATGAAGAGGATACTGACAGGGAGGACCGCAAAATACAGATTTATGCGATTGATATGCTTGTAAATGGCAATCCGGTATTTGTAAAAATGGATCAACTGCAATATGCTGGACAGGCTGCAGGAATTTTTTATAACCCAATCGATAAATTTGTTTACGTTTATCAAAAATTTGATGATGCAAAATTAGGAGATGTCCCGGTTAAATTATTGTACTTTGATCCATCCGAAGAAAACCCGCATTTTGACTCGATTCCTTTGGGCTTTACATCATATTATCCGGAACTTGACCACTGCAGGGATTATTATAAATTCTTTTTCTATAACATTATAGAACCCTATTTTAACATTAATGACAACCGGGCCTTTTTCCCCAATGGCGGATTTAGCACGGTCAGCATGTTACAGTTTGAACCAAGGGATGTGCTGAACTTAAGGGATAGTATAACATGGATTTCTTTTCCACGCCTCAACAGAACTTCCGGTGACCCCGAACCGGATGAAGTTCTTGGAGGGAACAATATAATTCCGGGTTATGATCAATTTAGTTATTTAAGGACATTCTCACAAGGCCAAACATATGAAAGTATATTTAGTGGAACTATATGGCCTTCGAATGAGATTCCGGCAATTACAAGTCCGGAGGGATATAAACTCACGCTTATTTCTGAAGATTCAGCACATTACCTAAAAATGTATGGTGATGTTATGGATCCGGCAACCACAATGGATCTTTCCGCATCATACGACAACTGGATCGGCTATTTCCTGGAAGAACCCATGCGGGTTGAAGATGCCTTTGAGGGCTACTGGGACCAGATCTATAGTGTTAAGCACCAGGACTGGGTAATATATGGCCTGCAGGCTCCTCCGCCCAATCCTGACGGTCATATGGATTTTACCCTTCGTTATGCCGACATGGTTATCGTAGATGTGGTCAGTGACATCAATGGCTTTCAATGGCCTTCAGGGGATGGTGCTTCCATTAAAACTGCTTCGGAACCCGAATACTTCACCTACGAGGAAAAATTGGATTATACTTCTTTTACCGTGGAGCTTGATCCCGACAGCCTGCCCCTGGAAGTAGGCGTTTTTGAAGATTCAACCTGTATTGGGGCTTCTGTTGTGAAAGACACAATTGTGCAAATTAATGGCTATACAACCGACTCAACAGGCTATAATCCCGAAATCACCTTTGCCCTGGAATACGGTCTTAAATCAAGTCAAAAGGACAGGCTTGATAACTATAAAGTATTCAACAAAAGAACCGGCCGTATGGAACAAAGACAGATACGCGGTGGGGAGCATGAGAATTTCTACTGGGTATCTCTGAAAGGAGACGGGCAAGAAAGCACCGAACCTGGTAATTCTGCCAAAGCAGATTTGTCGGTTTATCCCAATCCATCACAAGGGATATTCAATTTTGATATTGAACTGAAG
>NPIE01004717.1_pt2 | contig 17939 bp, 14 predicted proteins | sample 8637661 | NCBI WGS metagenome assembly NPIE01 (sample SAMN07420842, study PRJNA396082) | bioreactor metagenome | isolation source: sample BA12 brine-fed electro-methanogenic bioreactor BA | place: Japan: Kochi | collected 2016-12-09
TTTATGTTAACAGGTTGTTTTTTTTATGGTAAATGATAAGCGCCAACCCGCACAAGTCAAGCCGATTTCCGTGTATTGAATGCGGCGATGGCCACCATCAGCACCGAGATGGCGGCAGGGGTCATGCCGTCGATCCGGGATGCCTGCCCCAGGGTTTCAGGCTGTATTTTTTTCAGTTTTTCCCGGACCTCATTCGACAGTCCGTGGGCGTTGCCGTACTCGAACAGCGCCGGGATCCGGATCTGTTCCAGGTGCTTGAATTTCTGGATTTCATTGAGCTGCCGGGTGATATATCCCTCGTATTTGATCTCAATTTCCACCTGCCGGGCCACCCGGGGGGAAACCGGTTCTGATGGCGAGGCGACGGCCAGAAGGTTCTGATAGGTGAGTTCAGCGCGTTTCAAAAGCTGTTCCAATTTGACACCTGTGGAGATGACAGGGCTGTTCAAAGAGCTGAGATGGTCATTGACCGCTTTTTCCGGTTTGACCACCGTGTGCTTTACCCGCTGGATTTCCCGGCGGGTCTGCTGCTGGATTTCCCGGCACAAAGCCAGGCGTTCCGAATCGATCAGCCCGTATTCGTGGGCGGTTTCAGCCAGCCGCAGGTCGGCATTGTCTTCTCTGAGCATGAGCCGGTATTCCGCCCTGGAAGTGAACATGCGGTAGGGTTCGATGGTGCCCCGGGTGACCAGGTCGTCGACCATGACCCCCAGATAGGCCTGGGACCGGTCCAGAACAAAAGGCGGGCGTTTCTGAATTTTACATGCCGCGTTGATCCCGGCCCACAGCCCCTGGCCTCCGGCTTCTTCATATCCGGAGGTGCCGTTGATCTGTCCGGCCAGAAACAGCCCTTTGATCCGCTTGGTTTCCAGGGTCGGGAACAGCTCCAGGGGATTGACATAATCATATTCGATGGCATACGCCGGCCGCATGATCCTGGCCTGCTCCAGGCCTTTCACGGACCGCACCACCTGGTACTGGATTTCCAGGGGCAGGCTGTTTCCCAGGCCCGAGGCATAAATCTCCCTGGTATGGATGCCTTCATACTCCAGAATGATGTGGTGGCTGTCCCGGTCCGGAAATTTGACGATCTTGTCTTCAAAAGACGGGCAGTACCGGGCGGACCGGCCTTTGATATGTCCGCCGTAAAGGGCCGAATGTTTCAGGTTGTTCCGGACGATATCATGGGTCTGGAGATTGGTGTGTCCCATGAAGCTGGGCAGCAGGGGGGTGGTGATGGCAGCGGTTCTGAAAGAGAACGGGACCGGCTCGCTGTCAGATTCGTGCTGTCTGAAACATGAAAAATCGATGCTGTCCGCATGGAGACGTGGAGGGGTACCGGTTTTCATGCGACCCATGTCGAATCCGATGTCCGCCAGGTGCCGGCCCAGGTCAATGGATGAAAATTCACCAGCCCTTCCGGCATCGATCCGGCTGGCCCCGATATGAACCGTGCCTCTCAGAAATGTGCCCGTGGTGATGATCACGCATCCGGCGGTATATTCAAAACCGGTGGCATCTACAATGCCAGTCACCTGAGAGTTTTCGATGATCAGTTCTCTGACCATGGCCTGTTTGATATCCAGGTTCGGGCTGGTTTCCAGAACCGTTTTCATGTGCCGGGAATACAGGGCTTTGTCGTTCTGGGTGCGGGTGGAATGCACGGCCGGCCCTTTCCGGGTGTTCAGGGTCCGAAACTGGATGGCGGACGCATCCGTGGTCAGGGCCATCTGACCGCCCAGTGCGTCGATTTCCTTGACCAGCTGTCCCTTGGCCATGCCGCCGATGGACGGGCTGCACGGCATGGCCGCGATTTTATCCAGATCAATGGTCAGAAGCAGGGTGGTACATCCCATGCGGGCCGCGGCCAGAGCCGCCTCACATCCGGCATGGCCCGCGCCGACCACCACCACCTCATAATTTGTGTTCATGGAAAATGTCATAACTAATTATGATAAGATCTGAATGACATAAAATCAATTGTAATTTCATTTTATGTCCGCTTGACAGACCACGCGTGCTATCATATCTTAGAATCTTATTTTTACAGGACATTAAGAATAATGATCAATACCCATGAACAGGAAAAAAAGCAGTTTATACGGCTGTTTCAGGAACAGGGCCTGGACCGTTTCGACGAACGGTTTCAGGTGCTGGAAGCGTTTCTCCAGCTGGATCACCATGTGAGTCAGACAGACATTGTCCGGCAGCTTCAAAAAACCGGCATCCGTTTGAGTGACGAGTTCGTGGAATCTTCCATGGAACACCTGTGCCGGTTCGGATTTGCCTCCAAGGTGGCATTCGACGGCGGGGACCCCCTTTACGAGCACCGTCACCTGGGTATCCACCACGATCATATGATCTGTACCAAATGCGGTACCATTCTGGAGTTCAAAGACGAGGCCCTGGAAAAGCAGCAGCAGAAAGTCGCCAAAGAGTATGGATTTCATATGCTCCAGCACCGGATGGAAATTTATGGTCTTTGCAGTGCCTGCATGGCCAGCCGTCAAAAACTGGTGTTGCTTCACAAGGCCAAGCCGGGCGAACGGTTGAAGGTGAAACAGCTGGAAGCCGGCCGGCAGATGCAGCTTCGGATCTCGTCCATGGGATTGAAAATCGGCGATGAAATCGAGGTCCTGTCCAATGGGTTCGGCGGTCAGGTGGTGATTGGATCCGGTGACACCCGTCTGGTCATCGGCAGCGGGATGGCTCAGAAAATCTGGGTCGAGCCCGTGGATACCCCGCCGGAAGTCTCAAAGGAAGGCCAGGCAGTCAATACGTCAGATCCCGAATCCGTCCGGGTCCTGCTGTGCGACATGAAAGCGGGGCAGGAAGGGACCATTGTCCGGATATCCGGAGAGAGCACCCTGCGCCGTCGTCTGCTGGAGATGGGGATCAACCGTGGGACCCGGGTATACGTGGAAAAGTATGCCCCGCTGAAAGATCCCATCGAACTGGTAGTCAAAGGCTATCATGTTTCCCTGCGGGTGGAGGAAGCCGCCCATATTCTGATTGAAAAGGTAACAACCCGGAAGCACGACGTATGAAAAAAGAGTTTACCTTTGCCCTGGCGGGAAACCCCAATTGCGGCAAAACAACGATTTTTAACAACCTGACCGGAGCCAGACAGAAAGTGGGCAACTGGCCCGGGGTCACCATAGAGAAAAAAGAAGGCCGGCTCAGATTCGGGCAGTATGCACTGCGGGTGGTGGACCTGCCCGGGACCTACAGTCTGACCCCGTTTTCCATGGAAGAGATCACGACCCGGGATTTTATCATCAATGAACATCCGGATATCGTGATCAATATCATCGATGCGTCCAATCTGGAGCGCAGCCTGTTTCTGGCCCTTCAGATCATGGAGCTGGGAAGGCCGGTGCTGTTTGTCCTGAACATGGCGGATATGGCCGAGGCCCGGGGGATGCGCATCAACGAAAAAAAACTGGCGGCCCTGCTGGACGTGCCGGTGGTGTTCACCGTAGGCAATAAAAACAGGGGCATGAGCCGTCTGATCGAAGCGGCCATTGAAGAATGCCGGGCGTTTGAAGACGGCAAGGAACCCCGGGTGATCCGTTACGGCAGCGAAACCGAACCCTGTATCAGTCAGCTGGAAACGCTGATTCATGAGACAGGGGCCGTCACAAAGGATTCCCTGGTTCGCTGGCATGCCGTCAAACTGCTGGAAGGCGATGTCGTTGAAAAACAACGGATCCTCGAACAGTTCCCTGAAAAAGGACCGCGTCTGGTCGAGGCGGCGGAAGAATGCCGGAAACGGATCTTCGATCTGTTTCAGGATGATTTTGAAATCGTTCTCACCGAAGACCGCTACGGGGTCATCGCCGGTATTCTCAGGGAGACCGTGACCAATACCGCCAAAAAGCGGATTGATATGTCCCGGAACATCGATCTGGTATTGACGGACCGGTTTCTGGGAATTCCGGTGTTCATTTTTTTCATCTGGGTCATGTTTCAGACCACGTTCACCTTAGGCGCGTATCCCATGGCCTGGATCGAATCCGGGGTGACAGCCTTGACGGACTGGCTGGATCATCTCCTGCCGGCATCCCTGTTCAAGTCCATGCTCCTGGACGGCGTGGTGGCCGGTATCGGTTCGGTGATCGTGTTTCTGCCCAATATTCTGATCCTGTTTTTCTTCATCGCCCTGTTCGAGGACACCGGTTACATGGCCAGGGCCGCATTTCTCATGGACCGGGTCATGCACACGGCCGGGCTTCATGGGAAATCCTTTATTCCCATGCTCATGGGATTCGGCTGCAACGTCCCTGCCATCATGGCGGCCCGGACCCTGGAGCACCAGAAAGACCGGATTCTCACCATTTTGATGACCCCGTTCATGTCCTGTTCCGCCCGGCTGCCTGTTTATATTGTCCTGGCGGGCAGTTTTTTTGCCCATCGGGCAGGCACCGTGATCTTTGCTTTGTATGCGGCAGGTATCATTCTTGCCATTGTGTCCGGACGGATTCTGCGGACCCTGTTTTTCAAAGGTGCGGATGCCCCTTTTGTCATGGAGCTGCCCCCTTATCGGATGCCCATGCTCAAAAGCCTGGTGATCCATATGTGGGACAGAAGCAAGATGTTTCTGAAAAAAATGGGAGGCGTGATTCTGGTGGGGTCCATCATCATCTGGGCGCTGTCCAGCTTTCCCAGAAACATAACCTATTCAAAGGATTACGGTGAATTGCAGGCGGAACTTCAGGTCCGGTTTTCTCAACAGATGACGACAGCGGGACCGGAAGAAAAAAAGATTTTGCAGCAGGAACTTTCGGCAACACTCAGAAAAATCCAGACGGAGCAGGAACAGGAACGGGTCTCCAAATCCTACATCGGACAGCTGGGCCATTTTCTGGAACCGCTGTTCATGCCCCTGGGCATTGCCTGGCAGGGGGGCGTGGCCCTGGTGACAGGATTTGTTGCCAAAGAAGTGGTGGTGAGCACCATGGGGGTTCTTTACGGTGCAGGGGATTCGGAAAGCCAGACATTGACCACCGCTTTGAAGCAATCCGGCATGACGCCCCAGTCCGCATTGTCCATGATGGTCTTTGTCCTGCTGTACGTGCCCTGTTTTGCCACGGTGGTCACCATCTACAGGGAAACTTCTTTGAAATGGGCCTGTTTCAACGTAATTTATACCACCCTGGTTGCATGGGCCCTGTCTTTTCTGGTATATCAGACAGGCATGTTTCTGCGTGGATGATATGGAAATGGAGGGAAACAATGGAAAACAGACAAAGCAATGTTCGATGGATATGCTCATGCATGATCATACTCATGGCCTGGGTTTGTATGGGGCCGAAAACTGTTTCCGCTGATGAACGAGTGACGGTCAAAGCCAGTATTGCCAATATGCGGTCCGGCCCGGGTACCGGTCATGATGTGTTGTGGCAGGTGGAGAAATTTCACCCGTTCATCGTGGTGGAAAAAAACGACAGCTGGGTCAAGATCAGGGATTTCGAGGGCGACATGGCCTGGATTCATGAGTCGCTTCTGACCAGCGTGGAAGGGGTGATCACCAGTAAAACCAACTGCAATGTCCGTTCGGAACCATCGACGGAAAGCCGTATCGTGTTCACAGTTGAAAGAGGGGTACCGTTCCGGGTGATCAAACGTCAAGGTGAGTGGATACACATCGAGCATGCGGACGGGGAAAAGGGGTGGATTTACCACACCCTGGTCTGGTAATGAAATCAGTGGGTTAATTTTTCAGGAGACAGGTGACGATTTATGGCAACACAGCACGTATCCAATGAACGGAAAAAAGAGTTGCGGCAAATGGATCCTTTGCAGAGAAATCTGTTCAAAGCAATGGCGGTTGCCGGGACCTACAAAAAACAGCTGATTTTTGCAGCAGGGGCCGCAGTGTTGGTGGGACTGGTTTTTGCCGGTATCGTCACCAGTTTCAAACGGTCTGAAAATACCGCTTCCGACCAGGTCGCCCGGGCAGTGGCTCAGTACCACACGCTTTCGGATGATCCCCAGGCGGCATATCAGGCGGTCAAGGATGATTTCCAGACAGTATTGGCTGACTACAGCAACACCGATGCCGGACGGATGGCCCTGGTCCGGTATGCCGGCATCTGCATGGAGGCCGGTCATCTGGAAGAGGCGGAAAAATGGTTTGACAAGGCATTGACGGTGTTCGGGGACCAGGCGGGTCTGCGCAATTTTCTTCTGTCATCCCTGGGGCATGTTCAGTTGGCGAAAAATGATCTGGCGCAGGCGGAATCCTATTTTGTGCAGATCGAAACCGGGGGGTCGGACCTGCTCAGAGACGAAGCCCGGTTCATACTGGCAAAAATCTATGAATCCCGCCAGGATGGTTCCGGAACCCGGGAAATGGTTGACCGGATCGCGCAGGAACAGGGCAATTCCATTTATGCGGATCTAGCCCGGAGCATGGTGAAACCACCCGTGACGGTCCAATAAACTGAAGAATCAAAACCACTGAGATTCGATGAGTGGTGTAAATCTCTGTATCGGTGTCAGTCGATATTCAGTTCTTTGTCCAGATTGTACTTTTTCAGTTTCTGGTTCAGCCCGCTTTTTCCAATGCCCAGAATCTCCGCGGCCCTGGTCTGAACGTTTCCAGACAGGGTCATGGCCCGGATGATCATTCGTTTTTCAACGGCGGCAAGGGTTTCCACAAGACCCACCCCTTCCGGAATTCCTTCCAGATCCACGGTGTTTCCCGGCGTCTGACGGATCCGGGGGGGCAGATCCGCCTGGGTGATAATGTCACCGGATGAAAGAATCACCGAGCGTTCGATCACGTTTTCGAGTTCCCGGACATTGCCGTTCCAGGCATGGTCGCACAGGATCCGGGCCGCTTCTTTGCTGATGCCCGTTACCGGGCTCACATCACCGGATTCTCTGGTGAATTTTTCAATAAAATGGTTGATGAGCAACGGGATGTCTTCCGGGCGTTCCCGCAGGGGCGGGATCACGGCTTTGACCACGTTCAGGCGGTAATACAGATCTTCCCTGAACCGGTTATCCGACACTTCGTCCTCAAGGGTCTTGTTGGTGGCGGCAATGAGGCGGAAATCCACCGGAATCGGTGTGGCTCCGCCCACCCGCTCAATGGTTTTTTCCTGAAGCACCCGCAACAGCTTCACCTGAAGCGGCATGGACAGTTCTCCGATTTCGTCCAGGAACAGGGTCCCTTTGTCCGCCAGTTCAAACCGTCCTTTTTTCAATGCGGTCGCCCCGGTGAACGCCCCTTTTTCATGGCCGAACAGTTCGCTTTCCAGCAATGATTCCGCAAACGCCGCACAATTGACCGCCACCAGCGGACCCTCCCTGCGCCGGCTGTTGTAGTGGATGGATCGGGCCACCAGTTCCTTGCCGGTGCCGCTCTCGCCTTCGATTAGAACGGCAGCGTTGGTGGGGGCCACTTTCCGGATGATGTCATACAGCTTCTGCATGGGGTTGCTTTTGCCGATGATGTTGTCGAACTGGTACCGGGTCTGGACCGCCTCCCTGAGACGGGCGTTTTCCTGGACAATGCGGTACATGGAGATGGATTTTTCGATATGGGCGATCAGGGCTTCGTTTTCAAAGGGTTTGAGAATAAAGGTATACGCCCCCTTCTGCATGGCCTCCACCGCCTTTTCGACGCTGCCGAAGGCGGTCATGATGATGACCGGCAGATCCGGATTGATCTCCTTGATGTTTTCCAGAAGATCGATGCCGCTCATGCCCGGCATCTTGACATCGGTCAGCACCAGGTCGATGATCTGGGATTTGAGAATGTCCAGGGCTTCCATACCGCTGCCGGCGGTGAAAGAGTCGTATCCTTCTTCCTGAAGGACTTCACTCAAAACAAGGCGGTAATGTTTTTCATCATCGACAATCAATATGGTTTCCATGAAAAGAGTCTCCTATATCGGCAGAACAATGTCAACCACGGCACCGCTGGGTTTGCCGCTGGATATGCGGATAGTCCCGTTGTGGGCTTCCACGATGTTTTTTACGATGCCCAGACCCAGGCCGGTGCCGGTATCCTTGGTGGTGAAAAACGGGGTCCAGATTTTTTCCAGTGTGTCGTCATCGATACCCGGGCCGTTGTCTGCGAATGACACGGTCACGGCCCGGCCGTCATGATCGGTCACAATGGTGACGGAACCTTTTTTCCCCACGGCCTGGAAGCAGTTGAGCAAAATGTTTAGAAACGCCTGATACAGCATGTCCGGATCAGCGGATACACCGGGCAGATGATCGTTGAACACCTTGTGAATGACGATTTCCTGATCCCGGATCTGGGGGTCCAGAAAAGACAGATTTTTGTTGATGACCTCATTGATATTACAGGGGCGCAGATCCGCCTGCCTGGGCCTGGCAAAATCCAGAAAATCGGTGATGATATTGTTGAGCCGCTGGGATTCCTCGATGATAATGTCCGGAATGGTGGAGGTGACTTCCAGTTTTTCCATTTTCTTTTTCATCAGCTGAGCCGAACTTTTGATGATGCCCAGAGGATTTCTGATTTCATGGGAAACCCCTGCGGTCATTTCTCCGATGGCGGACAGGTGCTCGGCTTTTCTGAGTTTTTCTTCCAGGCGGAGCCGCTCTTCCGCCCGCTGTTCAATGATTCGCTCCCCGTGTTTGACCACAAACCGCAGCACGATGAACAAGATGCCCATAACACCGGCACAGGATGCCACAATCATTCCCTGGAGCCTGAAAATCTGCTGATAGTCATCAGAGATATCCCGGACGATTTCAATGACACCGATCACCTCTTTATCTTCATCTCTGGAAAGCCGCATCTCCTGGACCAGAGGGGCAAAGGTGACGATTTTGGTTTCTTCGGGAAACCAGAACAGCAGCTCCAGAAAACTGCCTTTCTGAATCAGCTTGGATGTGGTTTTTTTCTGCATGGCCTGTTCATACATCACCCCCCCGGCATTTTCTCTGCCGATCTGTTCCTTGTCAAAGCTGTAGCCAATGATGTTGTCGGTTCCGTAAATATTGACCATTTCCACGTGAAAGCTGTGCAGCGTGGAAGTGATGACCGCATCCAGAAGCCGGCTCTGCTCCATTTCCCTGAGTTTGATTTCTCCGTGTCTCAACGCCACCGGGGCCACAAATCTCAGGAAAATCTGATGATTGAGGTTTTCCACGAGCAAAGAGTTGTATTCCCTGCTTTTTTCCAGAAGCAGGTTTCGGACCCAGTGGGCGTTCAAAGCCGCGATGAAGACCGTTGCCGCCAGCATGACGATCAGGCTGGAGATGGTAAACGCTTTGACCAGAACAAACGGTCTTTCCTTCTGAAGATGGGAAGATGACGGGGAATATTTATTCACAAGAAGCCTTGACGTTTAGTAATCATGGGTCTGTCTGGTTGCACCAATTTGACAAAACAGCGGGTTTTGCCTGTTTCAGGTTCATGAAATATGTGATAATACTTGACATTCAAAGAGTATCATATCAGATTATAAAGATTATGGCATGGGTTATCAATACCAAAATAAAGGGGAATCCTGATCCTTACACATATCTGAATATGATCGGAACAAGGATGACAGGGTATGGGGTTTAGCGGAAAAGATCATCTCGTGGGCCTGGATATCGGATCTTCCACCATCAAGGCGGCTGAAATCCAGATATCCAGAAAAGGGAAGACACTGAAAAAATTCGGTATGATTCCCGTGCCTCCCGGTGCCATTGTGGACGGCCGGATCATGGATATGCCGCAGGTGGCCGGTGCGATCCGGACGTTGTTCAGATCTTTGAAGATCCGGGAAAAAAAAGTCGCTATTTCCACCGGAGGCCAGTCCGTGGTGATCAAAACCATCAATACGGCCAGCGTACCGGAAAAAGAGCTTCAGAAGAGCATCGTGGCCGAAGCGGAACAATATATTCCCTATGACATGGATCATGTCAACATTGATTACCAGATCATGGGAGAAAGTGAGTTTTCATCCGAACAGAGGAGTGTCCTGCTGGTGGCGGTGAAAAAAGACCTGGTGGCGGAATATATGGCCCTGACGGCCATGGCCGGACTGCGTGCCAGCATTATTGATGTGGACACCTTTGCCTTGCAGAATATTTATGAAACCCTTCCCGGACAGAATCCCGGAGACCTGACGCTGCTGCTGGATGTGGGGGCATCGAAAACATCATTGAACCTGCTTAAAAACAACATCTCCATGATGATGCAGGACAACGGGTCAGGCACGTTTCAGATCATCGAGGAAATTGCCCACCGGTTTGAAACCGATCTTGCGGCGGCTGAACAGATCCTGCTGTCTCCAATATCAGAGGCCCCGGACCCGGAAGTCATGACTGCCATTCTTCAACAGGCGGCGGATATCTGGTGTTCGGAGATCGGGGATGCCGTGCATACCTTTCTGGGCAATTTCCATGATGCCCGGATAACCAAAATAGTGGTCAGCGGTGGCGGAGCCTATATTTCTGCTTTTATGGAACGGCTGGAAACCGAAATGGATGCCGGGGTGTTCGTCATCGAACCGTTTGCCGGACTGGATCTGGATGGAAAGAGATTTTCTCCGGCATATATTTCGCAGGTGGGGCCCCTGGCCCCGATTGCCCTGGGGCTGGCCCTGCGACGGGTGGATGACAAATGATACGCATCAACCTGCTGCCGTTCCGGCTGGCCAGAAAACGGGAGAATATCCGCCAGCAGGTCTCGATTTTTGTATTGTCCCTGATACTGGTGATCGTGGGGCTGACCTGGTATACCCTGGGAATCGACCGGCGGATTGCCGAAAAACAGAATGAAATCGAACGGCTCGATGCTGAAATAGCCGTGTATAAACAAAAGGCGGACCGGGTTGCGGAAATTCAGAAACGGTTCAAAATACTTGAAGACAAGTTGAGGATCGTTGAATCTCTTCAATCCAGAAGAGATGCTCAGCTGCTGCTGCTCGAAGAACTCCAGCGCCGCGTCATACCCGGAAAAATGTGGCTTGAAAGTGTCCAGGCCGATGAAAGTTCGGTCACATTGACAGGGATTGCGTTTGATAATCCAACCATCGCCGATTTTATGAAGCAGCTGGAGGCATCGGACCTGTTTCAGGAAATTGACTTGAAACAGACCGTCAGCAAACGGTTTGATGCCAGTCTCAATTTAAAGGCATTTGAATTGCGATGTAAAAAGCGGCCGCTGGTGCCTGACACCCAAAAGAAAAAGGGCGAATAATGGCGGAAGAGAAAACAAAAGAAAAACCCGGATCACTGATCAGACAGAAAACAGCCGTCTTTTTCGACCGTGTGGGAAAGCTGAGCCGCCGGAACCGGCTGTTCATCTGCCTGGCTGCACTGGTGCTGGTTGGCGGGGCATATTATTATTTTTTCTTCATGCCCAGGCAGGGCCGGTTGATGGATGTTTCACAGACCCTTGAAGCCAGGAACAATAAATTGATTACCGTCAAACGGCAGGCCAGATCCCTGAAAGAGTGGGAAACAAAAATGGCCCGGGTGGAAGAAGCGTTTTACATCGCGACCCGGGCGCTGCCGGACAAAAAGGAAATCCCCTCCCTGCTGAAAAGTGTTTCCAGAGCCGGCAGCAGTGCCGGGCTGAATTTTGTGCTGTTTCAACCGGATCCGGAAGTCGCCCGGGATTTTTACAAAGAAATTCCCTTGTCCATGAAGGTGGAAGGAAACTATCTCCAGGTAGCGGATTTCTTTTTTCAGGTGTCCCGGCTGAACAGGATCGTGAATATCAGAAATATTGCTTTAAGACGGAACAAATCCGCTGCCGGCGTGATCGAAATGGACTGCAAGGCGGTCACCTATATGTTTGTGGAAGCGGATCAAAATGCAAGCCAACCCAAAAAAAAGAAAAAAGGCTGATTTTCTGGAAAGATGATACATCTGATCCATAAATGGCTGTTGGTTCTGCTGGTGATCCTGGGGGTTGGTATTGCCGTGTGTGAAAAATCCACGGCCACCGGACCTGTTGGAAAACCTTCCGTGCTGTACGCCATCCCCCGGCCCCCGGAAACGGAGAAAAACGGGCTGCCGCCCGTTGAAAAGGAATCCGGGGACCCATCGGCGACAGACCCGGCAGTGAATGGTCAGGCCCTGGCACCGGCACCGGACACGGCTGGTGACATGTTCGATGATGCCCTTCCGCCGTATGAACCCAAAAGCATCCTGGACCCGTTTATGCCCCTGATTCAGGAAAAACCCGCTGCCCCGTCCGAAGACATTGAACCGGACAGACCCCGGCGCGTGCTCACCCCGCTGGAAAAGATGACCCTGAGCCAGGTCAAACTGGTGGCTGTGGTCATGGGAGAAAACCTGAAAGTCGCCATGGTGGAAGATGCCACCGGAAAAGGATATGAAGTCAGAATCGGAACCTATATGGGGAAAAACGAAGGGCAGGTGGTGGATATCCAGTCCGATCGCATCCTTGTGAGAGAAATGGTGGCGGATTTCAAAGGCATCGTGACCGAGCGGTTTGAGGAACTGAAATTACACAAAGCAGACAGTGGAGAGTGATATGGCTTTTTTCCGGCGGACCATCATGTTTGAAAGAATACTGATACTGATGCTGGTTTTGACGTTTGGGGCGGGATGTGCGCCATTGGGATCTGAAGCGCCTGTGTCCGGTGAGCCCCTGATCCAGGATGAGGTCAAAGATCAGCGCAACCATCTTCATGAAGTGAAGATGGCGGTGTCTGACGACCGGATGACCATTCTCATCAAGACCGATCAAACGCCCGCTTATACATCCATTAAACAGGATTTTCCGCTGGGCGTTGCCATTTATCTGCCGGATACGGTGATTTCACCGGAGTTTGTCATACCCGGTACCCCGGTTGATCCGATACAGTCCATCCGTGCCCAATACGCGGATCAGACGGAAACGACCGTTAAAATCGATGTGCTGATGAATCGGGATGTGGCGTATGAGGTGGTGGAAGAACCACGCGGCTTGAGGATGGTGCTGCCGGTTTCCTCACCGGAACCTGACATGAACCCATTTCAACACAACAATGTCCGGACCGCCGGTATTCCAGGTCCGGCTGTAAAGCGGTCCTTCACACGGGTCACGGGAATTGAATTCAATCCCGGCGAATCCGGGGTTGCGGATATTCAGGTGTTCACCACGGATCCGGTGTCCCACGACATTGCCTGGCAGGCAGGCAATCAACTGGATCTGGTTCTTTACGATACCCGGATACCGGAGCATTTTCAGAAGCCGATGATCACAGGATACGCCGGGACCGCCGTGGAAAGCATCCTGCCCCATCCGGGTTCCCCAAAGGACGGTGATTCCAGAATTGAAATACGGATCCGGGAAAAAGTGCCCTATCGGGTGGTTCAGGAGGACAACCGGATTTCTCTGCGGTTTGATCCGGCGGGCCCGAAAAATGCCGGGCCTGATGCCGGGCCTGATACCGCGCCCGTGCAGCCGGCCGCAGCACAACCCGGTCCGCCTGGCCTGGAAACGGCCGGTACGGATGAACCGGGATATTCCGGAGAAAAGATCAAACTGGATTTTTATGATACAGACATTAAAAATGTATTCCGGATCCTTCGGACCGTCAGCGGATTGAATTTTGCCGTGGACAAGGATGTCCAGGGAAAGGTCACCATGACGCTGGACAAGCCGGTTCCCTGGGACCAGGTCCTGGATCTGGTTCTGAAGATGAACGGGCTGGGCAAGAAAATGGAAGGGGATGTGGTCCGGATCGCCACGATCCAGACCTTGCGGCAGGAAGAAACAGATGAACAGGAAGCCATTGCCGCAAGAAAAAAAGCCATGGAACAGAAAAAAAGCCTGGAACCGCTGGTCACCGAATACATTCCCGTCAGTTATTCAGACGCCCAGACAGAGATTCATCCACACGTTGTCTCCCTGCTGACCCCGGAAAGGGGAACGATTTCCGTGGATCAGCGCAGCAACATGATCATTGTGACGGATACACGGGAAAAAGTGGAGCAGATTCAGGAAATGATCTACCGCCTGGACACGGTAACTCCCCAGATCATGATCGAGGCCAAAATTGTGGAGGTGACCAAGGAGTTTTCCAGAAATATCGGCGTAAACTGGAATCTGACCAATGATCCCGCCATCTCTTCCGGATTTGTCAATGATTTGAATGTATCGGTGAACAACCCGTTGAACGACGGCATCAGCAGCGGGGATTTTTCTTTTTTCCGGCTTTTCGGCGCATCCCGGCTGGCGCTGAACGCGAAACTGGCGGCATCGGAGGTTCAGGGGGATGTCCGGATCGTTTCTTCCCCGCGCATTCTGACCCTGGACAATAAAAAGGCCAGAATCAAACAGGGGCTGGAGTACGCGTATCTGGAACGGGATGATGCCGGCGGCTCTTCCGTTAAGTTCAAGGATATCGATCTGCTCCTCGAGGTCACGCCCCATGTGACTCCGGACGAACGGATTTCCATGCGGGTGTTTCTGACCAAAAACGATATCTCCGGGTTCACTCCCAGCGGGGTCCCCACCCTGACCACCAATGAGACGGAAACCGAACTGCTGGTGAACAACAACGATACTGTGGTGATCGGCGGGATTGTCAAGACCACCACCAATAAGGAAAAAAGCGGGCTGCCGTTTTTAACCGGTATCCCTGTCATAGGCAACATGCTGCTGGGAAAGGACTCCAAAGAAGATACCAGAAACGAGCTGCTCATTTTTCTGACCCCGGCCATTGTTCAGCTGGAACAGAAACGGCATACCGCTCAGGAATCGGATTGATCCAATCGGATTAATTCAGGGCGGACAGCCTTTCGGTGGCGGTTTTCTTCAATCCGGTGTTTTCTTTTGCATGCTGCAGCACATTCTGCCATGATTTGACCGCATCGTTTATCCGGCCCTGTGCCTCATAGGCAAGGGCCAGGTCCGCATGCAGGATCGCTGCATCCGGATTTTCGGAAAGACGGGCTTTCAGAAACCGGATGGCTGCATCTTCCTGCCGGGTTTCAAGAAAGACCCGGGCAAGTCCGTGGGAGGCGGTCACAAATTCCGGAGAGATATCCAGTGCCCTGGAAAAATAGGATTCAGCCTGAGTGTAATCCTGTTTTTCCAGATACGCCCAGCCCAGATTGGAAAGAGGAAACTGAGGCGTGGGGTACAGCAGGTCTTCCAGAACCTGTTTGAATACGGGAATGGCCAGGTCCCAGTTTTTTTGCCGCAGGTAGGCGGCCCCCAGATTGTTCAGCGCTTCGGTGTAATCCGGTTTCAGGGCCAGGGCCGCCTTGAATTCCGGAATGGCCAGATCATCCCTTTTTTTTCCCATGTAAGCAAGCCCCAGACTGTTGAGCAGATGGGGATCCCCGGGGTTCATTTTGCGGGCTTCCAGCAGACTGGACAGGGCGGCGGTATAGTTGCCCTGCATCAGAAACGCTTCGCCCTGTATTTTGATGGCTTCAGCCAGTTTGGCATCGTTTTTGGCCGTCCCTGTACAAGAGGTGCACAGGGACACCCCCAACATAAAAAAAACGCAGAAAACAGACGGTTTCATAGTGTCACCTCAATGGATTTCCAGGGTTCAGGGTTGAAGAAGTACATGTTTGATCCGGCGGGCCTCCAGAAAGGACCGGATCATCGGTGTGGCCGGTGTCAAAGACACCAGGAGGCGGTTCGATGACTGTTCCGCATAAATACCGGGCAGGGTTTCCACCGCCCCCTGATGGGTAAAGCTGGGACGGGACCACACATGGTATCCCAGTGCCGATAACAGGCCCTGGATCTGTTCTTCCCGGTCCTGATCCGCAGTAAAGGTCAATATCTGGAAATTTTTCTGTTGAAGCGCGCTGATCCCCCGGCCGAAAACCGTGCCGGAATTCAGCAGCAGATCCGGACGGTCCGGTATTTTCACCCGGTCCAGCCGCACGGACACCGGAATATGGTTCACATGGAACCGGATCACATCGTCTGCCACATAGTCGAATCCGGCCCGGGCCAGAATTTGAAAAATCTGTTTCCGGGTCAGGCGGGGGGGCGGTGCGGCCGGTTCAGCGGTCTTTCGGTCCGGCGGGGGAAGAACGGTTTCAATGGATTGAAATGTCACATGTCCCCAGTAGGATGAAATGGCCCGGCGTATGGTTTCGTCCTGAAGCGGGTGGTGCGGTGCCTGATTTGATAGAATCAGAATGGACCTGCGGGGGGAATCGATTTCAATCAGGGGGGTTTCAGACAGATCCAGCTGCACCTCTTCTTGTCCGTTGCGGCCGGGAAAATACAGTTTTCCCTCATGGGCCAGCCGGCCGTTCACCGTATTGGCATACTTTTGCAGCTGGCGCAACTGATGGGAAGAGAGGGTTGCCTGGGAAGAGGGGGTTGCCGGAGGAAAATCCCCGGAAACCGGGCTGATCTGCACGTGCCGCATGGACGGCACCGGAATGGTGATCCGGTCCCCCGGGAAAATCCGGTCAATGTTTTTGATATGGGGGTTCAACTGGTAAAAAAGGGCCTGTCCTTGTTTTGTAATGCCCCCGCCTTCAGTCAGAAAGCTCGGGTCCAGCAGCGCGGACACGGTATCGCCCGGGGCAATGGTATGGGGCTTGACAGACACCCGGGGCATGGATGGTTGCGCCGTGTCGTGGAACTCCACGACAGGGACTGATATCCTGCCTTCCTTGTCCACGGCATATTCCCGTTTGTCGGTTATTTTCAACGGAATCAGAATCCGGGTCCCCGTGGCAATGGCGTCGATGTTGTGGATGTGGGGGTTGATCTGTTTGAAAATGGCGATGAAAAAGGGAAAATCCTTTTCAGAGATCTCCCCTTTCTGTTTGAAAATTTTGTACAGCCAGTCGTTTTTCTGGACCACATAGGGCTCGCACAGGACATCCCGGCCCTGGTGAGTGATAATGGAGTAATGTTTCCAGGAGGTTTTTATTTTTCGGGCGCTTTTGTTCTGTGCCATTCCCGTTACAGAAAGAGAAATGACGGTGATGCATGCCAGGAAAAGGATGCCAGACGCTTTCATGGATCAGCCGGTGTCAGGGTCATTTTCCGGGCGATTTTATCGGAAATTTCCTGAACAAACCGCCCGAATTCCGATGGTTCAAGGCGTTTTTCCTGGGACGGGACCAGGTCCGGGTTGTCCGGTGAAATCAGCTCCGGCAGGTTTGTCCGGTCCGGGTCCGGCACGATGTGATAGGGTTCCGGGATCTTGTTCTTGAAATACAGGTCCTGGAACTCGGAGAATTTGATGGCATGGGCCGTGGCATCCAGCACAGCGGTTTCGTTCAGGGCCACCAGACCCATGGTTTTGGCCTTTACCAGCCCGGCCAGGCATTCTCCTCCCTGGGTGCAGGCGATGTGGCCGTTCTGGTTGGCCGTGAGCTGCCAGTCCATGATGGCCTGTTCGGTCACCTGCACGAAAAACACATTGTCCTGCCCGGAAGCGGTGTTGTACTCTTCGGCAATGGCCACCACCCGGGGCATGGACACGGGGTTGCCGATCATGGCGGCCTGGGCCACGCTGGGCTTTGTATTCACCGGCTTGAACTGACGTCTGGATTTGTCGGTTTCCAGGTAATACCGGTACACCGGGTCGGCATGTTCCGACTGGACCCCGATGATTTTGGGCAGCCGGTCAATGATGCCGGCGTTGAAAAATTTCAAAAACCCGTTCATGACCGCGGAAATATTGCCGGCATTGCCGATGGGCACCACCACGGCCTTCCGGGTCATGTCCCAGTCAAAATCCTGGGCGATTTCATAGGAATAGGATTCCTGGCCCAGGATCCGCCAGGCGTTCTTGGAGTTGAGCAGGGCCACCGGATATTGGGCGGACAGGTGCTCCACCACCTTCATGCAGTCGTCGAAAACACCCGGGATCTCAAATACCCTGGCACCGCTGCCCAAAGGCTGGGACAGCTGCTGGGCCGTGACTTTTTTGTGGGGCAGGAGCACGGCGGACTTGATCAAAGGCCCCAGATAGGAGGCGTACAGGGCCGCCGCCGCCGAGGTGTCT
>NPIE01003310.1_pt1 | contig 17910 bp, 13 predicted proteins | sample 8637661 | NCBI WGS metagenome assembly NPIE01 (sample SAMN07420842, study PRJNA396082) | bioreactor metagenome | isolation source: sample BA12 brine-fed electro-methanogenic bioreactor BA | place: Japan: Kochi | collected 2016-12-09
AATACAATTACGGTCTCGACAAAACGAAGGCAATTTACCTGCCACACGAACTGGCTTTTCCTTTTAAATTCAGCATCGATAAGAGTGTTTGCGAAAAGCTTAGCTGTGCAAAATGTATTGAAGTTTGCGAGTTTAACGCCATCGATCTCCATGCAAAGGACTTCACAAGTGAGCTTGAAGTTTCCTCGGTGGTTTATGCAACAGGCTGGGAGCCTTATGATGCAAACAAACTTGAGATGCTGGGATATGGCAAACATCCCGATATCATCACCAATGTAGTTTTCGAAAGATTATGCGCTCCCAACGGACCCACAGCGGGGAAACTACTAAAACCTTCAAATGCTGAACCACCTCAAAATGTAATTTTTGTGCAATGTGCCGGGTCAAGAGATGAAAACCATCTCCCCTATTGTTCAGCAGTCTGCTGTTCCGCCTCTCTCAAACATGCCCTAAAAGTGCGGGAAAGCAACCCGCAGTCCAGGGTCAGGATTTTCTATATTGATCTCAGGGTGACCGGCAGAAACGAAGATTTCCTGAATAAGGTAAAGGAAGATGAAGGCATAGAGCTGGTCAAGGGAAAAGCCGGCAAAATAGAAATTGAGAACAATGAAATATTTGTAATTGCCGAGGATATTGCTGCCGGCCGCAAGATCAAAACCAAAGCTGACCTGGTAGTACTGGCAACGGGTATCACCGCTTCTGCGGTTGATAACATCCAAATTCAGGAAACGGGATTCCTCGACCAATTGAACAATGGATACATAACAGCAGGTTGTGCCAAAAGGCCTATGGATGTTTCTGCCTCCCTGAAAGATGCCACTGCAGCTGCACTTAAAGCCATACAGTCATGACGGAAAAAAAGACAGGGATATATATTTGTACCGGCTGTGACATTGGCAAATGCATTGACGTTCAAAAGCTTTGTGATATAGTCAGGGAGGAATATGATCCTGCTTTGATCCAAACACATGCCTCACTCTGCCAGGCTGAAGGTATCAGTATGATCAATAATGACATTGAGAAAAAAGAACTTGATGGTATAGTGATCGGGGCATGTTCCCAACGCTTTCACACACGAACTTTTCTGTTCAATAAAGAAATTCTCACCGGAAGGGTCAATCTTCGCGAACAGGTATCCTGGTCGCAGGAACACCAGAACGAAGACAGCCAGATGCTTGCCGAGGATCTTATGCGGATGGGAATCGCAAGGAACAACAGCATCCTCAATCCAAAACCCTACGTTCCCGAAGATCCTTCGAAAAACATTCTTGTTCTCGGTGGGGGCATCAGCGGAATAACCGCAGCCATTGAAGGAGCAAAAGCGGGATATGAGGTCATCCTGGTAGAAAAAGAGGAAATGCTGGGTGGCTGGTGCAACAATTTATACAGGCAGATCCCATTGCATCCGCCTTATCAGGAACCACAGGAAAACATGATTGCTGAAAAGATCCTGGAAGCTCAGCAAAACAAAAACATTCATATCTTTTTGTCTTCAGGAATTGAAATGATTTCCGGTGAACCCGGAAACTTCCAGATCCGGCTTTCGAAGGATGGAGAGCTGTTGGAAATGAAAGCAGGAGCCATTGTTCTGGCAACAGGCTGGAAACCCTATGATGCAGGAAAGCTGACCCACCTCGCTTTTGATCATTCGAAAGATATAATCAGCAATGCAGATTTCGAAATAATGGCTAAAAATGGCGGGATCAGGATTCCTTCCAGCGGAAAAGAACCAGCAAGCGTGGTTTTTGTGCAGTGTGCCGGCTCCAGGGACAAAGAACACCTCCCCTATTGTTCTAACTACTGCTGTGGAACTTCCCTGAAACAGGCAAAATATATTCTTGATCTTTTCCCACAAACCAATGTGTACATCATTTATAAAGATATTCGCACACCCGGTCATTACGAAGAGTTTTACAAACATTTACAAAAAGAAGAAAGACTTTTTCTTACCAAAGGAGAAGTTAGGAAGATCAATACCGATGGTGGATTGGAGGTAAATATCCGGAGTGAGCTTTTCCGTGAAGAAATACAGATCAATGCGGACCTGGTTGTGCTGGCCATGGGCATGACCCCTTCGGGTTCAGAGGACCTCAACCTGGCTTACCGCAAAGGAAAGGGCTTACCGGAGCTAAAGTATGACTTTCCCGACAGCCACTTTATTTGCTTTCCTTATGAAAGCAGAAGGACGGGCATTTATGCAGCGGGAACAGTGCGATCACCCATGGACATTCCTTCCAGCATGGAAGATGCCTGTGGTGCCATGCTGAAAGCCATTCAATGCGTGGAGGCTACCAGCCGCGGCGAATCTGTTCATCCCCGCTCTGGTGATCAAAGCTGGCCTGAGCTTTATATGCAAAGATGCACTGATTGTAAACGGTGTACGGAAGAATGCCCTTTTGGATCCTATGATGAAACAGATTCAGGCACTCCTTTACCCAATCCCGCCAGGTGCAGGAGGTGCGGAATATGCCTGGGGGCCTGTCCTGAAAGAATTATTAATTTCAGCAATTTTTCTATCAACAGTGTTTCGGAAATGATACGGGCCGTGCATGTACCCGATGAGTTTGAAGAAAAGCCCAGAATTCTGGCTTTTGTTTGTGAAAATGATGCATACCCTGCCTTTGACACGGCAGGTCTTAAGCGACTGAAGTACAGCCCATTTATAAGGATTATCCCGGTTAGATGTATCGGAGCCATCAATAAGGTATGGATCTCAGATGCCCTTTCACAGGGATTCGATGGCATAATGCAAATAGGATGCAAACCGGGGGATAATTACCAGTGTCACTTTATCCATGGTAGTGAACTGACTGAAAAAAGAGGAGAGAATATCCAGGAAACACTGGATAAGATGATGCTGGAATCAGAAAGGATTAAAACGGTTTTCCTGGAGATCAATGAATATAATAAAATACCGGATATCATCAATGATTATGTAGAAGAGATTGAACTGGTGGGGATGAATCCGTTTAAGGGGATGTAGTTAGATGTTAGATGTTAGAAGTTAGAAGTCCCGACTTTCAGTCGAGGATCCTCGACTCGCCTCAGACGAGACGGGATTGGAAGTTGGAAGTTGGAAACTGGAAATTGGAAATTGGAAACTGGAAAATAATGCAAATTAAACCGGACATAGCATTTATTCAGAATTTGCAAAAGCGCAGCAAGTCGCCGCTGAAGCAGTGCATGCAATGTGGCAATTGCACGGTGGTTTGTGAGCTTTCTCCGGAGGAAGATCCCTATCCCAGGAAAGAAATGCAATGGGCTGCCTGGGGTATGCGGGATAAGCTGCTTACCGATCCCGACATCTGGCTATGCCACCAGTGTGGGGATTGCAGCACCTGGTGTCCCCGTGGCGTGAAGCCCGCGGATGTGCTGGCAAGCCTGAGACAAGAAAGCATCATCCATCACGCAAAACCACACTGGCTGGGCCGCCTGATGAGCTATCCCCTTTTTCTGCCCGTCGCGCTTATTGTACCTTTGGCCATAATATTACTGATCCTCTTTCTTGCAGGCACCCTTAATAGTCAGGTCTACCCTGTAAACTTTGGAGCCTTTTTCCCGCATGCCATTTTGAACTCAACTTTTGGCTTCCATTTTCTCCTGACAATGACCGGAATGATCTTCAGCATCAGGTCTTTTTGGCAGGATTTAAAGAAATCCTACCCACCTGACAAAGCTAAAAATAGCTTTTTCAAAAGCTTGATAGAAGCCTTTGGTGAGATTATGACGCATAAAAAGTTCACCAAATGCCAAACCAATAAATACCGCACTAATGCTCATTTTTTGGTGTCCTGGGGATTTGTTATTCTGCTGTTTGTTACCTTATTTGCCATTATAAGTGTGATCTTGGGGGAATACCCCATTCCCTTTTGGAACCCCATTAAAATTGCTGGTAATATTGCCTTTCTGATGCTTTTTATTGGTACAGGCATCATGATCTTCGAAAGACTCTTTTACAAAGAAAAAGTGGGGAATACCAGCTATTTCGATTGGGTGTTTCTGATTGCCTTTTACCTGCTGATCCTGACGGGCCCCATACTGGAAATCGCACGTTTCACTAACTGGAGCGGGGGTTATTCCTGGTATATCGTTCATCTTGTACTCGTTTGGTTCATCATTATTTTCCTGCCTTATACCAAATTCGCACATATGATCTACCGGACGATTGCTGTTGCCTATTTGAGATATTCGGGAAGGAAATGAAAAAATCGATTCTGTTATCCAAAATAAACCAACACCTCGCATACTTGCCCATAATAACCTGAATCCTTAACTTCGTGCAAAACTTTTAAAATGAAGGCTAAAAAAATTTTATTCTCACTTCTGGTTCTTTTCTGTTTTACGGGGCTTCAGGCTCAGGAGCAAGAAAGCATAAATGACCTGGTTAAAGAATTAAACCAGGATATCGATGATATGGACCATCGTTTCGACATCCTGGAAAAACAAGTACAGGACTTGCTCTGGTATCAAAAAGTGGGTGATCTAGCGGTGATCGACAAAGTATATATTACCGGTCCCCCTGCCACAAACATTAAAAACCAGACTGCAATGGGCGTGGATAACCCACTGAAGTTTTACACCTATGTTTTCATACCGAAAGATATCGACTTCGGTAAGAAGTATCCATTGATGGTCCTCCCACATGGCGGTGTGCACGGAGATCTGACCACCTATTACACCCACATCATCCGCGAATTGATGTACCAGGGTTATATCGTTGTTGCACCGGAATACCGTGGCAGCACGGGTTACGGAAAAATTTTTTATGAACACATTGATTACGGCGGACTGGAAAACGGGGATGTGAATGCCGCCCGCGACTGGATGCTGGAAAACTATGATTTTATCGATAAAAACCGGGTTGGTATCATGGGTTGGAGCCACGGTGGCATGATCGCACTTATGAACATCTTTGACTGGCCGGAAGATTACCAAGTTGCCTTTGCCGGTGTGCCCGTGAGTGATCTCATTGCACGCATGGGATATCAGACCCAGTCATACAGGGACCTATATTCAGCAGATTATCACATCGGCAAAACCACATACGAAAATGTGGAGGAATACAAACGCCGCTCACCTGTCTGGAATGCCCACAAACTGCAAACACCCCTGCTCATACACACCAATACCAACGATGATGATGTGAATGTACTGGAAGTAGAACATCTTATTAAATCCCTGAAAGCGGAAGGAAAGGATTTCGAATACGAGATATACCAGGATGTAGAGGGTGGCCATTCTTTCGACAGGATCGACACACAAATCGCCCAGAAAATCAGGGTAAAGATCTATAAATTCCTGGCCGGGCATCTAAATCCACCAGAAAGGATTGAAAACACAAAGGATTTGAAGAAGGCTGCTTACAGGATACGATAAGCTGTAATCTGAACAAAACATTCTGAAATTTTAACTGAACCTTATCGCTCTGACCGGTGATATTCTCGCAATAATAAATGAGGGAATGATCAGCATCCCAACACAGACAATCAGTGTACCTGCATTCAGAAGCAATATTGGCAATATTTCCATGTTGACAGGCACCACAGACACGTAATAGGATTCTTGGTTCAGTTTGATGATCTCGAAATAATCCTGTACCAGACACAATCCAATACCAAAAAGATTACCCCAAAACAAGCCGATCCCGATGATATATGCAGCATTGTATAGAAAAATCTTACGAATACTGATATTCCTGGCTCCCATGGCCTTGAGCACACCAATCATATTGGTTCTTTCCAGGATCAGGATCAACAAGGTTGAAATCATGGTGATCCCGGAAACCAACACCATCAGTACAATGATAATGATCACATTCTTGTCCTGTAAATTGAGCCATTCAAAGATTTGCGGGTAAACATCCATGACCGTACGGGCATCCATATCATAAGGGATGTGATCAAATACGTATGCAGACATTTCATCTATTTGATCCAGGTCATCGACAAACAGCTCAAAACCACCTACCTGCTTATCATCCCAACGGTTCAGGCTGATCACATGTTTTATATCACCCAGAATGTACATATCATCGAACTCCTGCAGGCCTGTCTCATAAATCCCTTCCAGCCTGAATTTCCTTCCCCTGTGCCTGGACTGGTCGCTGGAAACAAAATACATACGCACAGGATCACCCAAACTGATTTTCAATAAATCAGCAATAGATCTTGAAATGATGATCCCTTCGGAAACATTGGTGTCATTGACTCTGAGCGGATTCCCTTCAATTATCTTATCCTTGAAAAAGGACCAGTCGTAATCCCTGTCAATGCCCTTCAGCACCACCCCCTGGATCTGTTCATCGGTTTTGATGATACCGGCTTTATTTGCAAATACCTGGATATGCCTGATGCCATCCGCATCTTCCATGCTCGGGTAGAAATCCTGCTCGCGGCTAATTGGACTGGCTTCCACACTCAGGTTATTGTCATAATTGCTGATCTGGATATGAGCGCCAAAACCAGTAACCTTGTTTTCAATCTCATCCTGGAACCCCGTGACAATGGCAACAGAAATAATCATCACAGCAAGACCAAGCGCAATGCTCACGATTGCGATCTTTACCGCAAGCCTTGATACCTTTTCACTGCTTTTGCCCGTTATATGTTTTGCGATGAATAATTCTGTGTTCACGCTGAAATATTTCCTGCAAAGGTAGAAAAGATTAATTTTGTTTACCTATGAATAATGCACGTGCTTTTATATTGCCTTTTCTTCTTTTAGTAACTCTAACTGCATATTCATTGCAAGGACAGGAGGAGGTAAACCAGGAAAACCGCATCATCACCGGAGCCGAACAAATGGAAGTTTACCTTCCCTGGCTAATGGATAAAAGTGTTGCGGTGGCTGGTAATCATACCAGCCTTGTCGGGAGCTCGCACCTGGTAGATACATTGATCAGCCGGGGCATACAGGTAGTAAAAGTTTTCAGTCCGGAGCATGGTTTCAGGGGAAAGGCCGATGCAGGTTCCCGCATTGAATCAGGACAAGATCCAGCGACTGGTTTGCCAATTATTTCCCTTTATGGAAAGCACAAAAAACCCACTCCAGAAGACCTGAACAATATTGATATCGTGGTTTTTGATATACAGGATGTGGGTGCCCGCTTTTACACCTATATATCCACCATGACTTACATCATGGAGGCTTGCGCAGAAAACAACATTCCCCTTCTCATTCTCGACCGCCCCAACCCGAACGGGCATTATGTTGACGGACCGGTGCTGGATACAGCATACCGCTCCTTCGTTGGCATGCATACTGTTCCTGTGGTTCATGGAATGACCCTGGCGGAATATGCTTTTATGGTGAACACAGAAGGCTGGCTCAAAAATGGCATTCAATGCGAAATGCAGCTGGTATTAATAAAAAATTATGACCACAATACTCCTTACACGCTCCCGTTGAGCCCTTCACCGAATTTAAAAAATATGAACGCCATTTACCTCTATCCGTCGCTCTGTTTTTTTGAAGGTAGCATCCTGAGTATCGGTAGAGGGACTGATCATCCGTTCGAGATCTTGGGGCATCCTGATTACATGATCGGGAGTTATACCTTCACTCCGCGCTCCATGGAAGGGGCAGAACATCCAAAATACGAGGGGGTACAATGTTTTGGAACCTCTCTGATCGGTTTTACAGTGCAAAACGATATTCCTGATAAAATAAATCTTTCCTGGTTAATGGCCTATTACAAATATTTCAAGAGCAAGGATTTCTTCAACAATTACTTCGACATCCTGGCAGGCAGCAGTCGCCTCAGAGAGCAAATCGTATCCGGACTAAGTGAAGAGGAGATCAGAGCATCCTGGCAGAAAGAACTTAATGCATTCAGAGAGCTACGCAAACAATACCTCTTGTACAAACAATAAAAAAGCCCCGATCATACAACCGGAGCAAATTATTAATTATTAATTCTTAATTATATTGTTCTTCCAGGATAAACTTTCAAAGCTTCTTCCAAACATTTCATTGAATTTTTCAGATCATTCACATTCAGCACATAGCTGATCCTGACCTCATCCTCTCCCCTGCCTTTGGTACTGTAAAATCCGGAAGCCGGCGCAAACATTACCGTTTGGTTTTCATAACTAAAATCTTCGAGAAGCCACTGACAGAATCGATCGCTGTTATCGATCGGAAGTTTTGCAACCACGTAAAAAGCGCCCTTTGGTTTCGGGCAGAAGGCACCTTCGATCTTGTTAATGGATTCATAAACCACCGTTCTCCTGGCATCATATTCCTTGAGAATTTCATCAAAATACGAATCCGGAACATCTATGGCAGCTTCTGCTGCAACCTGCCCGAAGCTGGGCGGGCTCAGCCGTGCCTGGGCAAACTTCAGGGCCGTTTTCATCACTTCTTTGTTTTTGGAGACCATGAAACCAACCCTGATCCCACATGCACTGTATCTTTTAGAAGTGGAATCTATCATAATCACATGATCCTCAATCCCTTCCAGATGCATGGCAGAATAGTGTCTGTGCCCATCATAGCAAAACTCCCGGTATACCTCATCAGTGATCAGATAGAGGTCGTGTTTTTTCACAATATCCCGAAGCGTTTCCAGTTCTTCCTTCGAATACAGGTAGCCTGTTGGATTGTTGGGATTACAAATCATGATGGCTTTGGTCTTTTCGGTAATGGCCTTTTCGAAATCCTCCATGGGAGGAAGTGCAAAACCGGTATCTATACTGGAAAAGATTGGTTTAACAACCACACCTGCATTGATTGCAAAACCATTGTAATTGGCATAAAAGGGTTCAGGAATGATGATCTCGTCGCCCTGATCGAGGCAGGAATTCATTGCGAACAAAATTGCCTCTGAGGCGCCAGCCCCAACAATAATATCATCGGGTGTAAGATGAATGTGGTACTTTTTGTAGTATTCAGTCAGCTTTTTCCTGAAGGAAAGAATGCCGGCTGAATGACTGTATTCCACGACTTTTTCCTTATAGTTCCTGACTGCATCCAAGGCAACTTCAGGCGTTGCAATATCCGGCTGGCCTATGTTCAGGTGAAAAACTTTAACACCTTTACCCTTAGCTGTTTCTGCGAAAGGCACCAATTTCCGGATCGGTGACTCAGGCATCATAATCCCTTTTCTTGAAATCTTCGGCATATCATTAATATTTGGTTCAGATATAATAAAAAAATCCCGATAATACACCTACCGGGATATGCACTCAATATTTCATTTCGTTCTATTTATTAACCGGAGAAGCACCTTTGTCTATGTTCTTTTCAGGCATCTCTTCCCGGGGCTCTTTTACCACCTCCCCTTTGATGCGTAAAATAACAGGATTATTCTTTGCATTTGAGTAAATGGTTACACTTTTATTAATTCGCCCAATTTTCTTTGTATTGTATGTTACCTTGATCTCTTCCTTCTTACCGGGAAGTATGGGTTGCTTTGGCCAGGTAGGCACGGTGCATCCGCAGGATGAACGTGGCCGGCTAAGGATCAAAGGTTCCTTACCCGTATTTTTAAATTCAAAATAACAGGTTCCGTCTCCCCCAACTATGATCGTTCCGTAATCATGAACGGTTTTTTCGAAGCTAATTTCCGGCGCGTTGGGGTTGTCTGCTTTTTCGCTATTATCCTGGGCATTCAGGCTTGCTGCTCCCAAGAATGCAATTGCGAGAATCAGTATTATCTTTTTCATAGCTTTTGTAAATGTTTTATTCATGACAAAGTTAATGAATTATTGAATGAATTCATGTGATTTATGTTTTTTTAACTTGATCGTAAGGAAAATATTGCAGGAAAAATAAAGCAATTATCGTTCGCCTAAGCCATATTCCTCTCTGCCAAAAAGTGACCACATACTCTCATCTATTTTGAAAACAGCATTTATCAGGCCATTGGAGGAAAATGTCGCCCCTGATAGAGCATCAATAGCCAGGAAGGATCGTTGATCATTCCGGCTGCTTCCTTCAAATCTCTGAAGCCACCTGGCGGAAGCGATTTCAGCACCATGAGCGGATCGATATTTCAAAATTTCAATTTTCAGTATCTCCAGGTCACTTCGGTAGAGAATCATAAAGTCGAATGGATCATATCGCCCCATGGCCTGATCAACCACGAGATATCCCAGCAAAAGGGAGTCGCTATAAATACGGTAGAGAGAATTGTCGTCAAATTCCCAGGATGGCCCCCCGGAATTATTTTCTTCAATGGGAAGCAACTCAAAACGAAGTTGCTTCCTTTCAAAACACTTTCTGGCGGTTTTCTCAATCTTACTGATGGTTTTCTCGCTGAGCTTAATGGCCATCAGTTCTGGCTGTATTGCCAGGTAAATCAAGATCAATAATATGCCGTATCTTTTTTTCATACTTAAAAGGCAAAGCCAATGCCCAGGTTCAGGTAGTTTTTATACTCATCCATGGCAGCAGTTTTATAGAATTGAAAATCTGCTTTAACCACGGCCTCCGGAGTTATTTTGTATCCAATACCAAGGCTTAGCTGGGTTATGTCGTATAGATCACTTGCCACAAGCTTTCGTTCTACAGTATTTTGTGTGTTGTACCTTGCATAGCGAAAGAACGGCCTGAGATCGTGCTTGCTGTTATCAAACAGTCTGAGCAGGTTATAACTGATCTCTGCATAATATCCATACATGGAACTGCCGATATTCTGTCCGGTAGCAGTGTTGTATTGCAAGGTATTTGAAAGGCTTCCGTAAACATATTGTGCACGAAGCCCAAAGCCCGCATATTTATAATCCAGATCGGCAGCAAGAAGCGCAATACCCACTACTGTGCTGTCGGCCGACATCAATGCTTCAGCATTCTCCTTTTTAATTCCGTTAAACTTTGTTGACTCCGAATTGCCGACGAAAGCAGAGAGTCCAACCTCAAGGCCCGGCAAACCATAATAAGATAAGCGTCCCGTAAAATTAGGAGAACTCATAACAGATTTTGACCCTTTCTGCCTCGCATTACGCAGTCCGTTTGCGGCATTGATGGTCCCTTCACCATCATAGCCCAGAAACCCATTCACGATATATGCCTGATATTTCATAGAAGCTTCCGGAATATTGCCGGTAAAACCAAAGCCGATCTCCCTCCAGGTTGAAGGAACGATCTTCTTATCGATAATGGGACGGTTCACCCCATTGAATGTTGTGGGTTCATGAAATTCGTTGACAATACCAACAGGGATCAGGACAAGCCCTGCACGCATATTAAAATACTCGCTAAAGCGGTAATTCAAATAGGCCTGCTCCAGATAGATCTCATTCACATGCTCCACTTCTATTTCCGTTACGAAGTTCAAACGGTCTGAAAACTGATATCCCATCAGCAGTACAATTCGATGTACATCCAGGCTCGCATTGTTCCTTTGTCCTTTGATCATAGCCTGGCTAAATTTGACCTCCCCGTAAGCACCCCAGCTAAGCCTTTGTTGTGTGTTTTGGAGAAGGGGGGCATCCTCCTTACTACTGATAATCTGTGCGTTTAGTGTACCACATAGAATTGTAGTAATTAATATAAAAATCGCAATTTTCCTCATCTCTTTTCGGTGTTTAAGTTATTCTTGCGGCAAAATTAGCCTCGTCTGATATTTGCTACAATCCCCAATTATAGGTATTTTGGTATCTTTTTACTTCATACATTCATTGACATTTGTTTATAATTGTTTTTCAATTACTTACAAAAAAGTATATAGGAAATTAATTTTGTATCTTTGCAAGCTCAATTGATTAATTGAATGGACGAGACAAAACAAATAGACGATATACAAAAGATAAACGGAAAGCAGCTGTATTACAGCTTTGTTGCAGGAGCACAAAAGATCTTTGAGCATCAGCAGGCGATCAACAAGATCAATGTTTTTCCGGTACCTGATGGTGACACGGGAACGAATCTTGCTTCCACCCTGAGGTCGATCGTTGACACCTCTATTCCAACAAAACATTTCAAGGAAACTGCTGTTGCACTGGCCGATGCTGCATTGATCGGTGCACGGGGAAATTCGGGGATCATTTTTGCCCAGTTTCTTTATGGATTCAGCAATGAGATCGAAGATGAACAGACCGTGGATATCGACACTTTTTCCCGCTCTGTAACCAAAGCAGTTGGGTATGCTTACGAAAGCATACAGAATCCGGTGGAGGGTACCATGATCACCGTGATCAAAGACTGGGCAGAATCTGTTCATTCACTCAAAGACAAGATGACTGATTTCAATTTACTGCTGGCGGATTCCTATCAGCGAGCAAAACAATCCCTCCTTGAAACCAGGGAAAAACTTGAGATTCTGGCAAAAAATAAAGTCGTGGATGCAGGCGCAAAAGGCTTTGTGGTTTTCCTCGAAGGAATTGTTGATTTCTTTAAAAATGGAAAACTAAAGGAACTACTTCTTTCGCATGCTGTTCAGCCGGCCTTTGATGACAAGGTTGAGAACATGACCCATGATAATTTTAATTTCAGGTATTGCACAGAAGCTTTACTTTCTGGTACCGACCTGGATCGCTGCAACATCAGGCAAAAGCTCGAAAGATACGGAGATTCGGTGGTGGTTGCAGGCTCACCCAAAAAGGTCAGGGTGCATGTACACACCGATGACCCAGCCAGGCTTTTCACCGACCTGTATCAATGCGGACACATCATTTCACAAAAGGTGGATGACATGATCATGCAGCAAAAGATCGTCCATGAGCGGAAATCAGACATCGCTCTGGTTACCGACAGCACATCAGACCTTCCACAGGAACTCATCGAAAAATACCAGATCCACGTGGTTCCCCTGAGCGTGCATTTTGGTGAAACACATTTTTTAGATCAGGTCACCCTGAATTCATCCCAGTTCTATAAGATGTTTGAGACCAGTAATATTTACCCGAGTACTGCACAGCCTACCATCAAAGAATTCACAAATAAATTCAACTACCTGAGCACACATTATAAGGATATTATCAGTATACACGTTAGCAAAGCCATGAGTGGCACCGGAGTCAACAGTGAGAAGTCAGCAAAGTCGATCGCCGGGCAGACAGGTGTGAATATTGATGTGTTTGACTCAAAAAGAGTGACAGGTGCACTGGGGCTGATCGTCCTGAGAACAGCCAGAAATATTGAAGCTGGTAAAACCATGGAAGAGATCAGGGAACAAATGGATGAATGGATCAGGAAATGTGACGTGCTGGTGAGTGTAAAAACTTTGAAGTACATGGTTAAAGGTGGACGTGTTAGCAAAATGAAAGGAATGATGGGAAATCTACTGAACATGAAACCCATTGTCAGTATAAATACGGAGGGGCGTTCTGAACTCCTGGCCAGATCATTCAGCGAAAAGGGCAGCATGAAAAAGATCTATGGTTTGCTGGAGAGCAACTTCAGCAAGGACAAGGTATGGGGCTACTCAATAACACACGTTAAGAACCAGAAAACCGCCGACTGGTATGCAGAAAAACTCAAAGCTTTAACAGGAAAAGAACCTGAGTTTATCCATGATGCATCTCCGGTATTAGGGGTGAACACTGGACCCGGAACTGTTGCCGTATCCTTTATGATGGAATAAATCTTTGGCATTGCCCGGAAAGTTTTATCTTTACACCCAATAAAAATTGATTTGAAAATGAAAACATATATCAAGAAATCCGTTTTGCTATTAAGTTTCGTCTTTATAGCTGGAATGGCCTTTTCCCAGGCTTCCTGGAATATTACAGTAAATGATGATAGTGAACCTTTCTATGGTGAATTTAACAAAGATGAAGGGATTATTTTCAAATTCAAACCCAGAAGCGATTACCTGCACTTTCAGGAAACCAAACAACCGGAAAAGAGTCTTGAAGACAGAATGATCATTGTCAGACCCAAAGGCATTGATGACACCCTCTTTGAAATCCCACTTAAAAATGGAGAACTTAACCTGGTGCATTTTCACGTTAACCGGGTTTATCACCTCCTGAAAGAAGAATACCAGGCTGCAGACCAAAAATTTGAGATCGTGGAATCCTGGAACGGAGGCGAAAAGGTGATTTTGACTTACGTTTATTTTTGAGATTACAGATTACAGATTACAGATTACAGATTCCGGATTACAAACTTCCAACTTCAAACCTCAAACCTCCAACTTCAAACCTACTCCCATTGTTAATAAATAAACAATAATCCCTACCTTTGCAGCTTTAAATATCAAAAGCAGATTTTATGATCACAAGGGAGCTGATTAACCCCAAAAGCATTGTTGTTGTAGGCGGATCAAAGGACATCACCAAACCGGGTGGGAAGATTCTAAGAAATCTTATCGATGGAAAATACAAGGGAAAATTGTATGTGAGCAATCCCAAAGAAGAGGAAGTTCAGGGAATCAAAAGTTTTAAAGATCCTGAAAAACTACCGGAAACTGAGCTTGCCATTATTGCAATTGCTGCCAAATACACGCCCGGTACAGTAAAATTGCTGACCGAAGAAAAAGGCACCAAAGCCATCATCATTATTTCTGCAGGTTTTAGTGAGGAAAGCGAAGAAGGAAAAAATCTTGAACAACAGGTAGTTAGGCAATGCAGAAAACACAATTGCGCCCTGATCGGCCCCAATTGCACCGGGGTGCTTACACCCGCTTATCATGGGGTATTCACCCTGCCCATCCCCAAACTTGAAACCAAAGGAGTGAGCCTGGTATCGGGTTCAGGGGCAACCGCCTGTTTTATCATGGAAGCCGGCATACAAAAAGGACTGACATTTTCGAGTGTATTTACGGTTGGCAATAGCGCTCAGATGGGCATTGAAGAAATCGTTAAATACATGGACGAAACCTATGATCCGAAAACCAGCAGTGATATTAAACTCCTCTATATAGAAAACATTCAAAAGCCCCGCATGCTTTTAAAACATACAGCTTCTCTGATCAGGAAAGGTTGCAGGATTGCAGCCATCAAGGCAGGGGCCTCAGAAGCAGGTAGCCGCGCAGCATCCTCACACACAGGTGCACTCGCTTCTTCTGATGTTGCCGTGGATGCATTGTTCAGGAAAGCAGGCATAGTCAGGTGTTATGGAAGGGAAGAACTGATCGCAGTGGCTTCCGTTTTTAAACACCAGGCGTTGAAAGGGAAAAATATTGCGGTGATCACTCATGCAGGAGGACCTGCAGTAATGTTGACCGATGCACTGGAAAAAGGAGGATTGAAAGTTCCCCACATCGAAGGACCGGCAGCAAATGAATTGCTGGATAAGCTTTATCCGGGTTCTTCCGTAGCCAACCCAATCGACTTCCTGGCCACCGGCACTGCCGAACAACTGGGAGAAATCATTGATTATTCCGATCAGCAATTTGATGTGATCGATGCCATGGTGGTAATCTTCGGAACCCCGGGACTCACTGAGATCTTTGATGTTTACCGGGTGCTGGATGAAAAAATGAAAACAAGCCGAAAGCCCATTTATCCGGTGCTTCCTTCTATCACCACTGCAGAAAAGGAAGTGGCCGAGTTTGTCTCACGAGGAAGAATCTATTTTTCAGATGAAGTGGTGCTGGGAAATGCGCTGGCTAAAGTTGCCGCTGCACCCGCCCCCGCCCCTGAAGAAATGCCTTTACCGGAAATCGACGAAAAAGCCATTCGCCAGGTGATCAACCTGGCTGATAATGGATATTTGGAACCCGAACAGATCCATCAAATCCTTGATGCAACAGGCATTGACAGGACCAATGAGAAAGTTATTGATAAAGAAGAAGATGCCATTGCTTTTGCACGGGAAGCTGGTTATCCCATGGTTATGAAAGTAGTTGGTCCGGTGCATAAATCTGAGGTGGGTGGAGTTGTACTGAATGTCAGTAACGAAGAAACGGTTCGCCGGGAGTTTAAACGATTGATGCAAATTAAAGATACTTATGCTGTGCTTATGTATCCCATGCTCTTTGGAACCGAGATCTTTATCGGGGCAAAAAAGGAAGATGATTTCGGGCACCTTGTCTTTTGCGGTCTGGGCGGCATTTTCGTAGAAATACTGAAGGATGTCAACGCTGCCCTTGCCCCCATCAGCCAGGAGGAAGCCCTGGAAATGATCCGCAGTCTGAAAGGTTACGGTATCATAAAAGGAGCCCGCAAACAGGATCCGGTTAACGAGGAGATCTTTGCAGATTTTGTGTGCAGGATCGCCACACTGATGACAATCGCACCGGAAGTTTATGAGATGGACCTGAATCCCCTGCTGGGAACAAAAAATAGTGTAACAACAGTGGATGTACGGATACGGGTGGAAAAGTAGGAAGTTTTGAATTTTGAATTAAATGCCACAACAATTGATACTTTGCTAATATCCGAAATTTCGGGGCAAATTAAAAAATCCTGTATATGATTGTAAAATTAATTGTCATTGCTTTATATGCTGCCATGATCATTACCGTAGGGATCCTGGGAATGCGGAAAACCAAAAGCTTTTCTGATTTCTTCCTGGGTGGAGGCAATGTTGGGCCCTGGATGACAGCCTTTTCTTATGGAACGGCCTATTTCTCGGCAGTGGTTTTTATCGGCTTTGCCGGGAAGATCGGATGGGGGTTCGGATACTCGGGCATGTGGATCGGTGTGGCTAATGCCCTTATTGGTGTGTTAGGTGTTTGGGGCATCATGGGCTGGAAGATCAAAAAAATGTCGACGAACCTGGGTGTGCATACAATGAGTGAATTCCTCGAAAAAAGGTATAACAGCCCCTTCCTGAAACTTTTTACCGCCATTGCGATCTTTATCTTTATGATCCCATATTCTGCAGCAGTTTTTATTGGTTTATCCTACCTATTCACCTTTTCATTCGATTTTATCCAGTACTGGCATGCAGTCGTCTTCATGGGTATCTTCACCACCATATACCTGGTGCTGGGGGGATATAAATCCATGAGCATGATCGACACAATTTTCGGGATGATCATGACGGTTGGGGTGATTATCCTCATCGCCTATACCATCGATGCTGCTGATGGTCTGCCCAACATCACCGAAAAACTGCAAAGCATACAACCCAAACTCACCGAAGCGATTGGCCCTCCGGGTTGGTGGCCTTTGTTCTCACTGATCTTCCTCACCAGCATTGCTCCCTTTGCCATGCCGCAACTGGTGCAAAAATTTTATGCCATCAAAGACAGAAAATCAGTTCGTACAGGGATGATCGCATCTACTTTTTTTGCATTGCTGATTGGCGTGATCGCATATTTCCTGGGCTCCACAACACGTTTCTTTCTGGATCCCGAGACAGCTCCATCAGTATTTAATGCGCTTGGACAACCCAATCCGGATGCCCTGATGCCTGCCCTCCTGACCAAAGTGATCCCGGAATCCCTGTCCATCATTATTTTACTCCTCATCCTGTCGGCATCCATGTCAACCCTGGCAGCCCTGGTGCTTATTTCAAGCAGCTCCCTGGCCAAAGACTTTTATTCGGGTTTTATTAATCCGGACATCAGCGATAAAAACCTTACCAGGCTGATGCGCTACTCCAGCGCCTTCTTCATCCTGATATCAGTGATTATCGCCCTGCTGAAACCCGATTCAATCGTTTCCATCCTGGGTATATCCTGGGGTGCGATCGGGGCAACTTTTCTGGGGCCTTTTGTATGGGGACTTTTCAACAAAAAAGTAAATACCTTCGGTGCAATATCCTCCGCCATCCTGGGCCTGGGTGCTTCCGTATATTTTTATTATACAGGGATGCCCTCACCACAGGCAGGCACCATCGGAATGATCACCTCACTGCTTGTAAATCCCATATTCAGCTATATCTCAAACCCTTTCATCAAAGCAAAACAACACTCAAAATGATGCGAAAACGGCTACTTCCCAAAAACTCATTTTTGCGAAAAAAGGTATACTCCCAAACCACAGCCAATAACCAACTGCCAACTGCCACCGCCAACTGCCAACTGCCGACTGCCGCTGCCAACTTCCGACTGCCACTGCCACTGCTACTGCT
>NPIE01008449.1_pt1 | contig 17900 bp, 26 predicted proteins | sample 8637661 | NCBI WGS metagenome assembly NPIE01 (sample SAMN07420842, study PRJNA396082) | bioreactor metagenome | isolation source: sample BA12 brine-fed electro-methanogenic bioreactor BA | place: Japan: Kochi | collected 2016-12-09
CAGCTGCTCAAACTGGGCACCGGTATTGATGATGCCGCTTAGGGCATTTTTTAGGGCATTGATAGAAAGGTAGGTACCGGCTAGCGCCACGATAGAGCCGGTAAGCACCGACATGCCCGCTTTGGCTTTGCCTGCCAGCGTGCCGGTTTTGTCGATGCTATCACCTAGCTTATCGACTTTCTTGCCTGAGCTGTCGGATTGTTTGCCGAGTTCATCAACCTGCTTATCGGTATCACTAACACCACCACGGAACTTGGCCAGCGGTGCGCTGGCCAGATCCTTGGCTTTGATGAGGATACTAAGGGCGGTTTCCTTCAATGCCATGCTATGCCGCCTTACTTATGCTGATCCAGATAGAACGGGGCCGTTTCGCCAGCACGGAGGATCGCTTTACCGGCTAGCGTGGTGCTGACGTAATCTGATGCGAATAGATCAACCGCTTGCGTGGGTGCTAACGATACCTCTGGCCATTCACCGTTTACGGGTTTGCCGGAGACTAGGTTTTTACCCTTCAGGGTCATGCGGGCTCGAATACGAGGCTGAATACCCCCTTTGATATGGGTTTTGTTGATGGCGGCATAGTCGTAGCTCAACTTGATGTCCGTGGTGGTATCTGTATCCAACGCACCGCCGGGAGCTGTGCGAATCAAGCCGTCTGCGTAGTTCACCTCAAGTGCTGCGGGGGCAACTGAGCTATCATCCACGGCTAATTTAGCGGCTAAGCCCACATCGGCTAGGTTTTCATGGGGCAAGGATGCCCAGCGGTTACCCTTCGGTAAGGTGATTAGAGTATCGGTGACGGAACCCGCGCCCTGGCTTACGCTTTGCATCTCTGCCATTAGTGCCATGGCCAGCATTTCGGAGGGCTGGTCATCAAATACAACGGTGACCTCTGTGGCTTTTGATAACGTCACGCTATCTAATGCTTGGCCGTATGACCCTTTACGTTTGGATTCGCGATCCTTAGCCTCTGAGGGTGTATTAACTTGCAGCTGGGTCGCATTGAGGGGGCCGATTAATCCCGTTGGATTACCGGTTTCATCGTATCGGTCGAGGTAGACATCACCTTCTAATAATAGTCCGCTCATGGGCGTGCTCCTTTATCGTTTAGGTTGGGTTCGAAATGTAATTTCAAAGGCTAAGGGGTAGTAACCAAAGCCCTGACTAAAGCCTGGACGGGGCGCATTAACTCGTACCAGCGTGCCTAGTTCGCAGTGCAGCCCGCTCATCGCTTTAATAACACGCGCTAGTAGTGCGCCGGTGTCGCGGTGCCTGCGAAGGTCTACGGTTAACACCACAAGCCATGCTTGCTTTACGTGAGCTAACGCACCACCTTGCGCGGTATTTGTCACTTGGTCACCGTTATAGATAACGTGAAGCGCGGGGGTTGTCTGGGCGGTCTCTTTCATCTCGGCCAAATCACAGGAGCGGTAGACTTTACGAATACCGTCTATGCTGCTTAGTTGTTCGACCAGATACCCCTCTACCGCTAAGTAGTCATCCTGTAATGCCTGCATCAGATAAAGTCCTTACTGGATTGGCGTGCAAACACACTACCGGCACTGCTGATTTGAGCGGTGTTGCTGCTGGGGCTGGCGTCGCCCTCATCGGGCATCCCTAATCCGATTTGGCCGCTGGCTAAGCTTTTTAAAAAGCGGATAGCGTCGTCATAGCGTTTAGCGATCGGCTCGCGGGCGTGTTCGTCATGCAGCAAATAACGGGCGATATCGCAGCAGATGCGGGTAAGGTGCGCCGGTACGTTAGGTAGTGGCAGGCTGTAACGCCCGCCGAGGTAACCGTCGATTTCGGCAGAGGCATCGGCAATGGATTGGGCCAGTACCGCCTCATCAATGACACCCTGGTCACCGTCGTGGTCAGTGAGGAGAATCAACTCCTCCTCACCAAAGCGGGTGATCATGTCAGTACGGGTGGCGTACATGGTTAACCCTCGCTCGCGTCGTATTCGACAACTAACTCATTGTCGCGAGCATCCTCAATCGCTAGGATCAACTCAGCTTTTTTCATGGTCTTGTAGCCTTCAATCCCACCGAAATCCGCGATCTGTTTTAGCTGTTCAACCGTTAGGCTGTTTAGATCGACCTCCACGTCGTCGACCTCCACGGCCCCCGTCTGGTCGTTAACCGGATCTGCTTTAGCGGTAATAAACTCAACCGCCAAGCGGGGTTCGGCATCCAGTTGGGCCAGCTGGGTATCGCTAAAATCTGTAATCGGGTACGTAGTCGGCTCTGTTGAATGGGCAAGGCCCGCCCGACGAAACCCCGGAATGCTCGATGTAATGCGGATATGAGTGTGCGACATATCATGGTTTCTCCTGATGGTTTACAGGAGGTGGGGGGTAAGCCCCACCTATGTAGGGCTTATAAGTAGTCTGCGACTACCAATTCCAAACGGCCTTTTAGTTCGTTAGAGCTATTGGCATCCAGCTCACGCTCTAACAGTCGAGTAGCCACTTTTTCCAAAGCTGCGGGCACGACCAGAACGTTAGGACGAATACCCAACTTACGACCACCATCCGCTTTATACTCACGCATGGCCGTGATAGCAGCCCAAAGGGTGTCAGCATTCAACTCCGCTTTAGAGCAGTAGCCCAACTGCCAAAGGCCAAAGCCAACATTACGACGACAATCAGCACCAAAGCGGAACACGTTGGCTGTGAATACCTGCTCATCATCCATCTTGGTCATCTTGGTAAAGGAGGGCTTCCGGCGTTCCTGCAGGATGATTGGCTTGATCGCTCGCGTTGTATCCAACAGATACCAAGCAGGTTCAACACCATCTACATAGTTGGAGGTGCTGACCGCTACGCCGGTACCATCTGCATTTGGATAGACAGGGTGATCTGTATCAAAGAAATTTTGACCGTCGTAACACAGTGTCGACGTACCAGACGCCAAAAGACCATAGACCAGTTCATCAGGCTGAATTTCAACCATACGCCCCATTTCTTGCATCAATGGGGAGTAAATACCTAGGTTGTCGTCTTCAATATCTTCACGATCGACTGAAACCGTAGACTCGTAAGTCTTATTGGTAATTTGGTAACTGTGCGCCTGCATTGAGTTAAGTACACGGTCACCCACCCACTCACGGAACGCCGGGAACTTACCCAACCAGCCGTAAGTATTGGACTTAGATGCAGAGGAAATAGCCATAGCGACTTTATTCCACTGCGGTTTCGCCTGTTGCTGACCTTTCTGAAAGTCGTTTTTAAATCCGGTGAATAGTGCTGACAACAGCACTGGAGTAACAATTGCCATCTGCAAAGCTCCTGTGTAGTTAACGTGTATCGCTTACAGATCAGGCTTTGCCTGCTGCAAACTCCTCATCGGTTTGCCCCAACAGACGAGCCACTTCTTTCTCCTCTGCGCTCAAGGCCGCGGTTACAGAACCATCGTCCGGCTTTTCCGTCGTCTTCGTTTGCATCGCCGCTAGCGCCGCGATCGGCTGGGCTTTATCCAAAAACGCCTGCAGTGCGGCCATATCTTTTTTGCCTAGCTCACGCGCCCAGTCCTCCATAGCTGGAACGATGCGACCCTCCTGCTTGGCCTTTTCGATTACCTGATCTAGCTGGCCTGCGGCCCCTTGCGCGGATAGCACCGCAATTTGGGCATGTAACTGGTGAACCACTTCGACGGGGGCGTACTTGGCAGGGTCGGGCGTGCCATTACCGCCATCATTCGCTTTTAGTGCGGCGACTTCGGTGGCGAGGGTGTCTGCACTACCGGCTTTGGCTTGTAGTGCGCTTAGGGCTGCAAGGGCGGTGGTTGCGTCAGGCTCTTTGCCTTCTTCAACGGCAATGCCAAGCTTTGCTAGCATTGCTTTTAATAGCTCACTCATAGAATGCTCCGTGGGGTTGGTTGAGGGGGACTGAGAATTGAGGGACAAAGCCGCCAACGCCTCGACGGCTTGCATACCATCAATGCCTGGGCGGTTAACTAATGCTGCCGAGTGCAGCCGCAAAGGTTTGCCAGTAGCGGCGTCGTAAGGGAAAACAGCGGATAGGTATTTGTATTCGCCGTTTTTGATAAAGGCGGCAGCGCGTGGCGTCCATTTGGGTTTGATCCAAAGGCCGGAGCCTTCGCGCCATTCCATCTCTTTAAACCAACCGGACGCCGGTGCGGGTTCGCCATTTTTATCCGCTTTGAGGGTTTGATGTTCGTAGTCGATAACAATGTCGTTTACACGCTCGTTAGCTAAGGCGATCAGATTGGCGGCAACGTCGGCATCCAGATACCAGTGGTTACCGGGTACATCAAAGGGGCGACCGTCAACCGCACGAAAGCGGCCAGCGGGTAGCAACTGCTGCCAGCCGCGATCATCGGCACTTAAGTCGAGGGAAAGCACCGCAAACGGTTCGGCTTGGGTGCTGAGTATCGCTAAAGGGTTAGGGTTTGATCTCTTCATGCCGCCAGATTAGAGAACCTGGCGACAGGGGATTAGAGGAAGGGGTTCAGTGGGTTAAAATGGGATGGTGCTACAATCAACAAAAATAAGATGGAAGACTATCGTGACATTTTTAAAACACTTAGTGAGCTTAGCTGCGCTGCTTCTCTGCATCGCCTTGATAGTGCTTTTTATTAATCATTCAACAATTGCGCTTCCGCGTGACTGGTCAAGCTCATTTTCCAGCATAGGCAGTATTCTCAGCGGTGTAGGCACCCTAATCCTATCTATTGTGTCTATATTTGCCTTAGATTCATGGAAGAAAGAGCACATAGGCAAAGCCAAGTATGAGCTAGAAAAAGAACTCAAAAGCTGCATCCTAAAATTACACCATGATATAAAACTTTCAGTTTTAAAAATGATCGAAATCAGAGCCTTTAGGTTAGCGCTTAGCGAAGAACAGCTTAGCTCTTCTATTTTCCCATACATGAGTGAATCACAAAATCGACTTTTATGCTCACAAGTAAATAACTTTATTGATTCAATAGATCAATCCTCTAACAGGATAGATGATCTTCTTTTTCAATGTGAGCTAGAGTTTTCAAGGCCTGAAGACTTTGAAAAAGGATCCGAACTATATGAGTTTCATAGAGACATAAGAGCACATCTAATCATGTGCAGAAACAAACTCGAACTAAGTATAGCTTGGGATCAAGGCGCTGACATACCAAAGCCTTTTTTTGAACAAGCATTAAAGGAAATAGACGGATTATTTCAAAATGAAGAGATTTTTCCTTCAGGTAAGCTTGCACAAGGGATGGTCAGCTCTAGCCTACTCGACACGTCAGACCGCCTAAAAAAAATGTATACAAGAAAAGTAATTAAACATTTCAGTAATGACTAATAAATCAAGCTAATGGTATTTATACAAATTAGTGTTAGGCCAAATACAAGATGTCAGGCCGTTAGACCCCCGTTAGAAATCGTTTTCAAAAAACTTTCGTATCATCGGGCGCGTTTTCCGATAGCGCCCTTAAAACGCCTTACAGGGGCGTTTCGATAAATTGCGTTAAAATGGCTAATACTTCGGCTTCGTCTTCATCACCTATACCCAAAAGCGGGCGCGCAGGGATGTTGCGGCGGGGGTCGCCAAAATGATGAGTCGGCGCATATTGTTCTGAGACATTACCAATACCAAACATTGCGGAGTATGCATCAGCATCCGTAACAATCTGATCCTGTAAATTCCACTGCAAACCCAACAGCGTTCTATCTGGCGAACGCAGCGGCACAAGCACACCGTCAACATAATAGCCTTTGTTTTTCTGCTTTTTGGTGGCCGGGGCGAGCTCCTCCCACGGGTTGCCGTCGGGATCAACTTCCTGATTAAAACGCTCCAAGTGCCGTCGCTCTAGGTAACCTGCGATTTCCCAGAATGCTGGCTTCGGGTTCTCAACTCGTTCAAGCAAGCGATCAATGGCATCTAAAACCTGATGGCTGTCTACTGATAGATTAATGGACATAATTCACTCAACTGGGCTATATTAAAGTTACAGCATGCTGGCAAGGCTTCGGGAGCCGTCCACTGACGCAGCAGCTAGGCCGATCGCCCGAACGTATCGGCTACCCCCCTTCAAATTCGCTCATCTTACGCTTGAATACTCTTACACCAGCTCTTTGCTGATCCATATACGCTTGATTTATTGGCAACCCCGTTTCAGTATCTTTTGGGGTAAAGATGGTACGACCCTGCCACATACCGCCCTGCCACTCAAAAGCCGAGAAGGCATGCAGCTGCTCACCATTTATTTCCAATTCCCAACGTGCCAGGTAACGACGCTTCAAGACATACTGGCCGGGCTTTTTTCGCAATGGCTCCATCATTACCCAGATCTCGTCCGGATCTGCAATAGTTCGTGCCAGTAGCTTTAAATATCTATGACGCAGGCCATCTTTGTTTATTTTCCATTTGCCATCATGTCGCTGCATGAGTCGCTCACTGATTAATAGCGGCTCACTCAGTACATCTTCAAACACCATAGGATTACCAATAGACGCACCAAACTCCTTTAAGAAAGCTGCCGCATAATCACCGTCAGACAAGCCGTCATCCAGCACCATCGACGCTTCAACCACTCGCGGTTCTGGCATTAAATCCGTAGCTACTGAAACAGCAGGAATGGTATCAGGCAACTCACCAGGGGCGAGTGACACACTTTTCAACCACCCTGCACCCGGCTCATACTGAAAGCCAGGAGAGATACCTTTAGGAATGCTCTGTTCCTCACCAGTTCGCTTATCGACTACCCGATAATGCTCAATCGCCGGGGCTGAATCTGGTGCCGACTTGCCCATTTTTTTAAGCTGGCGTTCGGACACAGGCAATTTTCTGCAGCGGCAAAAATAGCCATTGCTGGGTGAATGAGTCTCCCACCACGGGTCATCAGATCGAAGTACCAAGCCATTCCACGACTTATGCTCTGGCCGGTATCGCTCCGCACCCGAATGGCGGTATTCCATATAAGGGAACGCACGTTTAAAGTCAGGATCTTCGGCTTGTTTCTTGCGACCAGCGTTATAAGCCTGTCGAATATTGGTTTCATAAACCACTCTGGCGCGGCGCGCATAACCCTCTTTTGGGTACCAACCAATCCGCTCGCCGTGCTGACGAAACTTTTTAGCAAACTCGTTTAGCGTCATTCCTTCTGTCATGACTTGATTCAGCAGCCCCTGCACATCTTGCAGCATCTCTGTTCGCATCAAACCAGAGACAATGAGGGCTCGGTCATGCTCAGCGGCCTGCACATCTTTAGAGCTACGTGTTGGCAACACCAGCTTTTGATTAAAGAACTCAATAGCTTCTTTAAAAGGCTTATTGATAGGGCTATCTGACATTACTTGGCATCCGTAATTAGCTCATAACGGCCCGCTAACGCTGCTGCCGTAAAGGCTTGCTCTAACGTGGCGGTCATATCGTTAATATCTAGCGTTGCCGCCAACTCTGCCAAACGGGCCTCAAGCGCCTCCCACGACTCCGCTTTTAACACTTCGGCTTCTATAGTTTGCATCCATACCTCTAACACCTCAGAGCCTGCCTTATTTATACGAGGCTCAAAGTCAGACATATACACAGAGTCAGCGTCATCCTTATTCGACAACGCTGCCAACTTAGCGGCCTTTTTGTCATCTTTAGCTTCCGGTTCGGTTGGCTGCGGCTGTCCTAAAATCGGCTCATCTTTTTCCGCCTGCGGGATCATCAGCTTTTCATGCGCCCAGCTTTGCGGGATACGCATACCCAGCGTGACTAAGCTCGGTAAGTGCTGGCTGTAGGTTGATATATCTTCCGGCTCGGAGACATCAAACACAAACTTAGGGTGTCGGCGTGGGTCACCGGCGGCGCGGCCATTGAGCATCCACAGCGGATAGATAATATCCCGTGTGATGGTGCTGGCGATTTGGCGCAGGTCACTATCGCGTAGCTCTTGGCGTACTTCGTTGTGTACGTTGCCCAAGGCGTTGGTGCTGCTTTTACCATCCGCTTGGCTAGTGAGCGTGCCGCCTAAAATCGCTTTGGATTGCGAGCGCTCGCACCAGTTCATCATCGCTTCGTAAGGAGAGCTTGCGCCCTTGGCGGCTTCTTGGAACTCGATCTCCATGCCCTTAGGAATAATGCCACCGGCGTTATGACCAATGCTCATCACCGCTTTTAGCAGGGTACTTTTCTCTTTATCGCTGGCACCCGATGGGTATTTACCAAGGCGTAGCGGCAGGCCGTAAATCTCTAGGAACTCGGCCAGATCGCGCACGCTGTAGTTTTTAAACAAGAACGGCCATGCTAAGACGCGGGTTAAGCCGTTGCGTCCTGGATAACCGGATTTTGAGCGGTGGATATGCTGTATCCATCCAAACGACTGTAACGCTGCCCCCTGCGGGCTGTTATCCCGTAGGCGGATCTCGTTGCGGTTGTCCGGGTTTAATTGGAACCAGTTTTGTGGACGAAAGTGCGCACCACCGATCAGCCAGTTATTACCCCAGCGGTTCCACTCTAACTCGATATTAGAGAAGGATTTAAGAATCCCATCCGCCATATCGGTCACGATATCCTCAAAGTCGGGGATCTCGTCGATCAGCTCTTGTACTAGGGCGGCGTCTTTTTTCTCGGACTCACTGGCATTGCGGCACGGTTCTACGCTGCCGCGAATGGTGAGCAGGCTGAGCTTACGCTTTTGCAGCTCACTGAATACGTGGGCGTCCTTTTCTTCGATATCTTCGCCTAGGTCTGACTGAGCAATAATGTTGCCTTGCTCCGCTTCGCGCAGGATATGGCCTAAGCGGCTGGGTGTCAGGCCGCTGCTGGGATGTTCGGCAAAGTGCTGCATCAGGTGGCCTAGCTTGGCTCCATCGGTTTGCACTGCGCCCTCGCTTGGCCATGGGATGGGGTTGCCGTTGATATCGATTAATTTATTCACCATGCACCGCCTTTAAAACTGTTGTCTGTGTTGTCATCATCGTCGGCATCGAGGTCGCTGCCGCCGTGTCGATCGGGTAATGGGGTAAACTCAATGGGTGCGCCTTCCATGTAACTGGCGCGCACGATCATCGCATAGGCCACTGCGCTATCGCCGTGGCGCTGTTTGCCGTCTTCTCCGGTGCCTGCGCCTTTTTCAACTTGCGGTATGCCACGGTTAACGATGATCTTGCGAAGGTCAGCTACTACATCGAGGCTTTTAGGGATCTCGATATCGTTGTCTTCAAACTTGGCTTTTAGCTTGGGCATCCACTCGCGGTACCAGGGCTGGTTTAGCATCACTTGCTCAACCATCTCGGTGCCGTATTTATCGGCGGCTTTTTCGGCTAACGACCCACCGTTACCGGTGGCATCAAAGGCCGCACCGGTAAAGCGTGGCAGGTTATCGATCACATAAAACATGATCTGCTCTTGCTGGCTGTAGGGCACATTGCGCAGCTCTAAATGAAATGGCACCCGAATGCGGGTATCGGGCTGGATCGCACCCACAGCAAAGATGGAGAGGTCGCCTTTACGAGCAAAGTCTTCCCCAAAGACATGGTTATGTTCGGGGGTTAGCTGTGCCAAAAGAGGCGCTACGTGATCGCTGAGCCACTGGCTAACTTCGGCTTCGCGTTGCGACACCGGCCACTTTTCAAAATCTTTTGGCGACTCAAACGCGACAATGATGTTCTCAGGGTGCATGGCGCGCTCGATCAAGCCTCGGCTGATATAAGCACCGCCCCCCTGCTTGGGTACGCAGTAATACTCTTCTAACGCATCCTCTTCTGTGGCCGTATCGCGTAACAGGTCAGCCTTCCACTGATCCTCCGCTTCCTGAGACCAATCTTTGCGGGTGATTTGGCATATACGACGGTACAAGCCTTCTTCACAGGCCTTATCTAACGTTATCGTGTGAATACTGTAACGCTTTCGCCCGGCACGGCTTTCATTGATCAGCTCATTGAATAGGTTCTCGACACCGTTATGTGTAGAGATCAAACGAACCCTACTGCCCCACATCGTTAAAGCCAAAGCTGCTTTAAGCACCTCTGCTAAGCGATCGTGGAATGCGGCCTCGTCAATCGTAACGTTACCCTGCATACCACGCAGGTTTGCGGGGTTGCTTGATAGCGCTTGCACTTTAAAGCTGGAGGCAAAGTACACAACGAACGTCAGGATCTCTTTACCTTCCTGCCCATCATCAATAAAGATCTCTTCGCGGATATCACCTGCAGCTTTATCAAACGCCTTGGCCCACATAGCCGCCGCTTCGATAAACTCTCGCGCCATCTCTTTATTACTGCCCACGTAAAAGTGGTTACAACCGCCTTCACCTTTAGCGGTTGCCGCACATAAAGTAGCATCGGCAGCCTCCGCCCAGGTAATACCTGTTCGGCGTGATTTTTCGGCAATCTTTAACGGAGACTCATCCGCAATCCAGCGCTTTTGATAAGGAAGAAGAACCTCATTCGGTTCAAACCGCTGAAGCTCTTGAAAATCTTGCTCAGCAACAAAGCCGAGCGGCTTTTCTACTATGGTGGGGGCTTCCTGGCCTAATGGTTTCATCTCAACCCCCAAGCCATCCAAACAACCGACACAATGTGAGGGAGCGCTCTCATATATTCACTATCCATTGCGTAGTGCAGAAAAAAGCAAGCATTCGCAATACCTATGAGATAAAACGGCAACAGGACTATATATGAGAGTGTTGAACAATTTACGTTCATAAGCGATCACCAGAGACGTCAATCGCAAACACTTCCACCGGCTCAGAACCAAAGTGAGGATGATTAATAACCTTCCTCTTAATACCTTTCCAGCGGATAACTATTCGACGCTTACGATCTGTTTTCTTAGGGTAGCCCGCCGTCAGTAATACTCGATCATAAACCCGTCCCTGCAAGCGTTTTATCCAGTATGGTGTAACCAGCCGGTATTCTTCATCCTTCACGCCTAACTGAATCTGATCGAAATACTCTTGCTTTAAAGGGAGGTATAAATCCATCACACTATCCCCAATATCTGCGCTTTGATCGCTTTCACACCCTCACGGGTTAAGCCCTGAGATTTAGCCACTTCTTCCATGGCATTGGCCGCTTCTTCAGCAAAGGCGGTACGAATTTCTTTTTCGCGTTTATGGCTAGCCATGGCGGCTTGCTCAACGCGCTGAATCGCCAGCGCTAACTGGCTGAGCGCTTTAGGTGGTACCGGCTCTTCTGATTCACTCATCGCCATGCCGGTTTCAAAAGCCATGGTGCGCACCACTTCTTGCAGCAGCTTGCCTACCTCACTGGTGGGCGCATCGCCTAGTTTGGCCGTCCACACCTCGGCCACTTCACGGGCTTGGCGGATCTTTGCACCCACTTCTTCCATGCGGGTGGCGTAGCGGTTTAGGCCAGAACGAGAGAGTTTGGCTTTTTCGGTTAAGCCTGCCTCTTCGATCTGGGCGTTAACCAGGTCGAGGATCTCTTGCTGCTGTAAGCGGCCATCCCGCAGCATGGCGTTAAGCTCGGCTTTGATCTCTTCGGGTAACAGGTCGATTTTAGAGCGACGGCCTCGGGTGCGTTTATCGCTCATATCACTCCCCAGCGCGTGGTTTCTTTACACCGGGAACGGAGGCTCTCCCCTCTGCAACGTCTTGCCCACGAGCCGTTAGCTTTGCGACATAGCAACCTAAAACATCTTCGTAGGTGATGAGACCTTGCTCACTTAGCCAAGCAAAATGCCCTCGTACTTTGTCACGACTGACGGTGTGACCGAACATCTCCAGAAAATCCTGAATAATGGACTCATTGGCGGAGTAGCCAAAATCAATCAGGCTGCGCAACACCACCAACCGCTGATCTTCGGTTTCTTTTTGTTTAAAAGACATCTATTACCCCTTGTTCATCAAATGATCGTGTATGCGATCCAGAGTATTGGTTACTCTGTCTAACTTGCTCTGAGTCGAGGCATTCTGTTCACGCAACGCCGCAATATCCTCATGTGTTGGCGCGTGTCGGGCATGCTCCTCAACTTTTACCAATCGATGATTCAGCTTTTCCTGCCCCAGTTTTAGCTGATCGATTTTGTCTGTATTGTCCTTCCGGCGCTTGTCGATCCAGACAAACAAACCCAGTAAGATCGTGGCGATCCACTGAGCCAAATCCAACCACAATTTCAGTTCGTTATAGTCCACGCTCTTTCCGCTCCTGGCATTGAATGCATAACTTCACACCCGGCAGCGCCCGGCGACGACGTTCGGGAATCTCCACACCACACGCTTCACACGTTTCAGCTGATTCACCTTGCGGTAACTGGTTGCGTATAGCGGCGATACGCTCCTCTTTCTGCTTCTGAAGTCGGCTACTGGCCAGCTCCAGCCTTTGTTCTTGATTCATTGATGCTCTCGATATAGTTGATCAGCCCGTTAAGTTGGGCCTCAATCGCTTGGCAGCGCCCGCCGTAGTCAACAACATGGCGTAGCACGTCTTGCTGGTTAACATCGCTAAGGGTGGTGTCGGGGTTTTGTGTCTCAGCGGTGGGGGTGCGGCTGGCCGTTCGATCAGCTCCGGTGGCAGGATGATCGGTGGGCACGTTGGCACCGATGGCGTCGTTGTACAGCCCGACAAAACCCCGGCTAATAGCACAATCAGGGCGCGATACATGGGCGATTCTCCGTTCTAGTTCGGTGGTGGTTTGGGTGAGTGCGGCCTTTTGCTGGCGCAACAGCGCAACGCTTTGGTTTGCGCTGGCTAATTGATGCTCGTACTCGCGGCGTAGGGTCTGCTCAGCGGCGGCAACGGCCTTGGCTTGCTGGGCCTCGTGGGCCTCATTCGCATCGTGTCGGCCATACAGATAGCCACCCACTGAGCAGAAAAAACAGGACACTAACGCGGCAAACACTAAGTCTTTAAGCGCCATGACATACCCCCATGCCCCAACCGGCCTGCTGGTAACGGGGAGTTAGCATGAGCAGAATGCGCCGGGGGTAATGGCGGTTCTCTTTAAAGGCTGCGGCACGACGGCCAGCATTAAATAGCTCGACGTTATCCCACCATAGCCAACGGCTTTTACCGGCGGCGTTGGCGGCGGTTTTGTCACGTAGTACCCAGCCTAACCCGCCGTTGTAGGCGCTTAAGGTCATCGCCCAACGATCGCAATTCGTGTCAGCTTTCAGTCGGGAATAGAGCCAATAGTCATAGCGTACTAAGGCGCGTAGTGCCCATTTCGGGTTAGTGGGTTGTGGATTGATTAAGGCGCTATCAATGGCCGGTATCCACTTGGCCGTGGCGGGCATAAACTGCGCCAGCCCTTTTGCGCCGACACGACTCACAGCGTTAGGGTTCCAGTAACTTTCCTGATGAACCTGAGCCGCAAATAAGGCAACAGGGGCATCCAAGCCAAAGAGTAAGCGAGATTGACGGGTCAGTTCGGCACGGTACTTGTTAGCATTGTGGGGAATATTTGCCCCAAACGCTGACGAGGCACCGGCGCAAACCAACAGCCAGAACAGCAAAACCACACCGATGACGATAAGCACTAAGCGCATATCAGGCACCTAGCGCAATCGCGATAATCACAGCGGCCATTAAGATCGCGCGACGCAGTGTGGCTACCTCATCATATTGGCAACCCTCTGGGGCATGGTGAGGGCGTGCATACGGGAACACCGAGCGGTCAATCCAGTAGCCTAATACAGCGCCTAAAGAGATAAGGCTGAATTTATACAGGGTAACGCCTAGCTGATGCGGCGCTAACAGACCAACGGCCAAGGTCAGGGCTAGGGTAATAACAATCCAAAAAGAGAGACGGGGCATACTGATATCCTTTTCGATGAATGGTCGATAAGTGCGATATCAGCAGTGTAGGGATTGCCCCGCTAGCGGATTAGAGGAAGGGGTTCAGTGGGTTTGTTAGAGTTGCGGCAATCGTAAAATACGATCTATCCCGTGAAGATCCACACCAAACTCTGAACGTACCTTTACCAGCTCTTTCTCGGTGGGGTAGTACGGGTTGCGAAAGAGATCTTCTAAAAATAACGGGCCATAGTCAGCTAGTGCGCTAGAGGTAACCGGTATGCCTGAAAGCGCCGGAAACACGCTGATTCGGTTACCGTTGCTATCGACGACTTTATGTATAGGGCAGCCACCATAGGCGTTGGTGGGTTCTATCAGTTTCATATCCTTATGTCCTATGTTAGGAGCGCTGTTCAGTGAAACATGTCCAGCGTCTCAGATTCCATTCTGTTAGGCGGTGTCGTCTTTAATATTTTCCAAATCCAGCGATCTGTCAACTTATATTCTAGTGCTAGTTGGGTAACGGCTTTGTTTGCGGTGACGCCCTCGCGCACCAGGGCTTCAAATTGTTCGCAGATGGAATGATCCCGCAGGCGGCGTAGGGCTAGCTCGCAACGTGGGATATAAAGCGGCTCACCGGCACAATGGTGGGCGAGTTTGTGGGCATCCTCTTCACCGATCTGTTTAGCTAGGGCGGTGAGTGAGGCGTTGCCGCGACGATTAACGCCACGGGGTAAAGGAAGGGTTGTACCGCCAAAACGCGCAACTAATCGCAAGGTGGCAGGCATACCAATCACTGCCGCCACTTCGTGCACCGAAGGCGGTAGCAAGCTTTGCAGCTGTGCGATGTGATTGGTCATGAAAAAGCCCGATTAGGTACTGATGAGATTCAGTGTAATCGGGCTGACCGTTAGAGCGAAATTTGATTATTTTTTGCGGGGGTTTTGACACTTAAGCTACTAAGTAGCTGCTATCTATAGCTCCATTGCAAGTGGTGAAGCTAAGCAATGAAAGATAAATCAACTATTGTGCTTTTGTGCTGGCGTGCACCTCTGAGCTACTATCCAGTTTTGTTGATAGCTCGTTTACCTTTTTCGATAGAGTTGTGACTTCTTCCTGAGCGCTAACTAGCTCTTTGTTTGTTGCGGAGAATTCGTTTATTAGTTTCTCTAATTGATGGCCTTGTTGTTTCAAGGCAGCGTCTTGGTTAGCAGCTTTTTTATCAGCTAACTCAAGTCTTGCTCTTTGTTGATCCAAATAAGAAGTCTGTGATTTACTCAACTTTTCTAAAGACTCAATAATAGCAGCTTCGCCTTGAGAAAGTTTGTCCTGAGAGGATATAGAATCATAAGTTTGGATCCCTGATATCACAACTGCAATAAAAGTAATTATGAGCGTACCTATGGCGACATATAACGTTTTCGTGTTCTTTTCACTAGATTCAAGGTTTGTTTTTTGCGCATCCGCCAATAAGTCATTACTTACCTTAACTTGCTTATCCATTAGACCTATCAATTGGTCTAGGCGGTGATTGGTAGCATTTAGTAGCTGCTCTGGAGTATAGGGTGACTCTAGTCGCGTGTTTTCTAGTTGATAGGATTTCATCCTAAGTGACATCATTTCTTGTAAAGTATCAGCTGATGCAAAGCTGAAATTTTCTTTGAGATATCGACACTCCCGCTCATAACTTTCCCGCAGTTCAGTGGCAAGGTAATCCGTCCATGCTTGATCTTTTTGTGGTTGTATGCTTTCGGTTTTTTCCTTCTTGTAGGAGTTTACAATGTATCTATTGTTCTCTATGAATTGCTGTGCAAACTGCTCAATATCACTATCCTGAAAGCTATCAATTTCTTGGTCGGACAAGGTTTCATTTGTGTCTACCTTGGTTGCATGATCGCGAATCAGTGCTTTAACTAACTCCTTTGGATTGGTTTCAGGATTGGCTGACATGTAGTATGACTTGCTGTTTCCTTTCAAAGCGCACACGCTCAGCTCCTGAAAATTTTCGGGCTGAAATGTAAATCTACCTCCATCCATTGAAAATGCCATAACAGTATTCCTTCATCTCTCAGTAGAAGTGGGCAGGTAACGACTTACCTGGCTCATAGAGGACAACTCGTTGAACTTGTCCGTTGCTGTTTAAATAGAATACACCTTCTTCAGTGCTATAACCGCCAAAACTATTTTTGGCTCTATAGCGACATCGCACTAGATACTTACTGCCTTCTGTTAGCACTTTACCCCAAGCGATATATTGTAAAGAATCAGGATCTTTAAGTGCGCCTTTTAGATATGCATCCACCTGCCATACGGTTTCGGTCAATTTATTGTTATTCACGTTGTCGCCTGCTTCTGGGCTAGCAAGCCGCCACTTGAGTAGATCACGCTCCCACTGTTCTTGGCGCAAACTCTCGGCTGAACGTTGTGGCAGATCTAGGGCTTGAGATTTGACGGCTGTCTGCGCACAGGGTTTATCTTGATATGCAGTGCGTCCGTTTGGCATTTCGCACTTATAAACTCCGGCCTGTAGCGGCAAAGCTACAAACATGGTTAGCAAACATGCAGCCTTAAACATAAAACCTCCCTTTTTTATATGAAGACTAAGTCTAGCGGCGTTTTGCGTGTTTCTCCAACGCAGCCACTAACCGCCATAGCTGATCTGCATCCGACCAATCCACTTTATCTACTCCAAACATCCTTTTGGGGCTCAGCTGTAAGCACTAGCCGGTCTAAACTTAGTCTAAAACCACAAACATCAGTTTTTGGGAGTCTTTGTTAAGCTCTACAATATAAAAAAATATATCGCAGCTGCTACGACAGAGAAAAGAATGAAGAGCCTTGTAGGTAAGGAGTATGGCTCAGGATATCGAGGAGCATTCGACTGAGGTTGATTGGTATGTATATCAACATACGCATTGTTTAATGGTTCAGACTTAGTACTAACCGGATGTGAGTTAGCCGTTTCAGAAGCTTGGCGATAGTTGATATAGTCTTCCAAAGCTTGAAACTGCTCTTCATAAGATAGCTTTGAAAGAGCTTCAATTGCTTCCTTTTGCTCAGTGGTAAATCTATCCTTAGCAGCTTCTTCGACCTTGATCGAATCAATTATGGCTCGAAGTTGAAGCTTAGGATCTTCTAACTCATTTAGGTGCTGGTACATTTCGGGAGAAAATATACCACTGGCTCTCATTTCTAGAACTTGCTGTTGAATTTCTTTTTCATCCCCGCTCGCTAAAACAACTTCCAGCATGGTCAGTGCAAGTTTAAGATCTGAGTCCATTCTGCAATCCTTAATACCAGTTATTGACTAATATTAGGATCTTTTCTTTGTTTTTGCAAAGCAGCCACCAACCGCCATAGCTGGTCTGCATTTAACCAATCCACTTTATCCACTCCAAACATCCGCTTCGCCATGGCGTGGGCGTAGTTCCAGTGCAGGCCGTTGTCTGCTAGCAGGGCTTCTACCTTACTCATGAGCGCTTTATGTGGCTTGGCGGGGTTGGGGCGTTTGCCAAATTTGCGTGCGTTGGGTTTGTAGCCCCGCTGCTTGAGGTGTTCCATCACTTTGTACAGGTCGCTAATGTGCATATCGGCACAGCTGCGCTGGCCGGTGGCGGCTAACAGCATGGCACGGTAGGTCTCTTCATCCAGAGCCAGCTCTTTTTTGGCGATATGGATGCGCGCCATAATGGCTTTTCGGCTGTCTTTCATAGGGGCTCCAATACGTTTATCAAAAATGGCCGCGGGTATACGGCCACTTTTGCTTTTTGATTGGCTTATTTCAGTGCGTCTTTCAGGGCTTTAGCCGGTGAGAAAGCCGGAACGATGGCAGACGGAATAATGATTGGTTTGCCTGTTTGCGGGTTGCGGCCAGTGCGTTCTGCTCGGCTTTTGGCATGAAATTTACCAAAACCAACCCAAGCAACTTCACGTCCGTTGTAAAGCTCTTCAGTCACTACCGACTCAACAGAGCTAAGCAAGGCTTTAACGTCTGCTTGGCTTACTGCGCGGTCATGTACGATCTTCATTTTTTCGGTAATTGCTGCGATTAATTCACCTTTGTTCATGCTTCATTTCCTTTTAGATTATTGGCTGCTCTTCAGTACCCAGCCGCCACGCTGGATAGACGCCCGCATGGGCGTTTCGCATTAGTGTTGATTGAGATACTCCTTCACGCTTGTGGCTTGGCGAAAGACGATGCCGAAGAC
>NPIE01014142.1_pt2 | contig 17898 bp, 11 predicted proteins | sample 8637661 | NCBI WGS metagenome assembly NPIE01 (sample SAMN07420842, study PRJNA396082) | bioreactor metagenome | isolation source: sample BA12 brine-fed electro-methanogenic bioreactor BA | place: Japan: Kochi | collected 2016-12-09
GATTGCGATCTCGTCCTCATCGACGGCTCCCCCGGCATCGGCTGCCCCGTGATCGCGTCGCTCACCGGCGCCGATCTCGCGCTCATCGTCACCGAACCCACCGTCAGCGGTCTCCAGGGCATGGAACGCATCGCCCGCCTCACCGCCCACTTCCATACTCCGGCCTGCGTCTGCATCAATAAGTGGGATCTCAACCCGGATATGGCCGACCGCATCACCGCCGCCGCGAGCAAGAGCCATCTGCCCGTCGTCGGCCGCATCCGCTACGACGACGCCGTGACCGCCGCCCAACTCGCCCGCCAGACGCTCGTCGAGCATACCGCCGACCGCGCCGGCGCCGAGGTCCACGACCTCTGGCGGAACGTCGCGCGCTTGCTTGCCACCAACGGCCCCCCGCCTGCTCTCAGCGACATCCCCATCGCCGGCGAGGGGCTTCGCCCTTCTGTGGATTAACCCGGGCAACTTAAACCCGGGCAACGGCGATCCCCGAACCGCCGCGCGTCCTCTGCACGTCCCTACAACCGGCCGATGCTCACTCCGAACGTGATCTCGTCCGGCGACGTGGGCATGATGACCTCTTTCTCGAACCGCCCCTCCCGCCAGCGATAGACCCGCAACTCGCCCTGCACGTCCGACGCCACCACCACCTCGTCGGCCCCGTCGCCATCAAGATCGCACACCAGCGTCGCGTGCTCGTAACCGCTCGAATCCCGGTCGATCAACGTCCGCGACCACGCGTCACCATTTCCGCGGCGCAGCAGCCACAACCCCGAGCGCATGCCGGCCGCGACGATGTCCACCTGCCCGTCGTGGTCCACGTCGCCGGGCGACAGGAAACGGCACTGGGCGTCATCCAGCGTCGCGATCACGTCGTACGTCGCCCCGCCCGCGGCATCCGCATCCGCCGCGAACGCCGCAACGTGATATCGCCGAATCTCCACCGGCCGAACAATGTCCATCCGGCCGCCACGCTGCGCGGTCTCCGCTTCGACCGCCGCCAGCAGCACGGGGACCTCATCCCCGTCGAGATCAACCGCCAGAATCTCCTTCGCATGGGTGTTCTCAAAGGTCGCGACTGTCCGCCGCTCGAACGCCTCTCCATTCCACCGGTACATCACGATCGCCCCGGCCTGCGACTTCATGTCCGAACGATTGGGCTGCGAGGGCGTTGCGAAAATCTCCATCACGCCGTCGCCGTCCGCGTCGGCCAACTCGATCTCGTGCACGAACGTCCGCGGCGCCCGGTCGATCTCCTGGGCATCCCAGCCCTCCGGGCCGCGCGACACCACCGCCACCACGCCCTGATCGTGCGTGCTCACCACGATCTCGACGTCCCCGTTCCCATTCACGTCCCCAACCTCGAAGTCGCGCAGCCGATCCCACTTGCCGCCGAAGCTCGGATTCCACAGCGCCTGATGGGTCCACCGCCCCCCGTCCCATTGCCAGAAGCGCAGCACGGCCGCCGTTCCCCCGATGGTCAAGATCCCTTCCCCCATTCCCGGCAAGGTCACCACCGCGGCCTTATGGAACACGTTGCTGGCCGCATCCTCGATCACCGCCGGGCGCCAGCCCTCGGCCGTCTTGCGTACGATCACCAGTTTCGCCGGCCCCGGTACCGGACGCCGCCTGCCCTGCGCGTCCGTCTCGTACGCAAACTGCGCCTTGGCCAGCAGAATCGAGGGAACGGGATCGCCGGTCAGCGGATCGGCCTGCACCTGCGGCGTTGGGGTCGTCGCCGCCGGTGTCGCATCCGCCGCCGGCCTTTCGTCACGCTCGCACCCGAAGATGAGGACGCACACCGCCAAACCCGCCAGCAACGACTTTCCGCGATTGCAGCGCATCGTTTGTCACTCCCCAGGAAGATAATCGGACGTTCCCTTCCGACCGTAACGAATCCTCCCCCGGCCGCAAGAGCCGCCTTCCAGCGGGCCCGCTGCCCCACGAGCCGGGATGAACTTCGCCGATGCGGTTGCTACAATGGACGCCTGACATGCAACCCGAGCCCAACCGGGCCAACCAAGAGGGGCGGGCGCCAATCGTGTCTGGATTTTCGCTGACAAGACGTCGCCGGGCTTGCGGCCTGCTGGTCGCGTCCGTCCTGTTCTGCGCCGCCACCCCCGCGTCCGCCTTCGATCCTGCCAACGGCGATTGGGCCAAGGATGACCCGGACAATCTCCGCGTCATGACCTACAACGTGTATCAGGGAATCGGTGTGGGCATGAGCACCACCCCGGCGACGGCCAATACAATCGGATCGCAGCACGCCTACCTGGGCCTCATCTGCGCCGCCCTCGACCCCGACGTCCTCTGCCTCCAAGAGATCAAGTGTGAAACACCCGCCACTCAGGCCCAGGCCCAGACGGCCCTCCAGACCTGGGCGAATTCCTATCTCGGCACAGGCCGCCACGTCTACGTCTCCTCCGCCACGGACGGCCACAACCGCAACGCCGTGGTCTCGCGCTACCCTTTCGCCGACCTGAACGGTGACGGCCAAGCCCTCCGGCACGATATCTTCCTCTTCCCCGGACCCGACGATCTCCCGCCCGGCACGCCACCCGGCGGCCATCTTCGCGGCTGGCTTCAGGCGGAAATCGACCTGCCCGACGACGTCTACCGCGGCGACATCCTGGTCGTCAGCGGCCACCTCAAGTGCTGCGGCGGCGCCGCCAATATGGCCGAGCGCCTCACCGCCGCCCAGAACATGGCCTACTGGATCAACGCCTCTTTCAACGACACCACGGACATCTTCAGCCCCCCGCAACCGCTGGCAGACGCGACCCCGGTGGTGCTCTGTGGTGATCTCAACGAAGACGAAGACGCCAACGGACGCTACGGGCCCGTCGCCTGGCTGGCCGGCTGGACACCCACGCCCGATGACGGCACCGATCGCGACGACACCTCCATGCAGGTGGCCGCCGCGGCCGAACCGTTCAACGGTTCGCTGAAGACCTACCTAGGCAGCAGCCGGCTCGACTACGTTCTCACCCAGGACGCCATCGCCCCGGTCGCTAGCGCCTTCCTCTTCGACAGCCAGCGCGCCGCCCAGCATGGCGCCCTGCCCGCCACCCTTGCGACCGTGTTAAACGGGGCAAACGCGTCAACCTTGGCGAGCGACCACTTACCCGTCATCGTGGACTTGGGCTTACCCAAGAAAACCCAGGGCGATTTCAATGGCGACGGATTCGTAACCGTGGATGATTATGCCGCGTTGCAGGCCTGTCTGTCGGGCCCGGCAGCGCCGGCCGGAAATGACTGCCTTGACGTGGACCTCTCCGACGACGGCGCCGTCGATCTCTACGACTTCGCCCGTTGGACCTTGCTCATAAGTGACCAGCATGCACGCGGCCGATAAACCAGACAACCAGCACGGGCGCAAGAAACCGGTGGTCCTCGCGCTCATCGCCATCGCCGCCGCCTCAACGGCACTGGCACGGTGGCTCAAGCCGGCCGACGGCCCTCCGACCGCGATGGACTTTGTCTGCGTCACTACCGGCGAAATCGTCCGCCTGACCGTCGATGAAGCGGGGATGATCCCCGCACGCAACCGCACTACCGGAACGCGCACGCTCCTGCCCTGCGTCTGCGAACCCGACGGGCGCTACCGCGTGCCCGACCGCTATCGGCCGCTGCTGGAAAACCGATTGCAGGAAGCGAATCAACGAGTCACTGCGGACGGCTATGTCACGCCGCCCGCCTCATGATGCGCCCATGGCCGAACGGACCCGCACAATCCGCATACCGCACCGCCGCGGTTTCACCCTCGTGGAACTGCTCGTGGTGATCTCCATCATTGCGCTGTTGATCAGCATCCTGCTGCCCAGCCTCAAGCGCGCTCGCGATTCCGCAAAGGCCGTCGCGTGCGGCGCGCAACAACGCGGGTTCGGGACCGGTTTGAACGTCTACGCCACTGAAGAATCCGAGTGGATCCCGGGCCGCAATACCTCCGGTATGGCCATCTGGGTGGCTGGCGCCCGCGGCGACGGCAGCGCCATGAGCCAGTCCCACCTCCCGGTGCAGACCTACGACTGGCTCACGCCCATCCTCTCGAAAACGACGCAGTTGCCGGCCTCGCGCCCCGCGCGCTTTCGCACGCTCTTCGGCGACTACGCCTGCACGGCCGTCAACTTCAAGGCCACGCCCTATATCCAATCCTCGCCGCCGCGCGACGAGGCCCGCTTCGTTGCCGACGTTGAAGCCCACGGCGCCTTTCCCGCCACCAGCTACCTCATGCCCGTCCACTTCCAGTTCTGGGGACACGCTGAACCCGAAACTGTCGTGGGCTTCTACCCGATTGACGCACCCCTCATTCCCTTCCGGGTCGGCCGCTCGCCCCGCCCGGGGACCTCCGCCGAGTGGGAGGTGCGCGTGCTGCGTTACAAGAGCCGCACCAATCAGGTGGGCACGCCCGCGGAGAAAATCGCCGTCGCCGACGGCACCCGCTACCTGCCCTGGCGCGGCTTTCTCGATTTCGACTACCACCAGGATCCCGAGTGGTTCGGCGCCTTCACCAGCGCCGGCGGTTGGTGGCGCGGCAGCATCGCATACGGCGACGATCGCCGCTTCAACGCCAACCAGAGCGGCGGCAAGAACCTGCCCCTCAGCTTCCGCCACCAGGACGGCATCGCCGCCCTCTTCTTCGACGGCCACGTCGAACGCCTCTCCCGCACCCAGGCTCGCAAGATCGACTACTGGTATCCCCGCGGCGGCAAGGTGGTCAAGGCCGTCGAAGGGTATACCGACTACGATACCTATAACAACGGCTACCTGATACGCTGACGGCGCGCAGCATGGCGCCGCCACACAATGCCGCTTTCTGAGGGTCGGCGTTAACGCTCGGGGCCATTTCACCAGGGTTGGTGTTGGCGCACCGGTCCCGTCGGCGGTCCTGACCTGGACGGAATAAACCTGGCTTCGTGACAAGGAGAGCGCAAGATGAGTTCGGATCAAGCGGTTCGCGAACACCTTGTCGATCTGCTGGGTGGCGGAAGCGCTCATCTCGATTTCGACGCCGCCATCGACGGCCTGCCGCCCGACCTCCGCGGCGCCCGCCCCGCACACGTCCCCCACACCCCCTGGCGGCTCGTCGAGCACCTGCGGATCGCCCAGTGGGACATCCTCGAGTTTTGCCGCAATCCGGGCCACGTTTCGCCGGAGTAGCCAGCCGGCTACTGGCCCGACGGCGACACCCCGCCCGACGAAGCCGCCTGGAATGCGAGCATCGCCCAGTTCAACAGCGACCTCGCCGCAATGCAGGCACTCGTCGCAGATCCTGCCACCGACCTCTACGCCCCGCTGCCCCACGGCCAGGGACAATCCGTGCTCCGCGAAGCGCTGCTCGTCGCCGACCACAACGCCTACCACCTCGGCCAACTCGTGGCGGTACGGCGTGCGCTGGGCGCGTGGACCGACTGAACGCCTCATCAAACGGCCGCGGCCCGCACGGGCATGCCATGCGGGCCGCGGTGTCATCATTGATGTATCGTCCGGCCTGCGCCGGTCCACCCTTCGGGCTACGCCTCCGGCAGGCTCAACTTGCTCAACGCCGCCGGCGACTCCGTCTTCGGGTCGAATGCCCGCAAACGCAGGCGATAACGCATCTTCTCGGCCGGGATGAGATATTCCCGATGAGGCCGGGCGCCCCAACTGTCGTCGCCGCCCACCCCCATCTGCTTCAGATCCAGATTCAACGTAACCGCATCGCGACGCTCAATCTCGAACGGGTGCTTGGGACCTTCCAGATCGCTCGTGCGATAGGGCAGCGCGTTCACGCTCAGCAAAGGCTGCCCGATCGCCGCCAGCCCCACGCCTCCGCCGCCGGTGAGCGCCACCCAGCGCACATCGGCCTTGTTACCGCTTTCTCCGGGTTCGGAATAGTCAGCATAAAACTGGTCCGCGACCCGCCCGGCGTAACGACCCACCCGGGCATCCTTGCGATCACAATACGTTTCCTGCGGACCGGGTCCGAACCAGGTGAGCTGCGAGAGGCTGCCGTCGAGTTCCACCTGCATGCCAAACCGCGGCAGTTCCGGAAGGCCCTCCCGTCCGGGCTCGAAGGCCGCCTCCACCANNGACGCCACGTCCTCCAGCATCCCTTCCGCGCGGATCACCGCCATCCCCTCGGCCGGCTGGTCGACGTCGAGTGATTGCAGCCGCCAACTGTGGTGCGCGTCACGCCAGACCTGGAGCCGCAGCGGCATGCCATTGCCCCGGTCGTTGTCGATCGGCGCCCGCCAGAAGTGCGGATGAAGCGGCCCGGCCAGCAGTTCGGCGCCATCGTGCTGCCACGATTCGAGCCAGCCGGTGCGCGGGTTGATGCGCCATTGCCCCGCGCCGCCGCTCACGCGAATCGCGTCATCCTGCTTGTCCACCTCGACCGGGCCCATCTGATCCAGTGCCAGCGACGCGCCACTCTCCCCGCTTCCCAGCGAAAACTGCGCCCAGGCGACTTCATATCCGGCGTCCGCCCACCACGCAGCCTCCTTGAGGCGGAACGAAAGATGCAGAAAACGCTCCGCGCCCGGGGCGGCCGCAGCGTCGGGAACCGGGACCTTCACCGTATGCGTCTCGTGGGGCGCCAGGTCCAGGTCGGCAAGTTCGCCCTCCGCCAGCGTTTGCCCGTCGGCCGTCACCTGCCACGTACCCGTGACCAAATCGCTGAGCTTGGTGAAGTCATACCAGTTCGTGATTTCCACTTCACCGGCCGACAGGTCCACCGGGCGCGCCTGCACGTACTGGTAGACCTTCTTGAACTGGCCCATCGCCGGGTGGGGCAGACGATCGGCCGAGACCAGCCCGTTCATGCAGAAATTGTCATCCGAAGGCGTCGCCGGCGGGCCGAAATCGCCGCCGTACGCCCAGTACCAGCCGCGGTCAGCCGCCGGTCCGGTCCACTCACCGTGCGCCTCCGCATTCCCCAGGTTCACGCGCAGCACGAGTTCATCGCCGGAGCGCACGCCCGGGTCGCTGACCTCTTGATCCGTGAGCGCCCGGCCGTAGATCCGCACCTCGCGAATCACGGCATTGGTCTTGCGATCTGTCTCCATCGTGTTCTGCCCGATGCCCAGCGGATAGCTGCTCACGTGCATCGAGCCAGTGTAGGCCGTCGTCCCGGCGAGTTCGCCATCAACGTACAGCCGCAACTGGCCGTCTCCATGCACGCCAACCACGTGATGCCAATGGCCGTACCAGTTTTCCGGCAGGGCAGCGCTGACGCCCGTCCACTTGAGATTTTCTTCCCCGGCGGGACGGCCGTGAACGTAGAACTGCACCCGGCCGTCGCCTTCCTTGAGCCCGTACTGAATATCCCCCTTGGACAGGTAAGGGCTGTTGCCGTGCGGGCGCAGGGGCTTGACCCACGCCTCGAGGGTGAAGTCGCCTTGCAGATTCAATTCCGCGCAATCGGGAATCCGACCATAGCCCGTCGGCACGCCGTCGATGGCGCCTTCCGCGATGAAGTCGCCGCGCAGCCCGCTCGCGCTGGTGTCCACCAGGACCATCCGCGGCGGCAGCGAAANNCTGGTCCACCCAGTCCCACACGAATCCACCCTGCAACAGCCTCTGCGAGTAAATCAGATCCCAGTACTTCCACAGGTTGCCGTTGGAATTGCCCATCGCGTGGGTGTATTCGCACAAGATGTACGGCCGGTTGTGCTGCCCCCGCGCATAGCGCGCCAGGTGGATCGGCTTGGCGTACATCGGGCAGATGATGTCGGTCGCGGGCAGATCGCCGGCTCGTTCGTAGTGCACCGGCCGGGACGGATCGCGCTGGTGCACCCACGCCGACGTCGCCTCGAAGTTCACCCCGAACCCCGCCTCGTTGCCCAGCGACCAGATGATCACCGACGGGTGGTTCTTGTCCCGCTCCACCATGCGGACGGTGCGGTCCATGTGGGCGGCGCCCCAGGCCGGATCCTTGGCCAGCGAACGCTCGCCGTAGCCCATCCCGTGAGACTCGATATTCGCCTCGTCGATTAAGTAAATACCATATTGATCGCACAAGTCATACCAGATGGGCTGGTTGGGATAATGGCAGGTGCGCACGGCGTTGACGTTGTGCCGCTTCATCAGGCGAATGTCCGCCAGCATCGACTCCACGGTGATCGCGTGACCCCGGTCGGGCTCGTGCTCGTGCCGATTGACCCCCTTCATCAATACCGGCCGCCCGTTGACCAGCAGTTGCCCGTCCTTGATCTCGACCTTGCGGAACCCGACGCGGCCGGGAATCGCCTCGACGAACTTCCCATCAACGTCCCGCTGGCTGACCAGCAGCCGGTACAGCGTGGGATGCTCCGCCGACCACAGCATGGGCGCCGCCACCGGATGCCGCAGCGTCACCTCAACCGTCTCGCCGGCCGGAACCTGGACGGAGTCGGACAGGGGCGCAAACACCTCGTCGCCCCCGGGCGCGTGCAGCGCTACGTCAACCCGCGCCGCCGCGGCCGCCTCGCCGAAATTGCGCACCCGCGCCCGCAGCGCAAACTCCGCCTGCTTGAAGTCGTCGTCCAGCTCGGTGATCACCTCGTAGTCCCAGATGTGCACGTCGCCGACCGACAGCAGGTAGACGTCGCGGAAGATGCCGCTGAGACGCCAGAAATCCTGATCCTCCAGGTACGATCCGTCGCACCAGCGGTACACCTCGACCGCCAGCAGATTCTTCCCCGGCTGCACGTACTCGGTGATGTTGAACTCGGCGTCGGTCCGGCTGCCCTTGCTGAAGCCGACCTGCCGCCCGTTCACCCACAGGTAAAACGCCGACTCCACGCCCTCGAAACGAATCAACGTGTGCCGGTCCTGCCAATCCTCCGGCAAATCGAACGTCCGGCGATACGAGCTGACCGGGTTGTTGTCCGCGGGAATGTGCGGCGGATTGGCTTCGCCCCAGGGGTACTTCACGTTGGTGTAAATCGGAACGCCGTGCCCGTGCAGCTCGACGTTGGCCGGCACGGGAATCGTGTCCCAGTCGCCGGCGTTGTAGTCCATTTCGTAAAACGCAACCGGTCGGTCCGCCGGCTTGGCCACCCAGTGATACTGCCACGTGCCGTTCAGCGTGCGATACCACGGCGACGACTCGGGCTCACTCGCCAGTGCCTCTGCCGCGCTCCGGTAAATGCAACGCACCGCCCGCGGCGTCTCCCGATTGATCCCCACCACCGTGGGATCCTGCCACGGCGGCGGGTCGTCGGCCGCAACGGCCAACGCTGCGCAACCACCGACTGCCGCCAGGACGCCAAGAACTTTCCACCGGGAGCGGGTGCATGTCGACATCGAAGAGACTCCTTCATCTGTGCCCGGTGATCCGGGCATGCTCAGGCCGGACCCACAAGCTGCGGCCGGCGCCGTTCAATTTGGATCCGTTTCTGCCAACCAGCTCATGACCCCAATTCAAGTTCCACGAACCAGCGCCGCGCCTCTCCAGGCGCAATGAACGCCGCCCGGTTGCCCGCGTCGATCCGATCGGCGTGGTCATCCATCACGTTCGTCGGCTCGATTGCGAAATGATGAAACCCGTTCCATCCACTGCGCGTCGCCCAGATCCCCAGGTACGGCAACGCCTCGACCGGGCCGTACGTCCCCCGCATCGTCGTGCCATCCCGCTCGTTCCGCACTGCGAAAACCCCCTCCGCCGGCGACGGCAGGTAGAGCTTGAGCGACGTCCCCACGCTTCCCGCGAGCATCGTATCCGCCCGCACGCCCGGCGCCGGCGTCGGCCATGAAACAACCTGATCCGTCGCTAGGCCCGGCAGGTTGGCGGCCGAGTCGACCCGGCCCCGATACTCCCCGGCCGGCAACTCGATTCGATCCCCCTCCCGCACAGCAAACAACGGGTGCCAGCACCAGGCGAAGCGCTGCTGCTGCTCCCCCCTGCTGCTTAGAACGTAATCAAGCCGCAGCCGATTGTCCGTCACCGTGGCCGTGCGCCGCAGCACCAGCGGCGCAGTCTTCAACGCGATGGTCGTCGTGATGCGCCCGGCGTTCAGTTCCCCTGCGTCCAGCTCCCACGCCCGCGCCCAAACTTCGCCATGGTCGGGCCAGGGCTGACCCTCCACGACGCAAGGAGCGACCGTGGGAATACATTCATCCACACCCACCAGCGGGCTGTCGTCAAAGGCGTCACCCACGGCGTTCTCAAAGAGCCTGCGACCGGCATCGGGCGCCCAGGTCCACTCCCGGTCGTAACGCCGATCAAGCAAACGCACGAGCTTCGCCCCGGCCCGCGGCGCGACCGCCACCTCCAAGGCCGCCGAGCGCAATCCCACGATCTCGAACGCACCGGCCGTCTCGTGAAACACTTCGCTGGACACGCAGTTTTCCCTCCTTGCGTTACTCTTGCGTTTTGACGCCTGCTGCTGCGGCTGCCTTTGCCGCGAGGCGAACCTGGGGAATCCACCAACGAACGACCGCCCGTGCCGGCACGGTCAAGGTGAGCGCATCGCCGGTAAACGCAACCGAATCCGGCCCCTGGTCGCCGAACGCCGAGTGCCGCTGCGCCCGCGGCGCATGCCCCGCAAGCCCTTCAAACCGACACCGATACCGCCGGGCCGAGTCCGAGGCGTTCGCCGCCACGATGACCAGCTCACCCCGCGTCGGAGAATAGGCCGCCACCACTTCCCCCGGCTCGACCGCCAGCAGCCGGTCACCCGGCCGAATCGCCCGGCTGAACGTTGCATACGCATGAAAGCTCGGCGATCGCGTCAACGCATCACTCCGCCGATCCACGTGAATGCAGCCCCAGGTTCCGCCCGCGACCACCTGCCATTCAAGCCAGGCCGCCGGCTGCAGCTCGTTCAAATCGCGAACGACGCGCTCCGCCATGAACAACGCCGCATCCATCGGCGATCCATGAAATCCCAACGGACCCGATTCCGACTGCCACAGCCGCTTGCCATGCCCGGCCGCCAGCCTGCGCAGCGCGTCCCGCTGGTCGCCGTGGTAGGAGTGGGTGTTGATCTGCCCCAGCGCCGCCATGGTCGCCGGGTCATACGCCCGGAGATTCGCCACGCACGTGTCCATGCTGTTCGAATCGGGGGCGCTCACCTGCACCTGCGTCAGCCCGCGCTTATCCAGCGCCCCGCGCAGCGCCTGGATGATACGGTCCTGCTCCTGCACGTCGAAGTGGCAGCCTTCCTGCGTATGCCCCGCTTTCCACCAGCTCGCGTTGGGCTCATTCAGCGGATTCACCGTGCGGAACGTGACGCCCCACTCGCGATGAAAGTGCTCGACCACGTCCGCCAGGTACCCGGCGAAGTCGTCGTACATGTCGTCGCGCAGATTGCTCAGTCCGTTGGTGTTGCCGCTTGCGCAGCCAGAGATGGTCATCCAGTACGGCGGGCTGTTGGCGAAGGCCTCCAGAATGGGCGCCTCGACCTGCGCCGCCAGCTTTTGCAGCACCCGGCGCTGGTTCGCGTCGGCCGTCCAGTCATACGCCGCGTCCGGGCTGGCGCGATAGCCGGGCACGTCGCCGTCCCGACGCATGTGGTCGTGGCTGGGATCGTCGCCGCCCCCGATATTGTACCGGAAAATCGTATACCCCAGCCCCTCGTCGGGATCGACGATCCAATCGATGAGTGGATCCAGCCGTTCATCAGGCCAATCCCCCACCCCGTGCGCCCACCAGCACAGCGACGTCCCCCAACCCTCGAACGCCGGCCGAGGCCGGTCCGCATGAATCACGATCTCGCGAACCACCGGCGCAGGCGCGGGCGCGGGCGCCGATGCCGTCGGCCCAGCCTCCTCGACCGACCCATCATCCGCCGCCGCCAAACCGCCGCCGCCTGCCAACGACCCAACGGCCGCCAGCAACCACGCGGCAAACCAGACGCGGCAACGCTTCTCTTTGGCGATCGAGGTGTCTTTGGGGATAGCAGGCAAGGCCGGTCTCCTGGATGATGGGGAGCGCCGGGGGAGGCGCGTCAGACCGAAGATCGGACGGGCGACCTGGGCGCCGCATCGCCGCCCACAATGCGTTTCATATATGAACACGCTGTTTCTATAACGGTGATTGTCGCAATTCGCCCGACCCGCGTCAAGATCGCCCCGGCGCCCGCGCAGGCCGATCTATCCAGGCAATCACACCGCACGCCGGCGCAGCCCCGCGCCGCCGCCGCCCGCGGCAATCACAAAACACGTAATATTGCTTTACCCCAACGCAAGCCGACCCCCGCCAGCCCCCATTCAGCACTCAGCATTCAGCCCCCGCCCCTATTTGAAGTACGCCAGCGCCTCGTCCTTCTCGCCGTCCATCGCCACGTGCAGCAACCGTCCGTTCGCAAACGTCGGCACATGAATCACCCGCACGAAGCTCGCGTATCCCGCGTCGGCCGGACACACTTCCGCCAGCGCGTTCGGCGTCTCCAAAAAGAACGCGTCGTTGAACGCGCTGCCCGCATCGTCGGGATACAGCGGCAGGTAGTGAATGCCCGCCTCCACCAGGTCCTGAAAGAAGTGGGTCCCGAACGACACCTCGGGTATGTAGCCGGCCTTGTCCCGCGCCACCTCGATGAGCAGCCGGGTGGCGCTGATGTCCGCGTAGCCCACTGGAATACCCAATCGAATGTCGCTGCTCCCCCAGCGCCCCGGGCCGACCAGGATGAAGCGCCGCCTGGCCAGCGCCCGGTTGACCCGGCCCACCACCCGGCCGATTTCCACCCGCTGCTCCCGCGTCTCCACCGCGTCGTACACGTGCGAGTTCACGTACACCACGTACTCGATGTCCTTGATTCGCCCCGTGCTCACGTAACGATGGGCGGAAAACGCGACGTGTTCCGGCGTCACGTTCGCCGGCACCGTCACCCGCGCACTCACGTCCCGCGCCGCCAAGGCCCGGCATTGCAGCAGGTGAAACGCGTTGCCGTCGCATGCGAATTCCACGTCCACCGGCGCCCCGTACGCCTCCTCCAGCCGCGTCAGCATCCGCCGCATCGCCTCCGCGAACGCCGTCTGCCCCAGCAGCTTGTCGAAGGTGATGCACAGGTTCTGCGGATCGGTCCGGATCACTGTTCCCATCGGCGGATACAACCCGTCGTCCCGACTTTCGGACACGATCTTGTCCAGCATCGGCACCGGCCCCGCCGCGAGCAGTTCGGGCAGTTCGATCGGTTCCAGCCGGTTCGTCTCCAGGTTGATCACATCGATCGTTCGCTGGGAGTAACGCATGATCTCGCGGCCGGTCGTTTCCGGCCGCAAGGTCGGGCAGCCCAGCGCCACCATCCGCGGATAGTCGTTGCCCACCCGGTCCACCGCCCGCGTGCCCAGCCCCATGACCAGCCGCATCATCCCGTCTTCACGCTTGATCCGCGGCGACCAGCGATACTCGTTTCGCGAAAACGCCACCCCGGCGAACGCCGGCAGGAAGTACTTGCCCACCTGCGTCCCCACCACCTTCTGGATCAGCACCCCCATGTCCTCGTGGTAATCCAGCAGGTTGTGCTCCCGGCGGTACGCGATCGGGTCCGGGCCGAGCGTGCTGGCGAACACCTCCGATATCGCCACCAGCAACGCCTGCAACCGCGTCTCCAGGTCCCCCTGGTTGGCCACGAACACGCTCGCGTACTTGCCCGAAAACGCCGAGCCGATCCGGTCCTCCAGCAGGCTGCTCGACCGCACGATCATCGGGTGGGTGCCGGTCTCCTTCAATATCGCCCGGAGCTGCTGCACCACCTCTACGGGAAAATCAGAATTGCGGAACACCCCCCGCACCAGCGGATACTCGTGGCGGATCTCGTCGATCGACTTGTACTTCTGGCTCTGAAACTCGTTGAGCCGGTTCAGCTCCAGAAACACGCCGAGAATGTCGCTGCGCAAAAACCATGACTCCGGCGTGTGCACCGGCCACTCCGCGTGCAGGTCGTCGAAGCTCGCGAGGATCCGCTCGGCCAGCACCATCCCCCCCGCCTTGCCCCCAATGCGCCCCTGACCCCGCTCCATGTCGATGATCCGCGACGCCACCCGGTTGATGTCCGTGATCGCCAGGTAGTTCTTCGCGATCCCGATGAACTCCAGGTGGTCGCTGATGAAGTTGCGGATCAGCGCCACCCGCGTCCCCATCACCTCCGCCTGCGGCAGCCGGTGCTCCGACGCGGCCACGTCCGTGAACCGCGCCACCTTCTCCCGCAGCAGCCGCGTGGGCACCGCCGGCAACTTCGCGTAGTCGTCCAGCTCCCGCACCACGTCACGCTTGATGGTCAGGTCGAAGATCCGGTTGATCTCGTCCGCCGACAGGTGCCGGCATACATACTCGCACGTCTTCTCCGACAGCGTGTGCCGCTCCAGTGCGTCCAGCTTGGACCCTTCGGGCTGATTGGGGTCCGTCCCCAGAGGCCGCGGCGCCCGACCGGCCGCCTCCCGCGCCTCGTCGTGGATCCGGTCGATGCTCACGATCCCCTGGTTGTGCAACTCGATCAGAAACTGGCGATCGAAGTGATCCGCCAGATGCGGATGCGCCGCCTTCCGCACCTCGATCAGATGACGCAACTCCTCCGGGGTGGCTGGCGGCGGCGGCCCGACCGCCTCGCCACCGGGGACCGGCGGCGGCAGACTCTGACCCCCGGGCGCAAGCGACGACGGCTCCTGGCGACCGGCCGGATGCGATCTGTCCGGTGTTGGCGGCGACATAAAACCTCCCGGCCGGCGCGGATGACACACCTCCGCCCGCGAATTCGGCCGTGGGGCGCAAGCTATCCGTGTCGGCCAGGCAGGTCAATTGCGCCGCCCCCCGCGCGTCAAGCACGTCGGCCCGGTCATGGCCCATCTCGGCGCCCGCCGGCCGCGTCGGTATCCCCGGGGCGTTAAGGCCCGCGGCCCAAGCCGCCTTCGCTGCGCGCCCGCGACCCTTGACCCCCGCCGCCCAACCCGCATAATACGGCCTCTCAGCGGGCGATTAGCTCAGTTGGCTAGAGCGCACGGATCACACCCGTGAGGTCACAGGTTCGAGTCCTGTATCGCCCAGTGTCGTCCCCCATGCCAAGCGTCCGGTTTTGTCGACCTACCCTCCCCATTCCCGGCGTCCGTTCAGCCCCCAGCGCCACGCCTTACTGCAACGACAGGATCAATTCCAACCGCAGAGCATGAGAGGTGACCGCCCGGCAATCTGGCGTACCCGGCCAGGCGCGATGTTCGGCTGCGAATCCTCCACCACCACATGTTCGCCTGAGACCAGGCCTGCTATGCGGCAATCCGAATCCGTGTCCATGCCCGTGCTGGCAGGCGGCAGGATTTTCCCCAGGTATGGACAGAATACCCGACTTGCCTCTTCCGCATTGCTCAACTGAAATCCTCGGCTGACGAGCCTTGGGCCGCGCTCGTCGATCCGCGCTCGTCGATCCGCACGTGCCAGCCAAGTCGGCGAAGGCGCCTCGCGCGGAATCCTCATTGCTGGTCTGGGCCGCTCGCCATACGCCGGTCCCCGGCCGACGCGAAGCCGGCCCTCAGGCGCTTGATGACGGATACCAGGCCTCGCTTGAAAAAGGCGGCCGAGCCGCGCAACACGATACTCGCAGACCCCGCGCCCGGGCGGCGCGATTGGAAGTGCTGAGCCGATGCGGCAAGATTCGAATCATCCATCCTCGTCCTCCCGCGAGCACGCACGTTTGCGTCGTGTTATCGCCGAACTGAGAAGCCAGATTCGCCAGGCCGGGAGCAGTGCTCGCGGCCTCACCGCCCTCCCGGCTCAACTCGGCTTGCTCATCGATTGTTCGCGCGACGCGATCGTCGTCACCGACGCAAACAACGGTCAGGTTCTCGAGTGCAATGCCCGTTCCGAGGCGCTGCTGGGTTGCGGCCGGCCCCAGATCATCGGCGGTCAGCTTCGCGACTGGCTTGAGCGCGAAGCCGCGGCCGGCTCGGCTGAATCCCAGAGTGTCACGCGCCGGGACAACCTGCGGCGCCCCGACGGCGTCGAGCAGCCGGTCGAAGTGACGAGCAGCCTCTACGACCTGGGCGACACACCGGTGGTGCAACACATTCTCCGCGCGGTGGACCCGGAAGAAGCCTTGCAGGCCAGCGAATCGAAGTTCGCGGCGTTTATGGACAACCTCCCCGGCTTCGCCTACCTGAAGGACGCGGCGCGGCGGCACGTGTACGTCAACCGGAAACTCGCGGCCCACCTGGGCGCCCCGCCCGACGCCTGGCTGGGGAAGCGCTTCGAGGAACTGCTGCCCATGAACGACGCCGCGCCTATTCAATCCAACGATGAGCAGGTCCTGCGCACCGGCAAGCCGCTCGAAATCGAGGAACCCGTCTTCATCGGCGGCGAGATCCGCACGTTCCTGTCGGTGAAGTTCCCCGTCCGTCAGGGCGATCAGACCAATCTGCTGGGCGGCATCTCGATCGATATCACCGAGCGCAAGCGCGCGGAGGCGGCCCTGGGCGAGTCCGAGCGCTTCGTGCGCTCCACCCTCGACGGATTGTCCGCAAACATCGCGATCGTCGACGCCGACGGCACGATCGTGGCAGTGAATCGGGCTTGGCAGGCCTTCGCGGCGGCAAACGGTTCCACCGACGCAACCGTGTGCGAGGGCGCCAACTACTTCGCCGCCTGCGCTGTCGCCGAGGGCGAAGACGTCCTGGTCGCACGCCAGTTCCTCGAAGGCGCCCGGGCGGTGCTGCGCGGCGAGCGCAGCATCTTCGAGATCGAGTACTCCTGCCATTCGCCGGAGGAGCAGCGCTGGTTTGTCGCCCGCGTGACGCCGTTTCCGCAGGACGACCCGCCGCGGCTGGTTGTCGCCCACGAGAACATCACGCAGCGCAAGCAGGCCGAGGACGACCGCCGCCTCCTGGAGCAGCAACTGGCACGATCGCAGAAACTGGAAGCGATCGGGCAGTTGGCCAGCGGCGTGGCTCACGACATCAACAACCTGCTGACGGCAATCTACGGTCATGTGGAATTGCTCGACGCCATGCTGCCGAATTCTCCCGACGGGCAACGTTCCCTCGGCCAGTTGCGGGAGGCGGCCGAGCAGGCCGCGTACGTGACCCGGGCGCTGTTGACCTTCAGCCACCAGATGCCGGCAGCCAAGGGTCTGGTGAACGTACGGGACGCAGTCGACAAATCGCTGCGCCTGCTGCGCCGATTGATCCCGAGCTGGATCGAACTCCATAGCGAGATCGCCAGCCCCGAGGCCCTGTGCGTGTATGCTGATGAAACCCAACTGCAACAGATCCTGCTCAACCTGGCAGTGAACGCCCGCGACGCGATGCCGAAAGGCGGGCGACTGACGATCCGCGCCGCGCACCAGCCGTCGTCCCCCCTGCCGCTGCCACCCGGCGGCGAAAACGGCGCGGGCGTGGTGGTGCTCGCGGTGCACGACACCGGGTGTGGAATTCCGTCGGAAGTGCACGCGCGGATTTTCGAACCGTTCTTTACCACCAAGGCGCACGGGGTGGGGACGGGACTGGGCCTGGCCATCGTGCATGCAATCGTCAAGGACCATGGCGGTGCTGTCGACGTCCAGACAGAGAGCGGAAGGGGCAGCGTGTTTCGCGTCGTGCTGCCGGCGGTGGCGCCCGGCGCAAACGCAGCGCCGGCCACGGCGCCCGCGGATGCGCCGCCCACCGGCCGTGGAGAATTGGTCCTGGTGGCTGAGGATGACGAGCACGTCCGCGGCATCGTGTGCGGGTACCTGCGGCAACAGAACTTCGCGGTGGAGCAGGCGGGTGACGGCGAGGCCCTGCTGGCCCGCTTTGCCGACCGCGCCGACGACGTGGCCCTGTTGCTGGTCGACCATGAGATGCCCAAGCTGGACGGCCTGCGAGCGCTGGCGGCGATCCGGGCCCAGGGATACACCACCCCGGCGCTGCTGGTGACGGCCCACATGGCCACTGATCTTGCGGTAAAGCTGGATAACTGGACGCTGCTTTGCCGGAAGCCCTTCCAGTTGGGCGAACTGGCCCGGATGGTGGTCA
>NPIE01015133.1_pt1 | contig 17894 bp, 16 predicted proteins | sample 8637661 | NCBI WGS metagenome assembly NPIE01 (sample SAMN07420842, study PRJNA396082) | bioreactor metagenome | isolation source: sample BA12 brine-fed electro-methanogenic bioreactor BA | place: Japan: Kochi | collected 2016-12-09
AAGCGAGTTACCGAACCCGCTACAATACTCATAGCCCCAGGAAATTATTTTTCACGACTCTCGCGTAGAGGCGCTGCGCGAGGCACTTTAAGTCAATCGCCTACGATAAACTGACCGAAGGCGCGGCTGCCGCCGCCCGTTTCGATCGTATCGATCACTTCAAGACTTAACGCATCGATGACCGACACATTGTCATCGAACCAATTAGCAACATAGACGAAGCGCCCTCCTGGCAGCGTGTCTATACCTTCGGGTTTATCGCCAACACTGATTACGGCCTTTTCTTGTAACGTTTCAGTATCGATCACCGATACGGTACCGTCGTCCTGATTGGTTACAAACAATAAACTGTCATCGAGCGCCAAAGCCGCCGCATAGGGCAGCATTTTAACTTTAACGGTCGCAATTCGCTTAAGGTGATCGCGACTCAAGACCGTCACATCGTCACTTTCGACGTTCGCGACATAGATCTTCTCGCCTCGGCTATCGATCGTTAAACCGAACGGATGTTCGCCGACCTTGGTCGTGTTGCGGATACGCAGCGTTTCAAGATCGATCTGAGACACCGAATTATCGAGCCGGTTCGCGACATAGAGCCAGCGGTTATCGGGGCTTACCGCAAGACCGGACGGCGATTGTCCGACCGGAATCGTTTTCTTAACTTCCAGGCTTTCGGCATCGACTACCGATACGATGTTTTTGTACCAGTCGGCGATGAAGATCGTCTTGCCGGTCCTGTCCGTCGTGATGCCCAATGCGCCGGCGCTAACCGGAACCTGAGCGATCAATTTGTTGCTGACGGTATCGATAACGGCTACTTCGCCCGATTTCGGCGTCGTGACATAGACACGGCTACCGTCCGGCGCAACTGCGATGCCTGCCGGTTTTCCGGGTACCTCGATAGTTTCGATAACCGTATTTGACGCAGTCTCGATAACCGATACGCTATCGCCAAGTTGATTGGTGATATAGGCGCGCGGCGCGGCGGCCAATGGCAGGGATAAAAAAAACGCGGCGACCAAAGTCGCCGCGTTATTGACATGCGTTAAAAACACTGCAAACAACCTTATTTTTCGGCTAAGGCTTTCAGGTTTTCCAAACCTTCTTTAAAAATCGCGTTAACGGCAGTGTTGGCCGCTTCTTCGTTCATTTCAGCCGGTGGGTTGTTGTTCATGTATGCGCGGTAGTAACCGGCTTTCCAGATTACTTGCGTTTTATCGCCTTTGGCCTTGACGTCGATGCTCGCAGCATAGTTACTGACCGGCAACACCGGCACCTCTTCGTCTTGGCCGGAATGCGTTATGGTTTTTGCAGCACTCATATCTTTGATTTTATAAGCATAACTCATCTTTTTATCGTCATGTTTTTTCAATTCTTCTTTAATCGTGCCCCCGTCTTTTAGCGTTAAAACACGGGTTGCGCCTTTTTTGTTGCCGCCCTCACCGGTTGTGCTGGCCACTGCCGGCAACCATGACATATCATCGAAATTTTTAATCAACGCCCAGACTTTATCAGCCGGTGCATTAATGGTGATATCCTGCTTTACTTTCTGACGCACCGGGCCATGAGCATGGGCGCCGGCTGCAAACAAAAACAAAGCTGAAACTAAGAGCGTGAATTTTTTCATTATTGACTTCCTATTGCGGAAAAGTGAAAAGATAGCTGGCTATTATATGCCAAAACACCGATCGCTAAAAACGAGTCGAGGGTTAATACTGCAAAAAAACACCTGAATTTTTCCTGAATTCATGCGTCACACAAAAGCATTCACTGCCGACAAATCTTTTTTGATGTCCTCGATGTTTTCGAGACCGACCGAAATACGCACCAAACCATCCTTGATTCCCGCAGCGTCCCGCGCCTCCGGCGTCAGGCGCCCGTGTGTGGTGGTCGCAGGATGAGTGATAGTGCTTTTGACATCGCCGAGATTTGCCGTAATCGATATCATGCGCGTCGAATCGATCAAGTTCCAGGCCGGCTCTTTGCCGCCCTTCAATTCAAAACTCACGATGCCGCCGAATCCGGTTTGCTGACGCTTTGCCAACTCATGTTGCGGATGCGATACCAGCCCTGGGTAATGTACTCTTTCAACTCCCGGCTGCCTTTCCAACCAACGAGCTAAATCCAAAGCATTGGCGCAATGTTTTTCCATGCGCAGTGCTAGCGTTTCGAGTCCCGACAGAAAAGCCCAGGCATTAAAGGGACTCATCGTAGCGCCGCCTGTGCGCAAATAAGGATAAATAGCCTTTTCGATGATTTCATCGGAAGCGACAACAGCACCGCCGACACAACGGCCATGCCCATCGATATATTTGGTCGCCGAATGCACGATGATATCGGCGCCGAGGTCGAGCGGTTTTTGCAGTGCCGGCGTACAGAAACAATTGTCGACAATGAGCAAGCAATCATGCCGATGCGCTAAGTCGGCAAGCGCTTGAATATCGGCGATTTCAGTCAACGGATTAGACGGCGTCTCCAAAAACAAAAAACGGGTATTCGGTTTGATCCCCGCTTCCCAAGCGGCCAAATCGGTTAAGGCGACAAAATCACTCTCCACCCCGAATTTGGCAAAATAATTTTGAAACATCAACACGGTATTGCCGAATACACCCCGCGAAACCACCACATGATCGCCCGATTTTAACAAACCCATGCCGACCGCCATAATAGCGGCCATGCCCGACGCAAAAGCCAGACACCGCTCACCATTTTCCATCCAGGCTAATCTTTCCTGGAATGCATTGACAGTCGGATTGGTAAAGCGGGAATAGATATTACCGGGAATTTGGCCGGTAAACTTCAATGAGGCTTCTTCGGCGCTGTCAAACACATAACTGGAAGTCATAAATATCGGAATGCTATGTTCTGCTTCGCCCGTGCGCCGATGCCCCGCTCTAATAGCTTGAGTTTCCAGCGAATAGTCGTTCCAATCCGTATCTTTCATGTTGCTCCTGTTCTAACCGGTGAGACGTTTCTATAAGTTTCGAGCATAGACCTTGCTCAGTCTGAATTCTGCATTTCTATAATAAAATTTTCCGAATTTCTTTTTGCCTGAGCATCATCGTTACGCAAGGCTTGAACATTCTCCAAATAGGCATCGTCGATATCGCCGGTAATATATTCACTGCTGAAACATGATGTATCGAAATGCTGAATATCCCTATTACCTTTCCTTACCGCCTCGATCAAATCTTCAAGATCCTGATAAATTAAACGATCCGCACCGATTGCTTCGCAAACTTCGTCTTCTGTCCGACCGTGCGCAATTAATTCTTCGACCACCGGCATATCGATACCGTAAACATTAGGATATCTAACCGGCGGCGCTGCCGATGCAAAATAAACTTTTTTAGCCCCGGCTTCACGGGCCATTTGTATGATTTGCTCCGAAGTCGTTCCTCTGACGACGGAGTCGTCGATTAGCAGAACATTTTTTCCGTCGAATTCCAAATCGATTGCATTGAGCTTTTGCTTAACCGATTTTTTGCGCTTTTGTTGCCCCGGCATGATGAACGTCCGTCCGATATAACGGTTTTTGATAAAACCTTCCCGATATTTGACATGAAGTTTGTTAGCCAGCTGCAATGCCGCGGTTCGACTGGTATCAGGAATCGGAATCACCACATCGATATCGTGATCCGGCCAAATCCTCATAATTTTGTCGGCCAATTTTTCACCCATTCTCAAGCGGGCCTTATAAACCTGGATATCGTCAATGATCGAGTCGGGTCGAGCAAAATAGACATATTCGAACATACAAGGACAATGATCGACGAAATCGGAACATTGCTTAGTATGCAAGGCCCCCGATTCCTCGATGAACACAGCCTCTCCGGGCTCGATGTCCCGAATCAGATCAAAGCCCAAGACATCCAGCGCGACGCTTTCGGAAGCGATCATGAATTCGCTGCCTTTATCGGTTTTTCTTTCGCCGAATACAATAGGCCGAATACCATGCGGGTCGCGAAATCCTAGAATACCGAAGCCCGCTATCATTACGACGACAGCATAAGCGCCGCGTACACGCTGATGAACTCTAGAAACCGCGGTAAACACATCTTCCACAGTCAATTTCAGCTTACGTAATTGCTGCAACTCATGCGCAAACACATTGAGCAATACTTCAGAATCGGAGTCGGTATTGATATGACGCTGATCTTCGATGAATAAAACATGCTTCAACGCTTCGGTGTTGGTTAAATTGCCGTTATGAGCCAGCGTCAAGCCGAACGGAGAATTCACATAAAAAGGCTGTGCTTCGGCCGAGCTCGTGCATCCGGCGGTCGGATAGCGCACATGACCGATGCCCATATTACCCTTGAGTTTCAACATTTGACTGGTCGTAAAAACATCCCGAACCAAGCCGTTATCCTTACGTAAATGCAAACGTCCGTTTTCACAGGTCACGATGCCGCTCGCATCCTGCCCCCTATGCTGCAATACGGTCAACGCATCATACAGTTCTTGATTAACGTTGTTATGAGCAACAATACCGGCAATACCACACATGCTTTAAACCTAAAATTTTAATCAACGATAATTAACATAGCTCATCACGTCTGCCGGGATATGATCCCGTAACCAAACGGCAAGCGATTGAAAAGGCGGAATCAAAGTCGACTCTTTCCACCAAGCATCCTCCGGAAGCGGCGTCAAACCGGCCAACATGATGCAAACCGTGACGACCAACAATCCGCGAGCGATACCGAAAATCATTCCGGCGAAACGATCCGACCCGGTTAATCCGGTTTGCTTGACCAATTTTCGTAACATTAAATTGATCAATGCACCGCCAATCAACACGGCAAAAAACAATGCCGCAAAGGCTGCGGCAACACGGGCCGAAGGCACGCTAAAAACCGGTTCCAAAAGCGAGGAAAACTCCCGACTAAACGTTAACCCGAGCCAAATCGCGACGACCCACAATACCAGCGAGAATGCTTCTTCGATAAAGCCTCTAAATAAACCGATCACCAAAGAAATGGAAATCAACCCCAAAATGGCATAATCGACCCAGATCATATCCGCATCTCCTATAAAGCTCACTCGGAAACCAGAAAACCTTTGAGACTGTGTTGGCTGTCCAATTGCATCAGTTGGGTTTCAGCCCGTTTTTTATCGAGCTCGGGACCGACACGAAGACGATACGCCTTACCTTGTGCGGTATCGACTTCGGTAACGGAGGCAGGAAAACCTTTTGCGCGCAGTTTATCACGGAGTGAAGCGGCATTTTCCTGTTTACTGAAACTGCCTAATTGTATATACCACTTAACCAGGCCCGTGCTTGCAGCCGGACCGCTTTGTTGAGGCGCCGCTTGACTTACTTGAGCACTAGCCGCTGCCGGTTCGATGGCCTTGGGTTTATTGACCGACAATAACAGACTCTTGAGATTATTGTCGGCATCCAGTCGTGTTTTAAGCGCCTGGGCTTTGCTTTTATCGGTTTCAGGCCCCACCAAGACCCGATAGGATTTTCCGCCTCGGATATCGATCTCCTCGACCGCAGCAGGAAAACTTTGAGAGCGCAATTTATCGCGCAATGCGAATGCATTATCTTTCTTACTAAAACTGCCCGGCTGTATATACCAAGTCACAAGTTCCGCAATCGGCAATGCCGCCACCGACTCCGTTTTCGTTTCCGGAACCCTGACTTCGGAAACCGGAGCCTTCTCAGCTATCACAGCCGGCTTATCCGTTTCCGTCAAAGAGGCCGGCAATTTTTTCTTATCAATAGGCTTAAGCTCAGACCCGTCATCGACAGGCCCAATGTATTCGAGCTCTTCAGGAGTCAAACCCTCTACTTCATCGGCATCAGGCTCGGGCTCGTCAACCGACTCTTCGGCCCACTGAGGCCGACTGCTGTCCGGAAGACGCTCGGCAGTCTTGGCAAATTCCTGCACTGGCGGCTCAGGCAAGGCTAATTCGTTGACCAATTGACCGCTCTCCTCAATCGGATCGTCAAACAGCATCGGTACAAAAATAGCGGCCAACGCGGTGATGACAACTGCGCCGATCAATCTTTGTTTTAATTCCTGGTCCATCGTTAACCTCTAAGCTAAACCAGCTAAGGAACGAGCATGAAATAACTTCGACAACGGTTGGAAGAAGAGTCGGCGGCTCGATTGGCAGGTGTCGGCGGCAGGGGTAGCTGCCGTCAAGCCTACATGGACGCATTTACAGCGTCCTGTCAAGCGAGCCACCGAACCGCTGCACAGCGCAGTACTTGTAGAAGTTATCTTGTGCATATTCCTAAATATTCAGATACTAAAAAGAAAGAACCGAAAACCAATAATAAATCGTTTTTTCCGGCTTTAGTCTTGGCGCTATCCAATGCATCTTGCAATCCTGAAAAACCGAAATCAACACCCGTAATTTTGCACTGTTCAAAATAATCTTGCATCATTGCCTCGGAGGCGCACCGAGGATTGTCTTTTAACGGCACAAAATACCACTGATGAACCAATGGTTTCATGATACTGATAACGCCAGGAATATCTTTATCCTTCATCATCGTAAACACGGCATGAATGCGTTTGCCGGAAAAATTATCACTCAGATAGTCGGCCAAGGTCTGAACGGCTTGCGGATTATGCCCGACATCGAGTAAGACAGGTATCTCGTCATGAATGATTTGAAAACGCCCGGTTAGTTCAACGGATTCGATGCCCTGCCTTATCGAATCCACACTAATCGGCAGCCGTGAAGACATTTGGGTCACGGCCATGACCACAGCAGCCGCATTTCGATATTGATGCTCGCCTTTGAGATTAGGTTCCGGCAATTCTTCGATCTGCCGATCGGGTGTATACCATATCCAACCTTTCGGCTGCTTCCGATAAGCGAAATCGCACCCGATAAAAAAAGCCGGGGCCTCGATTTCGTTTGCATATTCGTATATCGAGTCAGGTGATTCAGGATCGCTGATAATCGCAGGAACGTGCTTTCTAAAAATACCGGCCTTTTCACGACCAATCAGCTCGCGCGTTTCGCCGAGCCAGTCCGCATGATCGATCCCGATGCTGGAAATAATAGAAACGTCAGGGTCCACAATATTGACGGCATCAAGACGCCCGCCCAAACCTACCTCCAACAATTGCACATCGAGATCGGCCCTGGAAAAAATATCGAGCGCGGCCAAGGTACCGAATTCAAAGTAACTCAACGATATACCCTCACGAACCGATTCAATACGCTCGAAAGCCGAACAGATCAAATCGTCGCTAACCGGATTGCCGTTAATTTTTATACGTTCGTTATAACTTAGAATATGCGGAGAAGTATATGTACCGACTCGATAACCTTGAGCCCGATAAATGAATTCTAAGAAAGCCACGCATGAACCTTTGCCATTGGTCCCTGCTACCGTGATCGTCGTCGGTTTATCGTAATCCGGTTGCAATGCTCGAAATACGCTCTGCACTCGCTCCAAGCCTAGATCGATCGTTTGCGGATGCAAACCTTCCTGCCACCTCAGCCAGCCTTCGAGCGTATCGAAATGCTTCATCTTAGACAAATTGTGAGTTCCACGAAAACATAAAAAAGCACGAAAGCGTCAACGAGATAGAAAATCGTGGATTGTCCCATCCAATAACTGCAGACTTAAGCCCTATTGCGGACCGATTTTTGTTGTGTTTCTCATGACTTAAACGCAACAGTAGGATCATTCGGCCATTTATAATTGTACTGAATCCTGAACGGCAGGCAAAGGCTCGGATTCGACCAAGATAATAGGCTCGTCTACATTCGGGATTATTTTCGTTTCCATCCGCGAAGCCATCAAAATCGCCAGCATTGCAGCAATTTTATCGCGCATTTCACGCCTATCGATAATCATGTCGATAGCGCCGTGCTCTTGCAGAAACTCGCTACGTTGAAAACCTTCCGGCAATTTTTCTCGAACGGTTTGCTCGATGACGCGAGGCCCTGCAAAACCGATTAAGGCATTCGGTTCGGCGACATTAATATCGCCAAGCATCGCCAAACTTGCGGAAACACCGCCCATCGTCGGGTCGGTCATACAAGAAATAAACGGCAATCCCGCTTCCGACAACCGTGTCAAGGCCGCGCTGGTTTTCGCCATTTGAAACAATGAAAACAACGATTCCTGCATGCGAGCGCCGCCGCTGGCGGTAAAAACAATGAACGGTGCACCCATTTCGAGGCTCTGATTCACGCCTCGCACGAAACGCTCACCGACCACCGACCCCATCGAACCGCCCATAAAACTGAAATCGAACGCAGCGGCTACGATATCTTTATTCTTTAGCTTACCCTTAATCACTACGAGGGCATCGCTTTCCTTGGTCTGTTTTTGCGCTTGGCTTATACGGTCTTTATAGCGTTTGGAATCCTTGAATCTAAGCGGGTCGGTCGGTTTGATATGTTGACCGATTTCATCTTGATCCTGCTCATCGAGAAATAATTCCAACCGTACTCTTGCCGATATCCGCATGTGATGATTGCATTTAGGGCACACACTGGAATTTCGTTCCAATTCGTTGTTATAGAGAATCGCGTTGCAACTCGGACACTTGGTCCATAAGCCCTCGGGCACAGCGCCTTTTTTCTTGTTAGTCCCGTCTGTTCTGATTGTTGAGGGGACCAGTTTTTCAAACCAACTCATATTTTAAACTCCGAATTCGCTCATGTGATCGACGACTTATTCATCCATTGCGGCGCGCATGGCTTTAAGTAAATCGACTATTTCGGAACAAGCCTGCTCCGGATTATCCAAATTCGCTTCGATTTTACTGATTAAGGCACTACCGACAACGACACCATCACCTAAATGAGCCACTGTCTTTGCCGTTTCGGCATCCTTGACACCGAAGCCGATACCGATCGGCAATTGAGTATTCGCACGGATTAACTTCAGCCTTTCCTTGACATCGGCGGTGTTCAAGTGCCCTGCACCGGTCACACCTTTGAGTGAAACGTAGTAAATATAGCCGCTGCCCGCCGCATCCATTTTACGAATGCGTTCTTCATTACTATTGGGCGCCAACAAAAAAACCGGATCGATACTGCGTTCTTTCAGCAGCGAAACACAGAAATCGGCCTCCTCAGGCGGCAAATCAACCGTCAGCACACCATCGATTTCGACGCGTTGCGCCGCATTGGCAAAATCTTCGTAACCCATTGCCTCGATCGGATTTAAATACCCCATCAACACGACCGGCGTTTGGTCATCCTTTCTTCTGAATTCGGCGACTATATTGAGTACTTTTCTTAAACTCATTTTATGCGCCAAGGCGCGTTCACTGGCTTTCTGAATGACCGGTCCGTCCGCCATCGGATCGGAAAACGGTACGCCAAGCTCAATAATATCAACGCCCGCTTCCACCATCGCATGCATCATCGGCACGGTAAAATTCGGATGCGGATCACCGGCCGTCAAAAATGGAATTAAAGCCTTACGGCCTGATTTGGAAAGCTCATCGAATTTTGCGGCTAAACGGCTCACAGTTCTATTCCCTCGCGTTGCGCCAAGGTCATGATATCTTTATCGCCACGACCGGAAAGATTGATAATAATAATGCTGTCTTTGGGCATGGTCGGCGCCAGCTTTGTCGTATAAGCAATCGCATGACTCGATTCCAGCGCAGGGATAATGCCTTCCATTTCAGTTAAATCATGAAAACCCTTCAAGGCTTCATCATCGGTTATGTTGACATATTCGGCGCGCCCGCTGTCTTTCAACCAAGCATGCTCGGGTCCGACGCCGGGATAATCCAAGCCCGCCGAGATTGAATGCGTTTCGATGATTTCACCATCATCATCCTCGATCAAATAAGTCCGATTGCCGTGTAAAACTCCCGGACGTCCCGCACAAAGCGGAGCAGAATGACGTCCTGTTTCGACGCCGTCTCCGGCCGCTTCGACGCCGTACATTTTGACCGACGCATCGTCGATAAAAGGATAAAACAAACCGATCGCGTTCGACCCGCCCCCGACACAAGCGACCAGCGCATCGGGCAACCGCCCGGTCATGGTCAAACATTGTTCTTTGGCTTCACGGCCGATCACGGTTTGAAAATCGCGCACCATCGCAGGATAAGGATGAGGACCTGCTACCGTTCCAATGATGTAGAATGTATTGTCGACATTAGTAACCCAATCACGGAGCGCTTCGTTTAACGCGTCTTTCAGAGTCTTCGAACCCGATTCGACCGCAACGACTTTTGCGCCAAGCAGTTTCATTCGGTAAACATTCAAGGACTGTCGCGCGACATCGACCGCCCCCATATAAACAACGCACTCGAGTCCCAATCTGGCAGCAACCGTAGCCGTAGCTACACCATGTTGACCCGCGCCGGTTTCAGCGATGATCCGGGTTTTTCCCATGCGCTTAGCCAATAACGCCTGTCCGATCGTATTATTAACTTTATGCGCGCCGGTATGATTGAGGTCTTCTCGTTTCAAATAAAGCTGTGCACCGCCTAAATGCCGACTCCAGCGTTCGGCATGGTAAAGCGGTGAAGGGCGCCCGACATAATGCTGTAAATCGGCATCCAGTTCGGTTAAAAATTCAGGATCCTGCATATAGCGCAGATAAGCCTCTTCTAACTCTTGAATAGGCCCCATTAATGTTTCGGCAACGAATTTTCCGCCATAAGGACCGAAATGTCCGCGCTCGTCCGGCAAGTTATAATGCTGTGTCATGTTACTAACTTCTATTACCCTCGTTAATTATTCTTACGAATGCCGCCATTTTACCGGCATCCTTAATACCTTTTTCCGATTCCACGCCGCTGCTAACATCCAATGCATAAGGGCCGACCGATTCCATTGCCTGCCTGACATTGCAGGGTTCCAAACCGCCGGCCAAAATAATCGGTTTCGGGCAAGATTGCGGAATCAAATCCCAATCGAAACGGTTTCCAGAACCGCCTTTCACTCCCGGATGATAGGCATCGAGTAACAAACCGGCGGCTCCGGAATACCGTTTAGCCAAATCAGCTATATCAACGTCCTGTCGCATCCTAATTGCCTTGATGTAAGGTTTATTGTACAGCTCGCAAGCATCTGGCGCCTCATCGCCGTGAAATTGCAAACAGTCGATCGGCACTCGACTCAACACTTCACGAATACGCGCCTCTTGCTCGTCGACGAACAAACCGACAACACTGGTAAAGGGCGGTAAAGCTTCGGCAATCGCAAGAGCTTGATCGATATCAATATTTCTCGGACTAGACGGATAAAAAACCAACCCGATCGCATCTACGCCTAGATGCGCCGCACGGACTGCGTCATTAACCCGGGTAAAGCCGCAAATTTTCACGCGAGTACGCATAAAGAGATAAGGGATTTAATAAAAAATTTAGCCGAATAGAATAACATAAAACAAAAGCTCTAAGCTAAGGCTAAAATGGCCTCAGCAATTCCCAGTTTGAGAAATTTCTCCGTGTTCAGGGTGCGGGGCCGAATTTTGATCTAAGGTGGTTAATACAACGACTAATGAGTATGATTTGATTCGGAGTGCTCGTGATTGTCAGGATGTAGATGATTTTCACTCGGGTGATGGCTCTGAGATGAATCAGAGTGAGGGGGCTCACCACCCGAATCATGTCTATGCTCATTGACTTGCGGTTGCCCGTGCTCATGCACACTGGCTTCTTGGAGATCGATTGCCCCTTCGACTGCAACGCCGTAACGATAGACCATCAATCCGCCCAAATCGGCGCCCAAAACGACCAACACAGACAGACCCGCCGACAGCAATAGAAAAAAACCGTTAGCTGCACCTTTAAGCGAACTACCGGCCAACAGACGCCAAACCGATAACAACGCCGATAAACTCAACACCGTAATACCAATTTGCTCATGCCTTTCCATGATGTCATGAACATTACCGCCGTGCGCAACCGTTTCACCGGCTTGCAAACCGGTATAAACAGTCACTGCTGCGCCAATCGTCCCAAAATAAAGCATCGCCGAAGCGGCACTGCGCCAAACCGGGTTACGAATCAAAGTCCCTAATAAGTCGAGAATAAAAAAACCGATTAATAAAGCGATTGGAAAATGTACTAGCAAAGGATGAATATTATCCAGTTCTGCGATTCCCGGAAATATGCTCGCAAATATGTCCGAAGGCTCTTGAGCCGCCAGACCTTCCAGAAATCCCAAAAAATGCCCGACAGACTCGGCTACCCCGCCGCCATGATCGGCGCCGCCATGAATTTGAAAAGAATAAAAGTGATTCACATCAATTACGCTATGTTAGGTTTCGAATAAACACAATGTACTCGAAATCGTCGGAATTGCAAACTGCTAGAAAGCGATAAAGCAGACTTGTAAGAGACTTCATCCTACCGAGTTTTGAAATCGGCCTGGTTTCGCCGTATATTAACGGCCTGTTTCCTAAAGCGACATTTCATCAATGGACACCATCAGCATTCGCGGCGCGCGCACCCACAATTTAAAAAACATCGACCTGGATTTGCCCCGCGATTCCTTGATTGTCATTACCGGCCTCTCCGGTTCCGGCAAATCCTCACTGGCTTTCGACACGATTTATGCCGAAGGCCAACGGCGTTATGTCGAGTCGCTATCCGCCTACGCCCGGCAATTCCTGTCGATGATGGAAAAACCGGATGTCGATCATATTGAAGGACTATCCCCGGCGATTTCGATCGAACAAAAATCAACATCGCATAATCCACGATCGACAGTCGGCACAATTACCGAAATCTATGATTACTTGCGTTTGCTGTATGCGCGGGCAGGCACGCCTCGTTGCCCTGACCATAACGTTTCATTAGCCGTACAAACCGTCAGCCAGATGGTAGATAGCGTGCTCGAACAACCGGAAGGCGGGCGCTGGATGTTATTGGCACCCGTCATCAGCCAGCGCAAAGGGGAATACCTGCAATTGTTCGAGGACTTACGCGCGCAAGGCTTTATCAGAGCACGTATTGACGGCACCGTATACGATCTCGACGAAACGCCGGTGCTCGACCCCAAGAAAAAACACACGATCGAAGTGATCGTCGATCGATTCAAAATTCGTGACGACATCGCATTGCGCCTTTCCGAGTCATTCGAAACGGCACTTCGCATCGCAGACGGTATTGCGCTGGCCGTTTCCATGGACGACAACACGACCTTATTATTTTCCGAACGCTACGCCTGCCCCCACTGCGGATACAGCATCAGCGAATTGGAACCGCGCATTTTTTCGTTCAACAACCCGAAAGGCGCTTGCCCAACTTGCGATGGACTTGGCGTCCGCCAACACTTCGATCCGGCACTGGTGGTGCATAATCCCAATATCAGCCTAGCCGGCGGGGCGATTCGAGGCTGGGATCGGCGCAACGCTTATTATTATCAAATCATCTGCTCGCTGGCCGAACACTTCGGTTTCGATCCGGAAATCCCTTATCAGGAACTACCTGACAACATCAAAAAAGTATTATTGTTCGGCAGCGGCAACGAAGCGATCGATTTCAAATTACTTGGCGGTCCGCGCGCCGGCCAAACCAAACGCTACAGCTTTGAAGGCATCATTGCGAACATGGATCGCCGTTACCATGAAACCGACTCCCCGATGGTCCGTGAAGAACTGGCCAAATATCTATCGCAAAAAACCTGTCCCGACTGCGGCGGAGCGCGCCTAAACAAGGCCGCCCGCCATGTTTTCGTCAACGAACGCCCCTTGCACGAACTTACCCGTTTTCCGATACGCAAATCTTTACAGTTTTTCGAAGAATTGGACTTACCTGGAAAACAGGGCGAAGTGGCTGCAAAAATCATCAAGGAAATCGTCGAACGACAAGAGTTCTTGGTCAATGTCGGGCTGGACTATCTGACCCTAGATCGTAGCGCCGATACGTTGTCCGGCGGCGAAGCACAACGTATCCGACTGGCCAGCCAAATAGGCGCGGGCTTAGTCGGCGTGATGTATGTGCTCGACGAACCTTCAATCGGCCTGCATCAGCGCGATAACGATCGCTTGTTGAATACCCTGTTCCGGCTCAGGGATCTGGGTAATACCGTAATCGTCGTAGAACACGACGAAGATGCGATTCGCTCGGCCAATCATATCGTCGATATCGGCCCCGGCGCCGGTATTCACGGCGGTAGAATCGTCGCACAGGGTTCGCCGCAAGACATCATCGACTCACCCGACTCGTTGACCGGCCAGTACTTGTCGGGAAAACAAATGATTTCGATTCCGGAAAGCACGACGCCGGTCGACCCGGAAAAGCGTATCGTGATCCGCAACGCTCAAGGCAATAACCTGAAAAACGTCCATATTGCTCTGCCGGTCGGCCTACTTACCTGCATTACCGGCGTATCCGGCTCAGGGAAGTCGACGCTCATAAACGATACGCTCTACCGCTATGCTGCGCGCGCAATCAACCGAGCCGGCGCCCTGCCCTCACCGTGCGATGAAATCGAAGGTATTGAATATTTCGATAAAGTCATTGATATTAATCAAAGCCCGATCGGCCGAACACCCCGTTCGAATCCCGCTACTTATACCGGAATTTTTACACCCATCCGGGAATTATTTGCGGCAACGCCAGAAGCTCGTTCACGCGGTTACACGCCGGGGCGCTTCAGCTTCAACGTCAAAGGGGGGCGTTGCGAGGCCTGCAAAGGAGATGGAGTCATCAAAGTCGAAATGCATTTCTTGCCGGATATTTTCGTACATTGCGACGTCTGCGGCGGTAAACGTTATAACCGTGAAACGCTGGAAATTCGCTACAAAGGCAAAGCAATCAACGAAGTATTGGACATGACCGTAGAGGACGCCGCGCAATTTTTCAGTGCCGTCCCGGTGTTATCCAAAAAACTCCATACTTTGACCGAAGTGGGATTGAATTACATCACGCTCGGACAAAATGCAGTCACGCTTTCCGGCGGCGAGGCGCAGCGCGTCAAGCTCGCAAAGGAATTGTCGAAACGCGATACCGGAAAGACGCTCTATATTCTCGACGAGCCCACAACCGGCCTGCATTTCCACGATATCAAACAATTATTGCGCGTATTACATACACTACGAGATCACGGCAATACCGTGATTGTCATCGAGCATAACCTGGACGTGATCAAAACGGCGGATTGGATTATTGATATGGGGCCGGAAGGCGGCGATGCAGGAGGCACACTGGTCGCCGAAGGTACTCCTAAACAACTGAGTAAAAACAACGCCTCTCATACCGGGCATTATTTAAAACGATTTTTTAGCTGATTTGGCGAATTGATTCGATTTTTTAACGCGGCTCAATCTTATTCGCTATCTTCATGTCTTTCTAGATCAATATTACGAAATAAGGATTGAAAACAAAAAAGGCCGGAAAGAACGCTCTTTCCGGCCTTTTTTACATTGCAAAAGCGTTATACTTTTCCTGATTCGGCTAGCGCGTTGAACGCATCGATTTTAGCTTTGCCGGTGTTAACCAATTCGACTCCGGTATCGATGACCATTTTGACAAGACCAGGAATTCGATAGACTCTCAAACCTAAATAAGCCACTATCGGAATCGCAATAAAAGCCGCAATAAATCCGTTTAAACCGAACAAGGTCATCAACTTGATCAATAATACGGCGGCATCCAGCGGCAATAAAACCATCGCTCCGAAATAAATCAATACCATGAATGTAAACAGAACGAATACGACGAACTGGAGAAGTCTAACTAATGCGACGTTAATATTTTTCATTGTAATTTTAATTTCCCGACAATACTAAGAAGCCTCGAAGGCCGCAACATGTTCGGCCCTTTAATCGTGAAAGGGCAAGCCTTTAAAAGGCGCTTATTATACAGAAATGCGATCCAATTTCATTTTTTATTGCTCAGGCTCGTTGCGCAGGAAAAACCGATATAAAATCGCTCCTGCAATAAAACCGCCTAAATGCGCCCACCAAGCCACATCAACCATCACGCCATCAAACATCACTGAAGTCGTGGCTTTTTGCAATTGAAGAATGATCCAAAACCCCAAAAAAGCTATCGCCGGCACATGAAAAACCAATGGAAAAAATAAGATCGGTATAAAAACAATGACGCGCTCAAACGGATATAGAAAAAAATAAGCCCCCAATACGCCGGCGATGGCTCCCGATGCGCCAACGACCGGTATCGTTAAATAGGGGTCGAAATAAAACTGCAAAGCCTGAGCCGATAACCCGCAAACCACATAAAAAACCAAAAAGCGAGCCTTGCCCATCCGGTCTTCGACATTATCGGCAAAAATCCACATGAACAACATGTTAGTAACTAAATGAAACCAGCCTCCATGCAAAAAAAGACTGGTCAAAAACGATAAATAATAATCGGGGGGCAAGCCGAAATGAGCCGCCCAAGCGGGGCTTGAATAACGCAACGGCACCATACCGAATAGATAAGTCAAACGGTGTTTCAATTGATCGGGACTAATTTCCATCGCGATAAAGATCACGATACATAAAACCATTAAACTCCAAGAAACAATCGGCCTTGAATAACACGGAGCGGTATCTCTAATTGGAATCATGATCTTTCCGTTTATAAACAGCTTTTCTAAAATTTAAAAAAATATCGGCCATGCCGAGAAAAGCCATGCCGACAATCGCATATTGAGGCATAACAAACAATAACAAATACGGCGGCAGCAAATAATTTTTGCTGCGCTCGGAAACGTCAACCGTACAATGTAAAACCGCCATACCATGGAAGAAAAATGGCATCGTAAAAACCAATAACAAATCATAAAGCAAGGCTTCGCTTAATACCGCTGTCACGATCAACACTACACCCAAAACGCCCAATGCATAAATGGGATATCTAACTCGGTAAAATTCCTCGGCGAATCCTCCAGGGTTGTATAAAGCCGCCTGCATCCAACGTCCGATCAACAACGATGAAGTCACTGCGAAACCGAACATCATCGCCACCAATCCATTCATCAACCGTAAAGTACCATCGGCCTCGAAACCTTGATAAGTGGCGCCTTTAACGCCTTCAACAGCCCCTTCCAACCAATTAGCCCACCATTGCGCTGCGTCACCCGACACCACTTGTATCGAAACCGCCAAGAGGGCCGCAAACACCGCCGCGACCATTATCGCCAAACTTTGCGATTGGGTAACTCGCAATACTTTCGCCGAAGCCGCCAACGGCACCAACAAAAACAAAACCACCGGAGTCTCGAGGCCCGGTCTGCTTTCGACAAAAAGACTACTAACATAAACAACCAAAGCCGTGCCGATCAAAACAATCAGCCAATAGCTATCCGAACGCGACAATACGCATAATGCGATGATGCCGCAACAAAACAGAGCCAACGGCAAAACAAATTGAGATAAAGCGCCCAACACGCAAGCGGCGGCCAAGGCCTGATAGGGTCCCTGCATTACAAAATTCGCTAAAGCCCTCATAAATAACAATCCTCCTTAAAACCCAATCTTAAAGATAAAACCGGCGCAGTAAATTTGATATTCCGTGCCCGGCGACTTTGCTGCTTAGCATATCAGCATGCTGAAAAAGATAAAATCAATGGCTATGTTCGCGTTAATAGTTGATACCTATTTGAACTCAAAGTCCGCAAAAACCAAAGGATATAGCTCTAAATAACTTGCTTTTTTCAATATTGNNTTCTGCTAAATCGGAAAACTGCCGGCTCAGCCAACTCATTCAAGGTTTTATGGAAACACAACAGGGACCAACGCCCTCTTTAACATTCGGCCAATTCGAGCTTGATTCACGCATCCAACAAGCCACGCAAGCCATGGGTTTCGATCGCCCAACCGAAGTACAGGCTGCCGTCATACCTCTGGCCAACGAATCCAAAGATCTTTGGGTTTGCGCAAAAACCGGGAGCGGCAAAACTGCGGCCTTTCTGATACCCGCCTTGCAGTATCTGCTGCAAAACTGCCCCGAGGACAGCGCGGCAAAAGTCTTGATACT
>NPIE01000272.1_pt2 | contig 17817 bp, 8 predicted proteins | sample 8637661 | NCBI WGS metagenome assembly NPIE01 (sample SAMN07420842, study PRJNA396082) | bioreactor metagenome | isolation source: sample BA12 brine-fed electro-methanogenic bioreactor BA | place: Japan: Kochi | collected 2016-12-09
CGCCGGTTCCGACGACCAGACCGATGTCGAAGTGCCGTTGACAAGCACCGGCGATTTTACCGTTGTATCAGGGGAGACTGAAGTCCACGGAGCATTGGTTGATCTCGACGACGCGATAGTCGCGAACCAGAACGACATCGCAACGAACACGGCTGACATAGCTACGAACACAGCAGACATCGCCACAAACACAGCAGACATTGCAACGAACACGGCGGATATTGCTACGAACGCCGGTGATATCGCCGGCCACATCGCCGCCGACGGCGACCTGGATGACACCAACGAAGCCCAATCCATAGCCGGATCGGGAACATCGAGTTTCACATTAACCCCTGTGGGGAGCGTCGGAGGAGGCATTATAACCCTCACCGGAACCGGTGGGGCATCGGTAACCAGGGTCGATAACACTTTCACCATAGACGCATCGGCGGCGGGCGAAGACAATCAAACAATAATCACCGGAGCAGGCCTTACGGGCGCGGAATCTCCGGGAACAACTGGGGATTTCACAGTCTCGGTGAACACAGGCGACGGCCTCCGTATCGATGCCGACAATGTCGCGGTAAATACCAGCGACCTCGTGGGAAATGGCCTTACCGAATCTTCGAATAATCTTCACGTAAATTTCGCTGGAAGCGGATCAGCGAACACAGTTTCGAGAAGCGACCATAATCACTCGGGCACTTACGATAATTACAGCTCATGGACAGCTACCCCCAACGACGGAGGAACTTCTGTTTCCGTAACATCGGGCACAAACCTGGTTTTCGATGGCACCGGCGGAATAGCTGTTACACGAGGAACAGGCAACACCATTGCAATCGACGGAACGGGCACAGCTGACGGGAACAATTACGTTACCGGCGCGTCCTTCTCCGGCACATCGACCAAGACGCTGACGCTTACACGCTCCGGACTCACAAATCTAACAGCAAACTTCACCGACGACAACACGACATATTCCGCGGGCAACGGAATAAGCCTTTCCACCACTACCTTCTCTGTCGCCGGCGGAAGCGGTCTGCAACAGGAAACCTCCGGTTTGCGACTGCTCTATATAAACGCGGGGTCTTCTAATCAGGGTGCCCTTTGGTATAACGGCGTCGGAAAGGTAGCCGGAAACTTGTATGGTGGAACAACTAATCCTACAAACACCGACAGACTGAACTACGACGGCTATTTCTACGCGACAAGACTTTACAGCAACGGAGCTCAGGTTCTCACCGGCAATCAGAACATAACCCTTTCCGGTGATGTTTCGGGTTCGGGAACAACCTCCATAGCCGCAACGGTTCAGGGTCTTCAGGGCCGTAGTGTTGCTTCGACCGCTCCTTCCAGCGGCCAGGTTCTCAAGTGGAACGGTTCGAGCTGGGCACCCGCGGCGGATGCCGAGGGAAGCGGCGACGGGAACAATTATGTAACAGGGGTATCCTTCAACACCTCCACCGGCGACCTCACTCTCACCCGCTCAGGCCTTTCATCTCTAACAACAGGCCTCGACGGAAGGTATCTGACATCATACACTGAAACCGATCCGACATGGAGCGGCACAGCAAACACGACATCGAACATAGGCAGAACCGGGAATGTTGGCATCGGAACAGCTTCACCAACCTACAGACTCGATGTCTCCGGAACCACAAGAATGAACGGCGATTTTTATAATCAGGAGATGGGCTGGGATCAAGCTGGTCATTCAACAGATTACGGTCTAACGTGGAACAATCTTAGAAGCGTATCAATTACAACTCACGGGATCGGAACAAACAACAGTGCCGTTCTTGTAAATGCTTATGTGTCGGTGGCATCTGAAAACATCTTTGATCCATGTGTTGTTGGTTATTTTGCAATTAGGGTCCTAAGAGACGGAGTTCCTATCGAGAACTCGACAAATCAGTTTATCTCCTCAATTACTGTGGGGTGGTATAGCTGGGATGATGTTTGGGGCTATGATTATTACCCGGGAGACGGTTGTGTTTCATTGTCACTAATCGACGAGCCTTCAGCAGGAACACATACATATGTTTTGCAATATGCTACTAATATCTGTATAGGCACCTGGTATAGTTCATCGTTGAACATTAACGAGTTAAAGCGATAAAATCGGAGATAACATGAAATATTTCATTCTCTTGAGCACTTTAGTTCTTTTAGCCTTGGGGCAATCAAATCCTCAATCCACAACTCAAACGGCTATTCCGGAATCTCATAACCAGAGTCGAACGCAAATCGACAGAGATAATAAAGTAATCAGCATCGCCGCAGGAACCGAAACCCTTGTCGATGGCTCACAAACAATAGAGGTCGATGTTCTTCCGAAGACATACTTCGTAATAATAACACCCCTCGAAGAATGCGGCCAACTATATGTTGCGGAAAAAACCGAGAAGTCCTTTACTGTGCGTCAGATGGGAGATAACTCATTGCCAGAAGTTCAATTCGATTATGTTGTCTTCGCAAATTCGATAGATTATCGGGAAGCTCTAAGGGATAAAGGATTGATTCCAAAACGGGATTCGCGTTTGAGGCATACAATATCCCCTGGTGGGACATCCCAGCCAAACTCAAATGTGTCGGGGGCTGAATAATTAGACTTGCCGTAATTGCTCTTACGAAAAATATCCAAAAGCACCGCGATAGGATGTTAGTCCATCTGTCCGGCTGAGAAATCAGCTCGAACTGACTTTGACACAAGGCCAAAAATTCGACTCCTCAATCCACAAAACCGTTGATTTCACGAAAATCGATTCGTATTATGTTTGGAATATAACTCGAATCGACGCATCGTGAAAAAACAGATTACATATATACTTATTTTATTCTCTCTTCTGCTCCTTTCCTGCGCGCACACCCCTTCTGGAAGCCCCGCCGCTGGAATTCATCGGCAGGGGATGACCTTTTTCAACGCCGGGGATATCGACAAAGCGGCCATCGAGTTCCGCAGAGCCAACGCCGCTGATCCCACTTATGCCCCTCCCTACGCCATGCTCGGGCGTGTATATATGGATAAAGGGGACACTTACCGAGCCGAGATGTTTTTCCGCAAATCCCTCGCTCTCGACCCCTCCAACAGCGAGATTTACGGCTGGATTGGCGATATATACTGGCAGGACGGCGACCACGATAAGGCGATGGAATATTACAGCAAGTGCCCCGAAGATAATCCTCACTACGCTGTCCTGCGATTCCGCCTTGGAATGAGAGCCTACCAGAGCGGCGACTTTTCCGAAGCCCGCGGCGAATTCCTCCGCGCCCTCAAGTTCCCTGAATATTGGGGCGGGCACTATGGATTGGGGCTTCTCGCCTGCGCCGACGGATATTACGAAGAAGCCATCGAACACTTTTCCAAAGTCAAAGACGAATCTGCGGACTGCGATGTAATGTATTGGCTTGGAAAGGCTTATCTTAATCTCGATAAAGAACCCCAGGCATACCTATACTATAGACGCTTCTGCTCATCCGCCGAAAACTGCGAAATGAAAAGCGAAGCCGAACGCACCGCAGACGAAATCGAGGAAGCGATAACCAATCCTGATTCCGGGCTTGTCGATACTTGCAGAGTTATTCCATTTAGACTGGAAAGCGTCAGCGACATTGCGGTGGGTGTCTGCAACCTCGACGGCGAAGTCCTGAAATACCTTTTCCAGGGCTCGATAACCCGTGGGGATTACACCCTCGAATGGGACGGCACAACTTCCGAGGGCGAGCGCGTTCCGAAAGGGGTCTATCTTGGTTTCGTCGATTGCACCGAAGGCCTCGAAGTATTTCCCATACTACTCGAAGAATGAAAATCTTCCGCGAAATAAAATTAACCGTTGTCCAGAGCGCAATTGCGCTCTTTTTCTTTTCCGCGACGGCGATATTCGCAGGTTTCTCGCAGTATTATTGGTGCGGGAAGCATATCGAACCCTTGCGGTTACAGCAGTTCCGAGGCGAACCTCAGGATGTTCTGCGCGAAAGAGTCCTCGAAGAGCTTAAGGAATATGCGGGCACGAGTCAGGCCGATGTTTTGCCACTCCTTCGGGAATATGAGAATCGAGATATCGTGCGAAGTATCCGACCTCTGTGGATTTGCAACGTAATCCGTTTCGAAGCCGATGAGAAGGTTGTCGAAAATCTGCGCAATTCCATTCCTCACGGCATAATTCGCGAGGTTCGTCTCGCTGAAGCTGAATTATTCGATCCTTCGGCGATGACCTTCGTGCCGCCGACCGGAGACAGCCTGTCGTGGGGAGTCCAGCGTATCGGCGCTGACAGGATTTGGACGGAATACGGAATCGATGGCACCGGGGTGCTTGTTGCTATCCTCGACAGCGGAGTCGATTTCGGAGCTGTGGACATCGCCGATGCCCTATGGACAAATACCGGCGAAATTCCCTTCAACGGCGTTGACGACGACGGCAACGGCTACATCGACGATTGGCGCGGATGGGACTGGACGGAAGACGACCCGTGGCCCCACGACGAGCGCGGCCACGGCACCCATGTCTCCGGCACGGTTGGCGGGCGGGGCGTTTTTGGTTACGGCACAGGTGTGGCGCCTGGCTGTGTAATCATGCCTCTGAAAATCCTCGATTCCAACGGCAGAGGTGATGAGACCGAGGTTTGGGAAGCCATTCAATACGCTCTGGATATGGGCGCGAGGGTGATGAACATGAGCATCGGCTGGCGTTACAGCTCCGAACCGGACAGGGGGACATGGCGAGCAACCGTGGAAGCCGCTTGTGAGGCGGGCGCGGTGATGTGTATCGCCGCGGGCAACGAGGGGACAACCGCCGGCGCGCCATTTAATCTGCGAACCCCCGGAGATGTTCCATCGGCGATAACGGTTGGCGCGACGAACTTCGACGACGAACGCGCCAGTTTCAGCTCGGTAGGCCCGGTGGCGTGGGACACGATTCCGGGATATCTGGACTATCCCTACCCGCCGGGGCATATCAAACCGGATATCGTCGCTCCGGGAGATTCCATTCCGAGTATGATAATCGGCGGAGACTACGCCTATTGGGACGGCACCAGTATGGCCTCTCCTCACGTAGCCGGAGCCGCGGCATTATTGCTTCAGCTCGATTCGAGTCTTGTTCATTATGACATAAAATCGCTTCTCGAAGCATCGGCCACGGACTTTGGGCCGGCCGGAAAGGACAGCGCATATGGTGGGGGACTACTTAATCTGCCCTCTGCCTTCGCCCTCGCCTCCGGTTTCGGATGGATAGCCGGAACATCTGTTCCGGGCGCGAAAATATCGACCGGCGAATATTCAGCATGGGTGGAAACCGACCTGACAGGTAACTTTTCGATGAGATTAACTGCCGGCGGCCACATCGTCAAAGCCGACGCTTTCGAATACGACGCCGATTCGGCATGGGTTACTATTCTCGCGGGGGAAACGACCTTCGTGAATTTTCCCCTGCTGGCCGGGTTCCCTGCGGAAATAGAACTTATTGCGAGGGATTTCGACACGGGCGATCCAATTCCATATGCCGTGTTTGAATTTGTGAATTGGCCGTCTGAATCTATAATGGCGGGTGTTTCCGGCAGAATAGTCCACACTATCGCGGAAACCGATCCGACGGAAATCCGCGGCTCGAAACCCGGCTACATCAGCGGATCGCAAATGCTCCACTCTCCCACCTCGGAGCGATACTGCGTCTATCTCCACCGGGCGATGGATTTTGAGACAGATTCGACGCTGTCCCACTGGGGGCCTATCGACGACTGGGAATGGGGGACAGTTCCCCCTGGTTTCGGCCCTTCAGCCCGTAGCGGCGCGAAACTCTGGGCGACCGACCTCGATTCCAGCTACTCCGACACCACTGACAGCTGGCTCTGGCTAGGAACGATCGATCTGAGCGGCGGCGGCGAACGTCCTCAGCTCGCCTTTTACCAATGGTTTGAACTCGAAGCGACATCCCGAGGATGCTGGGACGGCGGGAACGTAAAGGCAAGCCTCCCTATGAGTGTATGGGAAATCATCGAACCCATTAACGGCTACCCGGTTTTCCTGGACGATTTCAACCCGATAACAGGCGGCCAGCCCGCTTTTTCCGGGGAGCACAACTTCAAACACTGGCACGAAGTCCGTTTCGACCTGGATTCGTGGACGGGCTCGACGATCGACGTCGCGGCCCACATGGGTTCCGACAACAACACAACCCGCCTCGGATGGTTCATCGACGATGTCGCTCTGCTTCCGAGAACTCTGCGGGAACCGATTATCCGGCATGCGGAACTTTCCGGCACAGCCCTGGATATCGCAGTCGTATGCACTGTTTATGCAGTCAGCGAGGCTATAGATCCGGTGACCGTGCGAGCTCATTTCACCAGCCCGATCCACGATTCCACGCTGTTATCCCTGCACGGCGAGGCCGCGGAGGGACATTTGGACTGGTTTTCCGTGGGGGATACCGTTCGAGCTTGGTTTTCCGCGTCCGACATCTCCGGACGCCCGGCGAAATATCCTCCCGGAGCACCGGACTCCACAATTTTCTTCGTAATCTCAGATTCTTTCCCTATAGACACCACCGCGCCGAATATCCAATTATACGGCAACTGGCAATATCGATGGGAATATCTCGACTCGCTGATCTTCGGCTTCATTATTACGGAGGAATCCCCATGGGAGGCCGCTTTCAACTGGGGGGACGTGATTTTGACCGACAGCCTTTCCTTTTCGGGGGTTGCAAATGAGACCCTTTTGGTTCGAATACTTCGAGCTGGGGCTGTAAGCCTTGACTGGAATTTATCCGCAGTCGATTCGGGGGGTAATTTTGCGGAGACACCTCTTTCGCGAACGAATTTTGCTGAATATTTCACAAACGATTTTCAAACAAGCTCTCAGCCGGGGGCACCTATCGACGGGACATCGTGGAACTGGCTTCCAGACAGTGGCTGGAACACAGCATTAGCAGACACGGCTCTGGATATTCTTCCTCTGCCCTTATTCGAGTCTAATTCGCCCACGACCATAGTCCTGCACGGCGATTTTTACTTCGGGCCATCATCCGGAGGGCTTTTGCGGGTAATCTCCGATGATTGGGACACTATTTTGACAGGTCCTTCCCTTCTACCGCCGACAAATCCATATTTCCCGGGTGCAAGCGGCATTACGATGATTGGCGACAGCGCGGCTTTTGCCTTTGAACCGCCATCGGCCAATTCAATTTACAATATCGAAGTTATAGCCGCCTGCGCGGACACATCTTTTTGGCGCATCGACTCGATTTCTTTCGCTAAGACAACAGGGATAATCGAGAGTAAAATGCCTCGCACTGCTGATTTGCGCGTCTATCCCAATCCTTTCAACAGCAGTTGCCGAATCGAATTCTCCGGCCAAGTTATGGGCATAGAAATTATCGACATCACCGGCAGAACAGTCCGGAATCTTGATTTCTCTGTCGGCCAAAATTCCATCATCTGGGACGGACGCGATAACGGCGGGTTTTCTCTTCCAACTGGCGTTTACCTTGTCAGAACAAAGGGTTGCGAAATAGTTAGAAAAACCGTATATATTAAATAAATTATCAGCAAGGATAAATTATGAAGTATTATGGCGTGGTTTTTTTCCTTTTGTGCCTGCTATCAACTGCCGTATTATCGAATCAAATGGATTTGCGAACCTCTGTGGAAATAGACACGGCATATTCAGATACCCTTTTTCACACGGGCAACTACATCATCGGAAGCGGCGACAGCCTGTTTCTTCACGACACATATTTTCATCTCGACGGCGACCTTTTTATCTCCGGCAACGGAATTCTGGATTTAAACCGCAGTTGCATCTCAATTGCGGGAGATGTTACAGTATCCGGTAACGGCATAATGCGCGATACCCTTTCCCTTATTCGTTTTCGAAGCGATTATCTTTACCAGCGTGGTTTCTACATGCGCGGGAGCGCCACTTATTTCGGCCATAACTCCATATGGCATTTCGAAGACTGGATAGCCAATATGGCTGTGATAGATAACGCCCGCTACGAGGGTTTCGGAATCGACTATATTGGCGGCCCCACCGCAACTTTACTCGGCAAAGGTTTTATCGGATTGAACGAATGCCGTTATTTCGTCGAGTTCGTGATAATTCAGGACTCGGTGAGCCTCGAGCTTAGTAACTGCGACACTATTCTTATCTGGCTTGGAATTCCCGATGGCACAACCGGCACATTATCTCCCCCCGGCGGCATGAATTACAAATTCTGTAATCATTATGAAATCACCCCTTTCTCCGGAACATTGAATGATGTCGAGTATTCGGTAATCGTGGATTCATCATCAATTTGGTGGGGGACGATACCATCATCCGGATGTTCGGTAACAATCGAGTCGTGCACCCTTCGCACAACCGGGTTATACATGGATGAACCCCGAATTTACAACCTCACAGGAATATACGACTCGACATATTACGACTTTTTCGAGCTTGGACTTCCAGATAGATATCTGGCATTAGACGACGTTTATATGATAACATGGAATTTCTACGGACAATTCAATGCCAGAATCAATATCGACAGCTGTGTTTTTGGGGAATGCTTAGCTATGGGCAACAGCGAGATAAACATCACGAATTCGATTTGTGACGGAACAGGCGGATGGATAGGTGCGACCTCGAATGCAACAATTTCGTTGAATAATGTCACGGTGCAAACCATCGCACAAACACAAGAGAACGGCAGAATGAATCTGAAGGACTCATATGTTTTGTGGAACATTCAATCTACCGGGTCTTCAACTATAACCGCCGTAGATGTTGACTATTCGCCATATACAGAAATTGCCGCCCATGACAGTTCTCGGCTTGTCTGGGCGAAAATCACTTCGCCTCCGGATTCTTCTGTAATTCATGAGGGCGACACCATTTATGTCGAGTTATTCTCCATTTTTGGCCCAAGAGCAGACCCGGAATCTTTGACAGCTTGGCTGACCTATATGCCTCCCGACTCCTTTTTCTGGCGAGCTATGGGGGACACGGTAGGCTCCATCCCCGATGGCCCTCTAACCCCCTGGGATGTTGCATACCGACCGGTCGGTATGTTCGATGTCCGGCTGAACGTCCGGCTGGAACCGGATATCGAACTTGTGGTGAATAGGGTTTTTGATTACGTCGGAACCTCTATCGAAGAGCAAATCATACCGGAAGAGCTATATCTGTCAATATCGCCTAACCCCTTTAATTCTGCGTGTTTGATCACACTTTCCGAAGCGGCATCCCAAATAGAAATCTTCGATATTGGCGGGAATCTCGTTCGAAAAATACCTTTATTTGGAGACTCAAAATCCGTAATATGGTATGGTAAGAGTGATTCCGGACAAGAACTGCCAAGTGGAATTTACTTCGTTCGGCCATCGGGGAATGCTCAACATACGGAAAAAGTCGTTATTGTGAGGTGATATGCGCAACTTATTATTAATACTATTGTTACCCGTTATCCTCCTCGGTCAATATGCCATCACCGGGCCGGGGGGATTGGTAATTCAACTGGATACTTTGGACGGCTTTTTCGGAATCGGAGATACTGTCGGCGAGGGCAGAAGGCTGATGTTCGATTACAATTATCCATGGATGCGGAGCAACAGCCCTTTCGCGGTGATGATCGACAGCGTCGTTTACAACAATACTAACTGGCTTTCCGCAATGTGTTCCCATAATCATCTCCGTCCCTTCAGAGGCCCGATAACTACATCTACGGACGGTTTCACTACTCAATGGAACATCCCGATAGATTCGACAGGGGAAATTATCTTCACTCAGAAGCTTCGTGCAGTGATGATAGACGATTTGCCGGCCTGTGAAATCACATATATGGCATTTAACAATCACAGCACCGATCACCGTATTGCTTTTCGTCAGGCAATAGATGTTCTCGTAGGAACCAACGATTACGCTCCGATGGCTCTCGGTCCAAGCTATTCAAGCATTGGCGATGTTATCAATTTCCCCGAAATCCCTTATTTCTGGATGGCATTTGAAGAAAGCCCCGGATTTGCCGGAGATCAAGTGGTGGCGCGAGGATTGTTACGGGGCTTGTCCGTAAACCCCGAGGTTTTTGCATACGGCGAGTATTTCTATCTATATGATGACTGCTGGGTTCCCGACACGAGGGTTATCGACGATAGTTATCACGATTCCGGCATATCTCTGCTCTGGGAAGAACAGCAAGTCAGTCCCGAAAAGACATATCAAGTAACTACAATATATGGCTTCGGAGCCGCTCCGGAACCGGGTTCCGAAGCTATGGTAATGTCCCTCGTCCCGAACAGCGTCGGTTCGGCATGTGACAGCTGGGCGCAGAACCCTTTCGAAGCCGCGCTGATGGTTTATAACATCTCGATTGCTGACGGCATCGATTCCCTTCGCGCTTGTATTCATCTTGACGCAGGACTTAACATTATCGCGGATGCCGTCCACGAATCGGACACCTGCGTTCTTCTTGCCCCGTATCTTCGTCTCGACTCCACTGCGATAGCCTCATGGCTTGTCGAAGCCGACGACGCATATTTCACTTTCGGGCCGACGGAAGCTTCTGTTATAACATCCGTGACATCGTCAACACCAGAATTCATCGACAGAGTAGAGACTACTTACGTCCACATCCCCGATCCTATGGGGATTCCGCCTACACTGGACGATATTCTCGTTCCTGCAAACGCTATCTCCGGGGTTACCGTGCCCCTTTTCCAAACTAAGTATCTCCTTCAGGACGAAAGCGGCATCGACTACTCTTCGCTTATTGTCCAAATCGGCTCCGTTTTTCATTACTATGGCGACGACAACGTTAATTTTTACGGCGACACTCTCGCCTTGACAATTCCCTCATACTGGCTGATTCACGGCAACTACATTCAGCACGGTGTTGTCGCAGTTTCGGATTCCGACGGCTGTTCTCCCGACTCTATTCCCCATGTCAGCGGATTTTGGGTCGATCAGCGCGCGCCTTCGGTAGGCGCTTCTTACCCTCCCCATGGTTCCGTTATGTCTGATTCTCTAACCCCAATCTCCCTATGGCTATACGACTGGCCGGCGGGAATTTACATGCCCTCTATAACAGCTTTCATCGAAGTGGATGGCATGCGCGAATACTTAGACTATTTCGACTCTGAACTGACATATTCTGCTGAAGACACGGCTTTAATATACACCCCCGAGGAACCCTGGCCGGACGGATCTGTAATAGCTTTCTGTCTGACCGGAGTCGCGGACAACTGCTACACCGGCTCCATCTTCGGGCCCCGGAACGCAAATTCGGATACCCATTGCGTAGCTTTCACAGTCGAATATGCATCTATCGGTGAAACGGGCAGACCTCTAAAATTCTCTCTCAATGCCTACCCCAATCCTTTCAATGCCGCAGTTACTATAGATGCCCCTCTTGCCCAAAACCTCGATATTTTCGATATTCAAGGCCGCAAAGTCGCCGATCTTTCCTATAAACTCGACGGTATCCGTAATTCTGGAGTAGTCTGGGACGGCACATCGGACAGCAAACAGCTCCCCACTGGAGTTTACTATGTCCGTGCCTCAGCGGCCGACTCCGAAATTATCCGTCGAATAGTGCTCATACGCTAGCGTCGCCCATCTAAGCGGAACGCAAAACAGCCCGAGTTGTTCTAACAATTCGGGCTGTTTTGCTTTATCTGCGAGACGCGTGGGGGAAGTCAGGCGTCAGAACTTATAAATCCCCATGAGCGTAATCACCCCTCCGGCCGAACTCCCGACTACATTACGCCGATATGATAAATCGAAGAGGAAATCGGAGAACCTCAGCATAATACCGCCGCCCAGGCCTGCGCCGGCGAGGGTTATACTCTCGAAGTTATCATATGGCTCTTTGATTGTTGCCATTCCGAAATCCGCATTAGCGCCGAAATAGAGGAGTATCGGGTTCATGTAATAGAAGTTGTAGTCCGCCGCGGCGGATAGTCTTATGGTATTGACTGAGTTCACTTTCGGACGGATGTCGTCCTTTGTGCTGACCGTGGAATCCGTTTTCACGGAATCCCAGGGTGTAGAAGAGCTGTCGATGTCATATTCATATGACCATGGCACGGGATCGCGGTAGAAGTAGTTTTTACCGGATGATGTCGAACCATAATTCAGCACAGCCCTCAGAATAAGCGGACCTGTAACATACCCGCCGGCAATACCAAATTCATTGAGGTTCGGCGCGTAATGCTTCATCGACAGTGTATCCTCTACAACCTCATCCGGATTCTTGGCTACGAAATCGTGATCTTCCGACAGGACGAGGGAATAGAACCCAAAACCCGCCAGCCATGGTTTTTCCGTGCGGAAGTTTTCTCTGTCGGCTTTGAGTTCGGCTTTTTTGCGCGCCTCTTCCGCCTGTGCGGTGTTTACGCTCTCCTGAAGATTCCTTCTGCTCGCTCTCTGGCGCCGCACAAGCTCGATACGCTGAATAGCTGTCCGCGCCTGCCCAGCGAATTCGCCCTCGGGGAATCTATCGAGATATAGATTGAGATAGCGGTCAGCAAGACGCAGAAGCTCGTCGTCCTCGTGCTCTTCGGATTTTTCATTATAAAGTAGCCCGAGATTGGCATAATACTCAGGTTTAAGCTCGACAATCTTCTCCCAAACCTCGATATACTCGTAATGATTGTTCAGCGCATTCTCGTAATACACCAGCGCAGAATCCCGCTCGCCCATGACCATAAATAGGTCTGCCATCTTAGCGTTCAGAAAAGCCATATTCGGCTTAAGCTCCCACGCCATGCGCATATAACGGAAGGAGTCGTCGAGTTTGCCGCCCTCGTAGTAGGCCTGAGCTAAATCATATAGCCATTCCGCATTTCCGCGGTTGCCACTGACATTTGGAGCCAGTTCCGTATAGCTTCTGCCGGATCTTTCATACTTTTGAGGAGCCTCGAAATAGTCAGCGCCAAAGAGACTGGTCGATATGGCGAAGGTTAGTATAACGAATAAAATCTTTCGGTTTGTCAATTCAACTCCTTAGTCTGAAAAGTAAACTATTATCTTAACTCGTGCTCGAGCACATTTATCGAATTGGCCTGAGACGGCATCATGAAGCCCTCGTCTAACCACAAAGTGATATGGGCGGCGGAAAATGACTCGTCCTCTCCGGTTGTGGGATCAACTGGAATCCAGCCGTGTTTCTTTCCTGTCCAAACCTCGACCCAGTGATGTCTGAGCCAGAAACCATGTTCAAGTAATACCCCTCCAACAATCCGTGCCGGAATTCCCAGAGACCTCAGTAGTGCCGCGCAAAGGCGGGCGTGGGACAACCCGCTACCTTTGCCCAGGGCTAAAGTTCTTGATGCACTTATGTCTTCCCCGTCGATTTCGATGTTGTCAGCGACGAAGCGGTTAACTTCGACGGCGACAGCCCAGACATCGGTTCTGTCGGTTGAAAGCTCGATAGCTGTCTTTAGTATCATTGAATCCGAACTCTCGATTTTCGGTTCTGAACCGAGGCCACGATTCAGGTCGATGTCCGACGGGCCAACGGGAAAACTCAAGGTTTTATCGCCTGAGTAGCCTTCTGCATCGACAACTATTGTCCCCTTCAAGCCGCCTTGAGTAACTTCTCCTTTGAACTCCTGATACGTGGTCTCGTAATAAGGGTTGGTCGAGGATGTTAAACTGATATTGACATCGGCCTTGATTTTTTTCAATTTCAGCGGTAAATCGAGGCTCAGGTCAGCGACTATGTTATCTTGACTCATCTGCAATTCCAAAATATCTGCTCCCGAAGCGGTTTTCTCGATTTCGGCCTTGTCCAGATTTACTGCGAGTCTGGCTGTAATCCCCTGATTAGGCGATGTCCAGTATGTCAGCGTCCGCGAATTCAACTGGGCGAATAGCTCGATATCGATTCCGGTTCCTTTTATCGAGAACTTCCGTGATGGCGCTCCTGCGGTGTTTTCCATCTGCCCGGGGAACACGCGTGCGTCCAAAACCGTTCCCATCTGCGGAACGAAAACCGGCAGAGCGAAAGAGCTGTCAGCATTGGGATTTATAAGCCTCGGCAGAAGAATCCAACCGTCGAGGACATTCATTTCTGCAAGCAAGCCCGTGGAAGGGAAATCGATTTTGCGGCCAACTTCCCCTTCGATTATTTCGGCAATCTCCCCGGACACTTCAACTACAAGCCTCTGCCGAAGCTGGTCGTTGGAATAGACCGCTATCTCATACCTTTCGGGACGCATGCGGGAATCGAGCTCCCAAGCCGTCATCATCCGCACACGGCTCGATTTCCCGCCGGCGCTGATGGCCATGAATGTCTCACCGGTCATATTCCAGCCGCCCGTTACAGGTTCGAGAACATATGAATAGTAGCCGATAACGTCGTTACCGAGAAACAGCTGATAATCCCGGGACTCAGGGGGAAGCTCTATTTGCGCGCATAGAGTGCAGACAAGAACGAGGAGTAGTAGATGGATGATACGCATGAAACTGCCTTGCTGAGTTTGATAATTCAGATTAATTTGTCTCAATGCCTTCGAAGGCTATACTTTTTGCAAAGACTGGAGGAACCTGAGCACCAAGCCAGATTGAAATATGGGCGGCGTTTATCTTATCTGCCTCCCCCAAGGTCGGATCCATTGGTCCCCATCCGGCTTCCTCGCCAAGGTAAACTTCGACCCAGGTATGATCCGTTGGGCCTTCGGCATAGAGAACTCCGGATACGATTCTTGCCGGAATTCCAACGGACCTGCAGAGAGCCGCGCACAGAAGGGATTTTGCCCTGCTGTCCCCTTCGAGGGACCGGAATGTCTCCGCCGCGGAACCGCTCACTTTGTTGTATTCGACATTGCGGAAAACCCACAGATTAATTGCCCGAGCGGCATCCCAAAGAGTTACAGCCGGCTTGACCGTTCTTTCGGCGCGGTCGAGAATTTCCGGATCGTCGGAATCTATGTCCCTTTCGGGCATCATGTATTTCTCATCCACTCCACGAAGATCGTAATATAGAGGCCAATCCGGGGTATTTGTAACCTTGTGCCCCATCTTTTTCACTTCGATGCTTCCCGATACTTCACCGGCGGAAATGACACCGGCAAATTCCTGGGAGAATCTATTCAGGTATAGCCTTTCAGCATGTTCCGGCGGGAAGGAGAAAGCCATGGCTCCAGTCAGATTGCTTATTCCCTCAAGTCTTTCGAGAAAATCCTCATCTTCCATAATCATTATAGGAAGGGGATTGTAGCCCTGCGGCAGACTGGCATCCTTCACCTGTTCTTCTTTGGCGGGGACAAATTCATATCCGCCTTTGACAGTGTATTTGGAGATATATTTAGCCTGAGGATCGAACCAGGCATCGAACTCCCAGCCGCCCGGAGTAGTTCCTGATACCGCATACCCCTTATCCGCGGCGCCTGTTACCGTAATTGAGACAATGCCTTTTTCGAGTTTTTCGGGCAGTAGAACCGAGAATTCGTTAATCTGTCCCACCACAGAATAATCTACCTGCGGGAGAAGAATCAACAATGAAGCAATACTAAGTCTGTCCGACCAAACCGAGACTTCGGCGGCGTCGATTGTCTGATTAAGCTCGCCCATTCCAAGTTTTCCGCTCACCGATGCCTTACCGTCGGCAAACACCACATTCAAAGCTATCGGGGACTCGATGCCCTCGACCGCGAGTCTGTAATCTTCGGGCAACCAGCTTCCGCCGACTATTATTTGCTCGGAAATCTTCTGTTCCGCAGAGCCCTCTTTGACCGTGGCGTTATTGGTAAGCAGGTATCCCGCACCCCTTTGGGTCATTTGGATTTCGCAGTTTCCGGCTTTGGTTCCGCCCTTGATGATGTCATACTGGAAGGATTGCGCCGCAACCACAGAAACAAGAGCCAGCAGGCAACAAGTCAATACCAGGTTTTTCGTCATCTTCTCTCCTTTGCTAATCTTAATTTCGTAACTTTCTATTATGTCAGTTTTAAGACATTGTTAATATGATAATTATATAAGGATACATCGATTAATGCAAAGGGAATTTGAAAATATGAGATGAAAAATGGGAATCTCACCCTTTTGAAATGTTCTCTCAGATGAACCTCTTTGCCATATGGACTTTTTTAGATTTCTTCTTGATTTCTTAAACTTGAGACGTATATTGACGTCGGGTTGGCGACTAATGCCTACCCAAACAGTTCATTTTATTCTCAAAAATTCGATTTTCAGATAGGCGCAACAGGCGCGAAATCTTATCTGGCAGGGATTTGAAGATTTTTTTAGTTTTTTTAAATTTAATCCTTGACTTTCGAAATTTTGGGTTTATTATTAGCTCTTGTCGTTCGGGGGATAACCTCGGCGGTTCATTGAAAACGAAATAGCATACATGACGAGATGAGCGGGAAGTAAATCTGGAAATAATTCCAAATTGAATAATTCCAAATAATCATAACTACGGAGAGTTTGATCCTGGCTCAGAGCGAACGCTGGCGGCGTGCTTAACACATGCAAGTCGTGCGCGAAAGTCCGATTTCGATTGGACGATTAGAGCGGCGAACGGGTGAGTAACGCGTAGGTAACCTGCCCTTTAGACCGGCATAACACTCCCAACGGAGTGCTAATACCGGATGTTAATGTTTTATCTTCGGACAGAATGTTCAAAGGTGGCCTCTTTACAATGCTACCGCTAAAGGATGGGCCTGCGTCCTATCAGCTTGTTGGTGAGGTAACGGCTCACCAAGGCAAAGACGGGTAGCTGGTCTGAGAGGATGACCAGTCACACGGGGACTGAGACACGGCCCCGACTCCTACGGGAGGCAGCAGTGGGGAATATTGCCCAATGGCCGAAAGGCTGAGGCAGCGACGCCGCGTGGAGGATGAAATCCTTCGGGATGTAAACTCCTTTTACGTGGGAAGAACCAGCGCGATGCAAATAGTTTCGCGCTCTGACGGTACCATTTGAATAAGCTCCGGCCAACTACGTGCCAGCAGCCGCGGTAATACGTAGGGAGCGAGCGTTGCTCGGATTCACTGGGTTTAAAGGACGCGTAGGCGGATTAGCAAGTCGGGTGTGAAATCTCTGGGCTTAACCTAGAAATTGCGCTCGATACTACTGGTCTCGAGTGGAGCAGAGGGAAACGGAATTCCTGGTGTAACGGTGGAATGTGTAGATATCAGGAGGAACGCCGATAGCGAAGGCAGTTTCCTGGGCTCTTACTGACGCTCAGGCGTGAAAGCGTGGGGAGCGAACAGGATTAGATATCCTGGTAGTCCACGCTGTAAACGATGGGTGCTAGTTGTTGGGGGGGTTTGCCCTCAGCGACGCAGTTAACGCGCTAAGCACCCCACCTGGGGAGTACGGCCGCAAGGTTGAAACTCAAAGGAATTGACGGGGACCCGCACAAGCGGTGGAGCATGTGGTTTAATTCGAAGCAACGCGAAGAACCTTACCAAGTCTTGACATCCCTCTGACCGGACAGTAACATGTCCTTTCCTTCGGGACAGAGGTGACAGGTGGTGCATGGTTGTCGTCAGCTCGTGTCGTGAGATGTTGGGTTAAGTCCCGCAACGAGCGCAACCCTTATCTTCAGTAGCCAGCATGTTATGGTGGGCACTCTGGAGAGACTGCCAGGGATAACCTGGAGGAAGGTGGGGATGACGTCAAATCATCATGCCCCTTATGATTTGGGCTACACACGTGCTACAATGGCGTAAACAAAGGGAAGCAGCCCTGTGAAGGTGAGCAAATCCCAAAAATAACGTCTCAGTTCGGATTGTAGTCTGCAACTCGACTACATGAAGCTGGAATCGCTAGTAATCGCGAATCAGAATGTCGCGGTGAATACGTTCCCGGGTCTTGTACACACCGCCCGTCACACCATGGGAGT
>NPIE01028936.1_pt1 | contig 17815 bp, 17 predicted proteins | sample 8637661 | NCBI WGS metagenome assembly NPIE01 (sample SAMN07420842, study PRJNA396082) | bioreactor metagenome | isolation source: sample BA12 brine-fed electro-methanogenic bioreactor BA | place: Japan: Kochi | collected 2016-12-09
CCGGATACGGACCGGTTCCTGTTCGGGGCTTGTTGCGCTTTTCATGCTGCACCACCGGTCTGTTCTGAGGCTGCTGCGCTGGAGCCCGTGCCGGCATTTCTGACCGCGTCGGACGATACCCGCCGGATCGACGATTGGGTGTGGCAATATTCGGTCATGTTCTAGCCAGATCGCTTCAATGACGAGACCCCCGAATCTCGCGGATATGTTGTTCGTGGCCGTAGTATGGCTCACATTGCCCGTGATTGCAGCATCCGTGATGCTGCTTCCGCTGCATCGACTGCTGGCGCCGAACTGGCCGCAGCCGGTGCTTGAATGGATCGACGGTTCGGGTCGGCTGGACCTGCGCGCCGAGGGCGGTGTGTGGCACGACGATTCGGTGCCGCGGAGTCGACCCTTGCATGCCGTTCGGGTGGAATTCATTAACCAGCCGAGCCAGTACGGTTATCTGGCCGGATTGCGCCGCGACGGTCTGGATGGCGAGCTTCCCGGCGAGTTTCCCGGTCGCGGCTGGTGGCGTCCTGACGATGCCTGCGAACTGGGTCTGTCCGATGTCGGCCGCGTCGCGCAGCTTGAATGGATCGATTGCGCCGGGATTCGGCGCGTAGTCTGGCCCAATCGCCTGGCCTGGACCGCTCGGCTGGTGCTGGCCGGCCAGCGCGTGATCGATCAGCGTTTCGGTTCGGGTTGAGCTCGGCGCGGCAGGCGGCGGTCGGCCGTTTGCAGGGCTTCACGCCCGAGCTTCAGGATCTTTGCGCTTGCGGGTCTGGACCGGGATCTGGATCTGGATCAGGATTGGCCTGCACTGGATCCAGCGAATCGGCACCGGCGGCAAGCATCACCAGACGATCGAAACCCAGCGCCACCCCGGCACAGTCCGGCAAGCCGCGCTCGAGTGCGGCCAGCAGCGCCTCGTCGATCGGCATTGATGGCAGGCCGAGTCGGCCGCGACGCTGCTGATCCTGCTCGAAGCGGCGTCGTTGCTCGGTCGGATCGGTCAGTTCCTGGTAGCCATTGGCCAGTTCGACGCAATCGACGAAAACCTCGAAGCGCTGGGCCACGCTCGGATTGTCCGGATCGAGGCGGGCCAGGGCGGCCTGACAGGCCGGAAAATCATGCACAACGGTGATGCAGTCGCGCGGAAGTCGGGGCTGCATGCGCAATGAAAACAACCAGTCGAGCTGTTCCGGCAGGTCCATGCCGGCCGGTGCTTCGGCCAGCGCCAGATCAAGTGCTGCCGGGTCATCCAGTGGATCGAAGCCCACGCTCTGCCGGGCGAGTTCCTGCCAGCGGGCCCAATGCACGCGCCGTGGCTGCGGCAGCGATGTTTGCACCAGTTGCAGCACGTCCTCGACCAGCTTTTGCCAGCTCCAGCCGCTGCGGTACCACTCCAGCATCGTGAATTCCTCGCGATGCAGTCGGCCGTGCTCGCCGGCGCGAAATACCGGACCGAGTTCGTACAGGTCGCCCAGACCCGCCGCGAGCAGTCGCTTGTGGGCGAATTCAGGTGAGGTACGCAGGTAGCGGCCGTCGCTCAGGCTCAGGCTCGCCAGGTGGACATCGGTCACGCCACAGCGGGTGATCAGGCCGGTCTGGACCTCGATCACGCCCTGCGCGGCGAAATGCGCGCGGATCTGCGCGGCCAGTTCGGCACGCAGCCGAAGCACATGATGGGTCGGGCTCATGTTGCCCTGTCCGGTCGCTGCGCAATCTTGAGCGTGACGATGCGCAGCCGCAGGCCGACTGCGCCGAGTTGGGCCCGCTCCAGTTGCAGTCCGCGCGCCGACAGCGGATGTGACGCCAGCCAGCCCGGGGTCAGCCCCAGCTCGAAGTGATCGGCGCCGTCACTGGCGAGCGAGAAATCCGGTAGATCGCTGTCGCTGCGCGAGCGCGCAAGCGCCACGGCCAGCCGGATCAGCAGCAGCAGTGGTCGCGCCACCGTGGCAAGCCGAGCAGGCAAGGGGAGCAGTGCATCCTGGCCCAGTTTGCGACGCTGGCCGCGCAGCAGCACGGCCATGAGTTGCTGCTCCTGGCGGGTGAAGCCCGGCATGTCGGAGTGCTCGACCAGATAGGCGCTGTGCACCTGGTAGTGGCTGTGGGCAATCGCCAGGCCGGCCTCATGCAGGCGACAGCTCCAGTCGAGCAGATCGCGGTGGACCCGGCGCAGCCCGTGCGGCTCGGCAATCTGTTCGAAACCGGCCATGGCAAAGTCGCGCACGCGTTCGGCCTGGGCCCGGTCGCAGCCGAATCGTTCCGCCATGGCCTGCACGGTCTGCTCGCGGGGATCGATGTGTTCCTCGCGCCCGACCAGGTCGTGCAACAGGCCTTCGCGCAGCGCCGACGGGCTGACCTCCAGCGCCTCGATGTCGAACGCGCGCATGCAGGCTTCCAGGATCACGATGCCGCCCGTGATCACCGGCTGACGGGCACTCGACAGGCCGGGCAACTGCAGCCGCTCGATGTGGCCGGCATCGAGCAGGGTCTTTCGAAGTTCGGCGAGATCGGCCGATCGAATCGGCTCCGGCAGCGTATTCCGGCGCGCGGCAATGATCGCCTGGACGGCGCGCACCGTGCCTGAGGAGCCGATCGCATGGCGCCAGCCGCTGGCCCGCAGCGCCGCCTGCAGCGGCTGCAGTTCGGCGGCAATTTCCTCACTCGCACGACGCCAGCGACGTGCTGTGATTCGGCCTTTGCCGAACATTCGGCGCGTGACGCTGACGCAGCCGAACTGGATGCTTTCGGCGAACTGCGGTTCGCGTGCCTGTCCGGCGGCGATTTCGGTCGAGCCGCCGCCGATATCGATCACCATTCGCGGTTGCTCGCCGAAGGCGGTCGCACCGGTGACCCCGAGCCATACCAGGCGTGCTTCTTCACGGCCGCTGATGACGTCGATCGGAAAACCGAGCGCGGTTTCGGCGACGATCAGGAAGGCTTGCGGCTGGGCCAGCCGGCGCAGTGTCTGCGTGCCGACAGCGCGAACCTGGAGCGTTGGAAAACTGGCCAGGCGCTGACCGAAGCGCGCCAGGCAGGCGATCGCGCGATTGCAGGTTTCCGGGTCCAGCCGACCCCGTGCATCGAGCCCACCGCCAAGCCGGACCATCTCGCGCAGCTGATCGATCACGCGCAACTGGCCATGCTCGTATCGGGCGATGAGCAGGTGGAAGCTGTTGCTGCCGAGGTCGACGGCGGCGTAGAGATCACGGTTTGGCATGGTTCCCCGACGTTCGGCGATGCTTCGATGGTGGTCCGGTATGGCGGCAAGCATACCGGGTCATTGCGCGCGGTATTCGGATGCCCGCCGGTCGGGGAACCTTTTCAGGCGTAGACGGCGAGGCGTCAAGCCGACTGCGTTGCGCGATCGATCAGCGTGAGCTGCAGACGGCGGGTGTCGGCTGGCGTCTCCGGCCAACTGTGCAGGTAGCTGCCGTCGCGCTGCAGTATCCAGGCGTCGCGGTTATCGGCAAACGCCAGTTCGAAGGCTTCCTCGACCATGCGCCGCGCCAGCGCTGGTTCGCGAATCGGAAATGCAGTCTCGACACGCTGGAACAGATTGCGCTCCATCCAGTCGGCGCTGCCGGCCCAGACATCGTCAGCACCGCCATTGACGAACCGATAGACCCGTGAGTGCTCGAGAAAGCGGCCGAGGATGGAGCGCACTTCGATGGTCTCGGAAAGCCCTTCGATACCGGGTCGCAGGCAACAGGTTCCGCGCACGATCAGTCGAATCGGCACGCCGGCGCGTGAGGCACGATACAGGGCCTGGATCACCTTTGGCTCGGTCAGTGCGTTCATCTTGGCGTCGATGCCGGCCGGCCGGCCGCTTTGCGCATGCTCGATCTCGCGCTCGATCCGGCGCAGCAGAAAATCGTGCAGATCGAACGGCGACTGCACCAGTTCGCTGAGATTGGCCGCACGTCCCAGGCCGGAGAGCTGCATGAACAGTGCCTGGACATCTTCGCCAAATTCCGGATTGGCCGTCAGCAGTGCAAAATCGGTATAGCCCCGGGCCGTGCCCTGATGGTAATTTCCGGTGCCCATGTGGACGTAGCGCCGTACCTTGCGATGCTCGCGTCGCACGATCAGCAGCATCTTGGCGTGGGTCTTGTGACCGACCACGCCATAGACTACCTGGACACCGGCTTCCTGCAGTCGAGTTGCGAGCGTGATGTTGGCTTCCTCGTCGAAGCGGGCGCGCAGTTCGACCACGACCGTGACATCCTTGCCGGCCCGCGCCGCAGCGATCAGCAGCCCGACCATGACCGAGTCGGCGCCGGTCCGGTACACCGTCATCTTGATTGCCAGCACGTCCGGATCGCCGGCTGCCTGGCGCAGCAGGTCCACGGTCGGGGCGAAGCTGTCATACGGGTGGTGCAGCAGCCAGTCGCGGCGTCGCAGCGCAGCGAACAGATTTTTGCCACTGCCGAGTCCGGCCGGCACGCGCGGCTGGAACGGTGGATAAAGCAGATCGGGCCGGTCGGTCTGTTCGCACAGCGCAATCATCCGGTTGAGGTTGACCGGGCCGTCGCAGCGGTACACATCGCTGTCTTCGAGACCGAACTTGGCGCTCAGCAGTTTGGCGACTTCTTTCGAACAGCCCGCTGCCAGTTCCAGCCGCACGGCCTCGGCAAAGCCGCGTTCCAGCAGTTCACCCTCCAGCGCACGTGCCAGATCCTCGATTTCCTCCTCGTCGACGAACAGCTCGGAGTTTCGGGTGACCCGGAACTGATAGCAGCCACGCACCAGCATGCCCGGAAACAGTTCATGAATGAACGCATGCAGGATCGAGGACAGGAACACGAAGTCATTCGGCCCGCGCGAATAGCTTTTGGGAATCCGGATCAGTCGCGGCAGCGAGCGCGGGGCACGAACCAGGGCCAGGCCAGGATCACGGCCGAAGGCATCCGAGCCGTCGAGTTCAACGGCGAAATTGAGCGATTTGTTGAGGATGCGCGGGAATGGATGCGCCGGGTCCAGCCCCAGCGGTGACAGTACCGGCATCAACTCACGGCGGAAATGGCGGTGCAGCCAGCGCTGCTGGCGCCGGTTCCAGTGCGAGCGCCTCAGAATCCGGATCTGCTCGCCCTCCAGCGCAGGCATCAACTCGGTGTTCAGGACCCGGTACTGTGCATCCACCAGCTGGCTGGCTGCCGTACGGATGGCCTCCAGGGTCTGGATCGGCGTCATTCCATCCGGTCCGGGCTGGCCGGCACCGTGTTGCAGGCGCTGCCGGATCGATGCGACTCGCACCTCGAAGAACTCGTCCAGGTTGGTGCAGGAGATGCACAGGTATCGAACCCGCTCGAGCAGGGGAATTTCCGGATCGCGCGCCAGTTCGAGCACGCGTCGAGTGAAGCACAGCAGGCTGAGTTCGCGATTGAAGAACAGCTGCGGATCGTTCAGATCCTCTTCAAACCACTGCTCCAATGGGGCTGCGGCTTGCTCGATTCGCCGAGCCGGACCTTCGGTTTCCGCGACGGTGTGCGGATCTTCGACGCGTTCATCTTCACGCATCAAATCAGGTCCGAAAAACGATAGCCGTGGCCTCGGACCGTCTGCACATAACGATCATGACCCGAGCATTCCAGCGCCTTGCGCAAGCGGCGGATGTGGACGTCGACGGTGCGCTCTTCGATCGGATGATCGGTGCCCCAGATTTCGGCCAGCAGCTGCGCGCGGCTCCAGGCCCGCCCCGGCGACCCCATGAACAGCTTGAGAATCCGGAATTCGGTCGGGCCCATGGCCAGTGGGCGATCGCCTGCCAGCGCTCGATGTGATTGCAGGTCGATGCTCAGTTCGCCAACCCGCAGGGCTTCACCTGGTTTTTCGCTTGCCGCCTCGTGCTCGCTGTGGCTGCGGCGCAGCACGGCGCGGACCCGGGAGATGAGTTCGCGGGTCGAGAATGGCTTGACGACGTAGTCGTCTGCGCCCGAATCGAGTCCGGTGGTGCGGTCGCGTTCGTTTCCGCGCGCAGTCAGCATGATGATCGGAATATCGCTCAGACCCGGTGTGTCGCGCAGTGTTCGGGTCAGTTGCAGACCATCCAGACCGGGCATCATCCAGTCCATCACGATCAGGTCAGGCGGGGGGGCGGTCTCGTTCAGATGCGCCAGCGCCTCCTCGCCGCCAGCGGCAAGCTCGACATCCATCTCGGCACGGTTCAGGCTGAATGCGAGCATGTTTCGGATGGGTGCCTCATCATCGACGATCAGAATACGTGGCTTCATCGGGATCCCGACAGCGCGGCCTTGATCCCATTATCAGGCGTCGTGTTACTGAATCATTACAGTGTCCTTTCGATTCGGTGAAGCCAGAACTTCATCCGACCGAAATCATCGGGATTCGCTGTCGCGTTGACCGCTGCGCATGCGTTCGACCCGAAGCTGATCCAGCCGGGCTGCGATTCGGGCCCGGTCGTAATAGTTCAGGTCATCGCGTTGCAGGATACGTTCGAGCTGCTCGATGGCCTGCGGCAGTCCTCCGCGCTGGCGATAGTTCGCGGCCACTGCCTCGGCGGCACGGACCGGGTCGCCGGCCCGGTCGGCAGCCATTGCCAGGAGCCCGGTCAACTGGACATCATCTGGCGCCCGCCGCAGCTGGTCGCGCAGCAGCATCGAGGCCAGTGCCGCTCGATCCGGGTCGTTTTCGTGCAGCAGGGCCTCGACGTAGGCGATCGCGATCGGGCGACTCGCACCGTAGTCATTGAACAGCTGCTCGAGGATTTCCAGCGCGGTATCGGGCAGTCCCTGGGCCAGGCGCAATTCGGCCTGCAGCAAACGAACCACCTGTTCATCACCGCGGGTGCGGCTTAAGAGTTCGAGTTCGGTCTCGGCGCGCTCGAGCTGTCGCCCGCGCAACGAGGCAAGCGCCAGACCGTAGCGCAATGCATCCGGATTGGGCGGATCGGCCTGCAGATTCTGCTCGAACCACGTGGCCGCCTCGTCGGCATGCTGGCTCATCAGGACGCGCAGGCGTGCCTGGACGAAGGCAAAGATATCGTCCGGGTCGCCGCGTGTCGAAGTGTTCAGGCGTTCGGCACGTTCGCGTGCCTCGGCGACCCGACTGGCTGTCAGGGGATGGGTTCGCAAGTACTCGGGTGGACCCGCACCCATCGAACGCGACCAGCGATTCAGTGTGTCGAAAAAAGCTGCCATGCCGATCGGGTCGTAGCCGGCCCGGGTCATCAACTGAATTCCAATCCGGTCAGCCTCGGCCTCGTTCTGTCGGGTGTAGTTGATCTGCGCTTGTTGCGACAGGCCGAGGCCCGTCAGCAGCAGCCCTTGGGCGGCTTCTGCATCCACCGCGCCGCTGACACTCCCGGCCAGTACCAGGCCGAGGGTCGCCAGCATCATTGGCATCGAGACGCGCTGCGCCTCTTCGAGGCCGCGAACCAGATGGTTCTGGGTGACGTGGGAGACTTCGTGGGCCAGCACCCCGGCCACTTCGTCAGCGCTTCGGGCGGCGAGAATCAGGCCGCTGTTCAGTGCGACCACGCCGGCCGGTGCAGCGAAGGCATTGATTCCGGGAATGCGCAGCACGTGGAAGTGGAACGGCCGGTCGCGGCCGTCGCTGTGCATCACGATCCGGTGACCCATATCGTTGAAGTAGGACTCGATCAGTGGATCTTCGATCAGCAGGTTCTGGGCACGCATGAAGTTGCGAAATTCGGTCGGGAAACTGCGCGCCTCATCTGGCGGCAACACTTCAACCCGGCCGCCCAGATCAGGCAGCTTGACCTGGGCTGCAACCGGGCCGGTCGGCGCAGTAAGCACCAGGCTTGACCCCAGCACCATCAGCGCGACCGCGCGAAGGCGCACGGCGGTGCCGCGCGGTCTGGCGGTGGGATCCGACGAAAGCGGCGCGAGTTGAGAAGTGCTCATGCGTGATCGACTGTTCAGTTCTTGTCGTGTCAAATGAATTCAGGGACGCCATCCAATATACCCTATGACATCAGGCTGTCGAAGGGGACGCTGGAGCGGTTGTTCCCGCCACTGTGCCTGGTGCCGACCGCTGGATTTCAGTCGACTCCGGATCAATCAGGACGCGTTCTACCCGACAGTCTTCCTGACTAAGACCGTTTCGGAGCAGTGATGTTTCATCGCGTACCCAAAAATGCCGGATTCAGGTTGAAGATGCTGTGATGGGCGGATCGGTGCTGGTGATTCGACAGTGGTCGGAAGAGGACGAGCCGGGTCTGCTGCACGCCGAGCTGGCCGCCGGCGCGACCCTGTTTCTGCACGGCGATGGCGTCGTGCTGGCCGAGCCGGGCCGCTTGCCCGAACTGCCGGGCGCGTCCCGATTGGAAGTTTGTGCGGCCTCATGGCGGCGACGCTACACCCATGCGCCGGATCCGCGGTTTCGCAGCAGCAGTCTGATCCTGATGTACCAGGCACTGGACCGCGCCGAGCGGTATCGGGTCCTCGGCCGTGGCGGGATCAGCACCTGGTGCAGCGCAACCGGACCGGCACCGGGATGGCTGCTTGAGATCACATCACCGCCGGCCGATGCCCGGGATCGTGCCGAGACGCTGGAATTCGTGCTGGGTGCCGCTGCATTCGGGCTCGATGCCCGAGTGCTGATTCGCAGGCCGGGCTACAATCACCTGTTGACTGATACAGCGCGTGGCTGGGCGCAGTTGTCCGATTTTGACCTGCTGGAACTGATTTGCGAGCTGCCGGCTGAACGGGTGCTCGAGGTGCCGGTGCGGCGAGTCGATGCCGACGCTGTGGCGGCCCTTGACGCGGTCGCTCTGCGGAGACTGGTGTTGTGAGCCGAAACACCCTGGATGCGACCGACTCGGAGATTCTGGCCGGGATCGAGCTGGGGGCCGACGGCCACATGCTTGACCCGAACGACTGGTCTCCGGCGGTGGCGCGGGCACTGGCCGCTCAGGACGGCATCGACCTGGGCGAGTTGCACTGGTGGTTGATCGAGTTCGTGCGACAGCACCAGCACCGCTACGGCATGCCGCCACTGATGCGGGTTGTGATCCGCGCCATGCGGGAGCAGACCGGGCTCAGTGACGTGTCCAGTCGCTCGCTGTACCGCCTGTTTCCGGAGGGGCCGATTCGCCAGGCCTGTCGCTACGCTGGCTTGCCGCAGCCCGAATCCTGTATCTGAGCCCGGCCGGAACGATTCCGGCCAACAGCCACACGCCGTGCACTGACGACCAACGAACTGAATGGAAGAGGAACTCATGACCGAAAAATCAATCCTGATGTACAGCCGTGCGACCTGTCCGTATTGTGTGGCAGCGCGCAACATGCTCAAGTCGAAGAATGCGCGCTGGGTCGAGGTGTCGCTCGATGCCGAGCCCGACAAGCGTGCAGAGATGATCGCCCGCAGCGGTCGTCGGACCGTGCCGCAGATCTTCATTGGCGATTTCCACGTCGGCGGCTTCGATGATCTCAATGCGCTCGAGCGGGCTGGCGAGCTCGATCGCCTGCTCGCTTCCTGAAGCGGTCGGGGAGAATTTCGAATGACGACAATCACGGTAATTCGCGGCGATGGCATCGGCCCGGAAATCATGGACGCTGTGCTCGGTGCGCTTGACGCGCTCGGGCTCGGTCTGAGTTATGACTTTCAGCTGGCAGGTCTGGCCGCGCAGGAAGCGCATGGCAGCCTGCTGCCCCAGGCCACGCTGGATTCGATCGAGCGCAACCGGATCGTGCTCAAGGGGCCGCTGACCACGCCGGTCGGTGGCGGCTTCCGCTCGCTCAATGTGGAACTGCGCACGCGCTTCGATCTGTATGCCAACGTGCGCCCGGCGATCAGCATGGCGGGCACGCGAGCACGCTATGAAGGCATCGACCTGATCACGGTGCGCGAGAACACCGAGGGTGCTTACCTGGCTCAGGATGCGTTTACCCGCTCGGATGACAGCCACGCCGAATCGAAGATGGTAGTGACCCGCAAGGGCAGTGAACGGGTGGTGCGCTACGCCTTCGAGATGGCGCGGCGCTGCGGCCGAAAACGGGTCACCGCGGTGCACAAGGCCAACATCCTCAAGGATGTCTCGGGGCTGTTTCTGCGGGTGGCGCACGAGGTTGCCGCCGACTTTCCCGAGATCCAGTTCGACGAGATGATCGTCGACAACACCTGCATGCAGCTGGTGATGAACCCGGAGCGCTTCGACGTGATGGTCACGACCAATCTGTTTGGCGACATCATCTCCGATCTGTGCGCCGGCCTGGTTGGCGGGCTCGGGCTGGCCCCGGGAGCCAATATCGGTGACCGTGCGGCGATGTTCGAGGCGGTGCACGGTTCGGCACCCGATATTGCCGGCCAGGGCATCGCCAATCCGTGCGCCTTGCTGCTGGGTGCCGCGCAGATGCTGGATCATCTTGAACAGGTGGACGCGGCCAGGCGACTGCGATCCGCGATTCGCGAGGTGATTGCCAGCGGCGATCGCACCACGCCGGATCTCGGCGGTAGCGGCACCACCGCGAGTTTCGGCAAGGCAATCATCGAACGCCTGGGCTGAATCCAGGGCGAATTGACCCGACACGCGCTCAGCTCGGTCCGGCGGGTGCGAATGGCAGTACGCCCAGCCGACCGGACAGCGGCTGGAAGGCCTGTTCGATGCGGCCGTGCAACCACTCGCGCGCCTGCTCGATCGCGTTCGGCAACTCGATCCCGTTGGCAAGGCCTGCGGCGATCGCGGCCGACAGGGCGCAGCCGGTGCCGTGAAAGCTTCCGCTGACCCGCTTGCGGCGGAACGAGCGATGTTCGCCGGCACCAATCAGCCAGTCACAACTCTCCGCGGAACGGCCGTGGCCACCCTTGACCAGCACGCATCCGACACCGGTCTGCAGCAGCGCATGGCCGAGGCTTCGCGGATCCTCGTCAATACGCCGGCCGGTCAGCGCCGCAGCTTCATGCAGATTGGGGGTGATCAGTGTAGCCAGCGGCAGCAGCCGGGTGCGCAGCAGATCGATCGCATCCTCGTCGAGCAGGCGGGCGCCGCTGGTGGCAATCATGACCGGATCGACGATGATCGGCGGCAGCTGCGCGCTGCGCGCGTGTTGCTGCAGCGTCGCGGTTACGGCTTCGATGGTCGCTGCTCGCGCCAGCATGCCGGTCTTGATCGCACCGACCGGCAGGTCGCTCAGGCAGGCCTCGATCTGGGCCGCGACGAGGCTGGCCTGCAAAACCTCGATCTGCGTCACGCCGAGCGTGTTCTGGGCCGTGATTGCGGTCAATGCGCTGCACCCGAAGACACCAAAGGCATCAAAGGCCCGGAGGTCGGCCTGAATCCCGGCGCCGCCGCTGGAATCGGAGCCTGCGATGGACAGGGCCACGGCGGGTGCGGGAGAAAAATGTTGTATTTGTGCAACAGAAGTCATGTTTTGGCGCCGGGAAAGGTTAAGGAAATGCGAAATTTCTGAAAAGACAGTGCAATCTGTTGTATTTTTGCCATTACACTGGGTACACTAGCCCCATTATCCTGATCGCTTGAACGAATGTCGCGCCGACTGTCGATCCTCGCTTTCGTGCTCTGCCTCCAGCCGGCAATCGTCGGCTCGGCGTTTGCCGCCGGTGCGTCGACCATGGCGCAGTCCGCGATGGCGTGGTACCTGGCCGGCTTTCAGCTCGGTCCGTGGGAATCCTACCTGGCGCGTGAGCTGACTCCGGACCTCGATTTCGTCGAGCCGGTCGATGTGCCACCGATCAGCTGGCTGGCGATCGATCACGACATCGTGCTGCCGGAGTTCGCCAGACCATTGCTGCCAGATTCCGGCCTGGCTCGGCTGTCGCTGTTTCAGACCGGATCCCGCGCCGGCCTGGTGCACGATCGTCTGATGGCGGTGCCCAGGCACCAGCAGCTTCCGGGTTTGCAGCGCTCGACACTGCTCTCCGGTGTGTCCGGGCAGTTCAACTCGCGCAGCCGATTCAGCGTCTCGGCCGTGCTCGCCGCACAACAATTCAGTCACTCGATGCTCGACCTGGCCGAATACGATGGTGAGTTCCGGCCGATTGACTTCCACGCCGCCAACCGGGACTTGTCCACCGGCACCGGGCTGTATATGGATTTTGCTTCCGAACTTGCGCCGCGGCTATTGCTCAACGCAAGCTTCCAGTCGCGGGTGAACATGGATGAACTGGCCAGTGTGCGGGGTGTGCACGGTTTCGCGGCCGATCTCGATATCCCGTCGCGCATGCAGCTGGCACTGGGGATGCAGGCCGGCTCTCAGACCCTGTTCACCGTGGCCGTGGCACAGGTCTTCTACAGCGACGTGGGTGCCTTTCCGAGCCGCGCATTGCCGGCACGCTTCAATGCGCTGCTGGGTGATTCCTCCAGTCCGGACTTCCGGTGGCAGGACCTGACGGTCTACAGCATCGGCATGCGCTGGCAGCACGAAAGCGAGCTGGAGTTCAGCCTGGATCTGCACAGCCGTTCGCAACCGAAGCCGAGCGCGGCGTCGCTGTCGGCAGCGCTGGCCGGTGAACTCGGCCAGCACAGCCTGCTGATGGGCATTGGCAAGCGGATCGGCGAGCGCGCGCGAATCGATGTCACGGCCAGCTACGCACCGCCCGAATTTGCCTTCGGAGGCAATGTGCTCGGCGTGGTCAGCGATCGCCTGGACCAGGCGGTTGAAGTCGCCGCCCGGTTCAACCTGCGCTTCTGATTTCTTCCGTTTCGAACTTGATTTGACCCCTGCGCCCGCGAGACGGGTGATCCGGAACCATCGGTAGTACACTTCCGAGTTAATCTTCCGAATCATCTTCCAATCGGGGTTCAGGCGCGCGCATGGCCATGTTTTCTCAGCTCAAGGATTGGTACCACCGCAACTTTTCCGATCCGCAGGTGGTCATTCTCGCCTTGCTGCTGTTGGCCGGCGTGGTGCTGGTGATGACCTTCGGGCAGATGTTGGCACCGGTGTTTGCCAGTGTCGTTGTGGCCTATCTGCTGGAAGGTCTGGTCAGCCGCCTGCAGCGCGTCGGCGTCCCTCGCCTGATCGCCGTGATGGCAGTGTTCAGCGCGTTCATGGCGGTGCTGCTGATTCTGTTCTTCGGCATCACGCCGATGATCACGCGCCAGCTCGGCCAGGCGCTGGCCGAGATGCCCGAGTACATTCGCCAGCTGCAGTCGGTCATTGCAGAATTGCCGCAGCGCTATCCGCAGATCGTCGGCGAGGAACAGGTCAATGACATTCTTGGCCGGATCGGTGACGACGTACGCAAGTACGGCGGTGTCGTGGTCTCGCCCAGCGGCCTGATGTATCTGGTGGGTCTGGTGGTCTTTCTGGTGCTGATCCCGATCCTGGTGTTCTTCTTTCTGAAGGACAAGCACATCATCCTGGCCTGGTTCCGGCGCTATCTGCCGCGCAACCGCGGGCTTGCACTGCGGGTCTGGACCGAGGTCGATTGTCAGATCGGCAACTACGTGCGCGGCAAGGTGCTCGAAATCCTGATCGTCTGGATCGTCACCTACATCACGTTTACCTTGCTCGGCATGCCGTTCACGATGCTGATCTCGATGCTGGTCGGCTTCTCGGTGCTGATCCCCTACATCGGTGCGGCCGTGGTCACGATCCCGGTCGCGATCGTGGCCTTCATCCAGTTCGGTTTCACGGCCGAGTTTGCCTGGGTGATGATTGCCTACGGCATCATCCAGTTGCTCGACGGCAATGTGCTGGTGCCGGTGCTGTTTTCCGAGGTGGTCAGTCTGCACCCGGTGGCGATCATCGTCGCGGTGCTGGTATTCGGAGGCATCTGGGGCTTCTGGGGCGTTTTCTTCGCGATCCCGCTGGCGACTCTGGTCAATGCCGTGCTGCGCGCCTGGCCGCGGGCCGAGCCCGATGATCCCGACGCGGGCCCGGCCGAGGCGTGAGTTTCGACCGGGACGCCGTGCGGCGCTTCGTGTTTCTTGATCGGGCGCTGGATCGCCGATCCGGTGAGGTCCGACTGCGCTGGCGAATCGAGGCTGACGAGCGCGCGGTCGATTTCGAAGAATCCTTTCTGTTCGAACCGCCGTTTGTCGATGGGCGCCCGGATTCTGCAGCGCTCGAGGCCGCACTCGACCTGTTGCACTGGGTTGCCGGCGTCAGCTACTGGAAGCTGGCCTGTCGCGGTCGGCTGGTGTTCAGCGACCGTCAGCCGGATGCCGCTCAGGCCGGGATGCTGACTGCGCTGTATCGGGACGGACTGGCGGAGATGGCCTTTCGCAACGGTCTGTCGGCACCGTGGTGGCCGGAGTTTCCGGCCGGTCCTGACTGCGAGCCCGCAGCTGCGGTGGGGCTGCGCCGACGGGCGCTGGTCGCGATCGGCGGCGGCAAGGATTCGCTGGTGGCGCTGGAGCGGGTTCGCGGTAGTGCGCAGGAATTCGAAACCGCGCAGGTCGGGTCGGCGGCATTGATTGCAGCGACGGTTCAGGAGGTCTCACCGAGACACCGCCGGATCGTGCGCCGGCTGCCACCGAAGCTGGCCGAACTCAATGCCGCCGGCGCGCTCAACGGGCACGTGCCGATCACCGCGATCAATGCCGCTGCGCTGGTTGTGGCCGCCGTGCTGTGGGATTTCGATGCGGTGGTGTTTGCCAACGAACGTTCGGCCGATGCACCAACGCTGGTCAGTGAGACGGGCCAGCCGATCAATCACCAGTTTGCCAAGAGCTTCGGGTTCGAGCAGGCTTTCGGCGATTGGGTGCAGCGCGCGATCGCGCCGGACCTCGAGGTGTTCTCGCTGCTGCGGCGCGACAGCGAACTCTCGATTTGCAGGGAGTTTGCCGGCCTCGACCGCTATCACGCGCGCTTTTCCAGCTGCAACCGGAATTTTCACCTCGACGGTCCGAGAACCGTTCGCTGGTGCCTGGAGTGCCCGAAATGTCTGTTCGTCTTTTTGTGCCTGGCACCGTTCCTCGACCCGCAACGGATGCGTCGGATCTTTGGTGAGGATCTGCTGGCCACGACCGACCGGATCGATGGCTTCGCGGCGCTGCTCGAGCTCGACGGTCACCGTCCGTTCGAATGTGTTGGCGAGGCCGACGAGGCGCGCGCCGCAGTCCAGTTGCTGGCCGAACATCCGGCCTGGAAATCACATCCGGCGGTGCAGCGGCTGGCGGCCGATCTTGCCGGTCGAGCGCCAGTCGATGTCGCGCGCTTGCTTCAAGCCTCGGCCCGACACCGGATTCCGGAGCGCTTCCTGTCGTGAAACTGGCCGAGCTCGAGACCGGCACCACCCTGATCTGCGGCTTTGGTCGGGAGGGGCGTTCGCTGGAGCGCGCGGTGCTCGCACGCTGCCCGGCCGCGCGGATCGATGTGTTGTGTGACCGGCCGCCGGATTCCGCGCCGCGGCACTGGCCGCTGGAAGTTGGTCCATTGACTGCTGATCGGCCCCGGCCGGATCGAGTGCTGCGCTCGCCCGGGGTTCCGGTCGCTCATCCAGTGCTGGATCAGTGGCGGCGCGCCGGGACCGAAGTCACCTGCATCTCCTCGCTCTGGTTCGGCGAGCGTCCCGATGCGCGCGTCATCGCCGTGACCGGGAGCAAGGGCAAGAGCACCACGGCATCGCTGGTGGCGCACGGTTTGCGCGCCTGTGGGCTGGACGTGGCGCTGGCCGGCAACATCGGTGTGCCGGTGCTGGATTTGCTTGATGCGCGGCCCGACTGGTTCGTGCTCGAACTGTCCAGCTATCAGTTGGCCGATCTGCAAGGCCATGCCAATCACGGCGCGCTGACTCGGCTGTTTCCGGAACATCAGGACTGGCATGGCGGGGTCGAGCCGTATTACCAGGCCAAGCTGCGTCTGCTCGACCTGCTCGAAGGCCGACCGGTCTGGATCAATGCAGCCGACTCGGTGCTCTCGGCGCGCGTCAAGGCATACACCGACGTTCATGCGATCAACTGCGGTGCCGGCCTTCAGGTGCTCGATGACGGCATCTGGCGTGACGGCGGGCGCCTGCTGGCAGCATCCGATTCACCCTTGCCCGGGCGGCATAACCTGGACAACATCGCGCTGGCGCTGGCGCTGGTCGAGACGGTCAGCGGTGATTTCGGTCCGGCGCTCGCGGCGCTGGGCTCGTTCCGGCCACTGCCGCATCGGCTAGAGAGCGTATCCGGGCCACGCGACACGGTCTGGATCAATGACTCGATCTCGACCACGCCGTTCGCCACGCTGGCCGCGCTGCAGTCCGGTGTGGCGCCGACGATCCTGATCTGCGGCGGTCAGGAGCGCGGTGCCGACTGGTTGGCGGTCGCCGAATACCTGCGCTTGCGACCGCCGGTCGGCTTGATTGGCCTGCCGGACAACGGCGCGCGCATCGTCGCTGAACTGGGTGCGACCGGGGTAGTCGATCCGGCGCGCCGGCTTGTGGTCGATTCCATCGAGGATGCAGTCCAGCACGCCGCTGCGTGGGCCGAGCCGGGAACGCGGATCCTGCTGTCGCCCGGCGCGCCCAGTTTTCCCCGGTTCCGGGATTTCGAGGAACGTGGCGAGCGTTTCAGAGGCGCTGTGGCGGCGCTATTGTCGGTCGGGCCCGCGGGCTGAATCAATCAGAGACTGCGGTCCACGGCAAAGCGGGCCAGAAGCTCGAGCGCGTCGCGCTCCGGGCTGGGTGAGAGATGTTCGAGCAGGCGACAGGCCTTCTCGGATCGTTCGGTAGCGCGCTGCAGGGTCTGATCCAGCGCACCGCTGTGTTGCAGGATGTGGCAAACCCGATCGAGTTGATCGGTACCGCCGGTTCCGATCGTCTGGATCAGGAAATCGCGGTCGGCCGGCCCGGCCTCGCGCAGTGCCAGAATCAAGGGCAGCGTGACTTTGCCCTCACCCAGATCGTCGCCCAGGTTCTTGCCCAGGGTCTCGCCCTGGCCGGAATAGTCGAGCCAGTCATCGGTGATCTGGAACGCCTGCCCGACGGAAAAGCCGAAATCGGCCAGATGCTGCTCGAGTTCGGCATCGCACCCGGCCAATACCGCACCGAGGCGCGTGGCGGCGGCAAACAGGCAGGCGGTCTTGTCACCGATCACGCGCAGGTAGCCGGATTCATCGAGATCGATATCGCCGAGCTGCATCAACTGCAGCACCTCTCCGGCGGCGATGGTATTGGTGGTGTCGGCCAGGATCTGCATCACCCGGTTCGATTCCAGCTCGACTATCAACTGGAAACTGCGCGAGTAGAGGAAGTCGCCGACCAGCACCGACGCGGCATTGCCCCAGACCCGGTTGGCCGTGGTCTGGCCTCGACGTCGGTCCGAACCGTCGACCACGTCATCGTGAAGCAGGGTCGCGGTATGAATGAACTCGATGACTGCTGCCAGCTGGATATGGTGCGTGCCGTCATAGCCGCAGGCGCGTGCTGCCAGCAAGTGAATCAGCGGCCGCAGCCGCTTGCCGCCGGCATTGATGATGTACTCGGCGATCTGGTTGACCAGCAGCACGTCGGAACGCAGACGCTTGCGGATGAGATCGTCCACCGCCCGCCGGTCTGCCGCGCTGAAGCGCATGACCTCGTTAAGCGTGGCCAGGGTGGCAATGGGACTGACATGATTCATCACGCGATTATACGGTGCATCGCTGCGGCGGCGTAGCCATGCCGACGACCCGGTCCGGAAATCGGCTTGTGCTAGACTTTCAAGCCTTATCAAGCCCACTTGCGAGCGAGAGACATGGCGCGCGGAATCAACAAAGTCATCCTGATCGGCAATCTTGGTGCCGATCCTGAAGTCCGCTACACGGCGGCCAACCATGCGGTCTGCAATTTCAACCTGGCGACCAGTGAAAGCTGGAAAGACAAGCAGACCGGCGAGCAGCAGGAAAAGACCGAGTGGCATCGGATCGTGCTGTTCAATCGGCTTGGCGAAATTGCCGGCGAATACCTC
>NPIE01010722.1_pt1 | contig 17811 bp, 15 predicted proteins | sample 8637661 | NCBI WGS metagenome assembly NPIE01 (sample SAMN07420842, study PRJNA396082) | bioreactor metagenome | isolation source: sample BA12 brine-fed electro-methanogenic bioreactor BA | place: Japan: Kochi | collected 2016-12-09
GGCTACGACCACATCACCTCCGGCATTGGCGCCGCGCAGATCGGCTGGTACGGCACCGCGATGCTGTGCTACGTCACACCCAAGGAGCACCTCGGCCTGCCCGACAAGCACGACGTGCGCGAGGGCCTGGTGACCTACCGCATCGCCGCCCACGCGGCCGATCTGGCCAAGGGCCATCCCGGCGCGCAGGTGCGCGACAATGCACTGTCGAAGGCGCGCTTCGAATTTCGCTGGGAAGACCAGTTCAATCTCGGACTCGACCCGGCCCGGGCGCGCGAATATCACGACCAGACGATGCCGAAGGACGCCCACAAGCTGGCGCATTTCTGCTCGATGTGCGGGCCGAAATTCTGCTCGATGAAGATCACTCAGGACGTTCGCGACTATGCCCGCGAACGTGGCCTGGATCCGGCCACAGCGCTGGAATCAGGCATGGAAGAGAAGGCCGAGGAGTTTCGCCGCGCAGGCAGTGAAGTCTATTCACCGCGCTGACACGCAGCCAGGCCTGCCTCGGCGACCGATGCAAATTTACGGGAGTACATCGCAATGAAAATTGTCTGGAACCGGTCATGAGCGATACGGAGAGAAAACGTCGCTTCGACGCGCTGGTGCGCCAGTATGCCGACGACCTGTTTCGCTTCGCGGTCTGGCTGTGCCGAGACCACACGCTGGCCAATGACCTGGTGCAGGAAACGTTCCTGCGGGCGTGGAAGGCGATCGACAATCTGAAGGAGTCGGCAGCAGCCAAGAGTTGGCTGATCACGATTCTCCGAAGGGAATATGCCCGGACTTTCGAGCGCAAGGTACCTCCGATCACCGACATCGAAAACGTGGTGGTGGCCGAAGAGATGGAACTGCAACCGGACGAGCGGACCGAACGCGACTTGCTGCGTGCGGCGATGCTGGAGCTGGAGCCGATGTATCGCGAGCCGCTGATTCTGCAAACGCTCGCCGGCCTGTCGATCGCAGAGATCGCAGGCCAACTGGAATTGACCGAGAGCGCAGTAATGACGCGCGTATTTCGAGCCCGGGAAAAGCTGCGACAACGGCTGAGCCCGGGCGAGGCCGGAGGAAACGTACATGAACTTGGCTGAATTCAAACGACGCCTGATGACCGAACCGGGGTTGCGAACGCCGGAAATGCTCGAAGCCCGGCGTGCCGGCGGCGAGTTTGCCGCGGCTGCGGCGCGTTCCGACCAGTTCGAGCGCAGCCTGCGGCATGCGCTGAACGTGCCGGTCCCGCACGCGCTGGCCGAACAGATCATCCTGCGCCAATCGCTCGAGGCCTCGAATCCCACGCCGGCTTCGCGCCCGGTGTGGCTGGCACTGGCCGCCGCCGTGATGCTCGGAGTTGCCTTGACCAGCTTCAACCTGTTCAATCGCTTCGATCCTGCGCTCGACATGAATGGCGGCATGCCGAGCCTGGCTCAACTCGAACAGCACCTGTCCTGGCACTGGCGCCATGATGGCCCGGAGGTGATTGCCAGTGCCAGTCACGACCCGATCGATCGGATGCAGGTGACCCAGCTGTTGTCCGAAGTCGGCCTGCAACTGGATGCGGAATTGCTGAAGCGGGTGCAGCTGGGCAAGTTCTGCCCGACGCCGAATGGTGCCGGCGCGCACCTGGTGCTGTTGACCGAGGACGGCCCGATCACGGCCTACTTCATGCCGCGCACGCGACTGCCTAAATCGCCGATTGAATTCACGCTGGAGGATGGTCACCAGTCGCTGGCGTTCAATCTCGAGCGCGGCAGCGTCGCGCTGGTCGCCCGCCCCGGCACCAACATGCCGGCACTGGCGCGCGAACTCGGCAAGCAGGTCTCGGTTGCTCCCGGCGTAACAATCTGATCTGAACGGCCCAATCCACCCAACACACCCGATCCAGCCATGCCGCCGCGGCCCGACCACGGCCATGATAATCTCAAGGATTCATGACCCGAGCGCGCGGCACATGAACCCGTACCTGCATTCCCGCCTCAAGCTCGCAGCAACGCTGTTGCTGCTGGCGCTCAGCTGTTCGGCATCGGCCCAGTCACTGCGCATTGATGGCGTCCGGCTGGCCGACCCGGGCGGTCTGGTCAATCCCGACTCCAGCACGATCCATATCGTCGACGGCTGGCTGGTCGGAGCGTCCGATGCGGCCGAGCCCGATCAGGTCATCGACGGCAGCGGCCTGTTCCTGATCCCGGGTCTGGCCGAGATGCACGCCCACGTGCCGCCGCTGGATGACGCGCAGCGGGTCGACGACGTGCTGCGGCTGTTCCTGGCACACGGTGTGACCACGATTCGCGGCATGCTCGGCGAGCCGGGCCATCTGCTGTTGCGCGAGCAGCTCGCGACAGGTACCCGAATCGGTCCGCGCCTGGTGACCTCCGGGCCATCGCTGAACGGGAATTCGGTGCCGAATCCGGGCGCGGCCGGTCGAATGGTGCGGGCCCAGGCCGAGGCCGGCTACGACTTCCTCAAGCTCCACCCCGGCCTGATGCCCGGAACCTTCGCCGCCATCGCCCGGGCGGCCGATGCGCTCGGTATCGGCTTTGGCGGGCATGTCTCGATCGGCGTCGGTCTGGACCGCGCGCTGGCGGCCGGACAGGCCACCATCGACCACCTCGATGGCTATGTCGAAGCGCTGGTTCCGGACACACACCCGGCCCGACAGCGCAACCCGGGCCTGTTCGGCTTCAATCTCGGCGATGCGATCGAATTCGAGCGCATCGACGCGCTGGCCGCGCGAACCGCGGCCGCCGGAGTCTGGAACGTGCCGACCCAGGTCCTGCTCGAAAACCTGGCCGTCGCCGAGCCCGACACACTGTTTCAGGCACCGGCGCTGCGCTTTGTCGATGCGGCCACGCAAGCGGCCTGGCGCGAACGCGTCGGCCAGATGCGTGTCGGCATCGATCCGGCAGCACTGACGCGTCTGATCGATGCACGCAGGCGCTTGATCGTGGCCCTGCACCAGGCCGGTGCCGGACTGCTGGCCGGCGCCGATGCGCCACAGATCCTCAATGTTCCAGGCGATTCGCTGCACCACGAGCTGGCGCTGTACGTCGAGGCCGGTCTGACGCCAACCGAGGCGCTGGCGATCGCAACCGTTGCCGTGGCACGCTTCCTCGGTCAGCCCGGCCACGGCTGTCTGGCACCGGGCTGCGTGGCTGATCTGGTGCTGCTCGAAGCCGATCCACGCCAGGACATCGCCAACCTGGGCCGGATTCGCGGCGTGATCCGCGCCGGACGCTGGTTCGACCGGGCCGAACTCGACCGGATGCTCGACCAGATCGCATCCCGGGCCGCTCACGAAGGGCCGGATTGACTGGCCATGGCAGGCGTGACCCAACGCCCATTGGCCTACGTCGAGCGCCTCGACCGACGCGATCCGGCCACCATCACGCGCGTCGTCATCCATGCCACCGAACTGCCCGACCTGACCACTGCGCGCGACTACGGCGAGCGCATCCACTACCCCGACTCCGCCACCGGCAACAGCGGTCATTTCTATATCGACCGCGACGGCTCGGTCGAACAATGGGTGCCGCTGGACCGGATTGCCCACCACGTGCGTGGCCACAATGCCGATTCGATCGGCATCGAGCTGGTGCATTCCGGCCGCTGGCCGGACTGGTATCTCAGCACTGCCCAGCGCTGGGACGCGTCCTGGCCCGAGCCACAGATCAAGGCGCTGCTGCAACTGCTCGACGAGCTGCGCCGTCAACTCCCGGCGCTGCGCCACATCGTCGGTCACGACGCACTGGACCGGAGCCTCGTTCCGGCCAGCGACGACCCGTCGATCCAGGTCCGGCGCAAGCTCGATCCGGGGCCGAACTTCCCGTGGCAGCAGATCACATCGAAATCGGGCCTGGAACCGTGGCCAATGCACCAAGATGACTGAACGCGGGAGCGAAGCAAACCGGATCACGGTCGGCGTCGATACCGGCGGCACCTTCACCGACTTCGTCGCCGTGATCGACGGCGAGCTGGTGACCGCCAAGGTACTCTCCACACCTGACGATCCGGCACGCGCGGTGCTGCAGGGCCTGGCCGAGCTGGGGCTCGAGCAGCGCCCGGTCGATCTGGTCCACGGCACCACGGTCGGCACCAACGCCGTGCTCGAAGGCAAGGGCGCGCGCACCGTGTTCATCACCTCGACCGGCTTTGCCGACCTGCTGTCGCTGGGCCGCCAGAACCGCGATGCGCTGTACGCGCTGAAACAGCCGCCGGTGCCCGACCCGGTGCCGCCCGAACTGTGTCTGGAAGTCGACGCAAGGGCGGACGCCGGGGGCGCTGTGCTGACCGAACCGGACGACGCCGCGCTGGCCGGACTGGCCGCGCGCATCAAGCAGCTGCGGCCCGAAGCGGTCGCGGTCAACCTGCTGTTCGGCTGGCGTCGGCCCAAGCTGGAACAGCAGATCCGGAACGCCTTGCCGCAGGATCTGCCGGTCTCGCTGGCCTCGGAGCTGCTGCCCGAGATCCGTGAATACGAGCGCGGCATCGCGACCTGGCTGAACGCCTCGATCGGCCCGCTGCTGGCCGGCTACCTGAGGCGTCTTGGCCAAGGCCTGGCTGGCGGACAGCTCTCGGTGATGCAGTCCAGCGGCCTGAGCATCTCGGCCGAGCAGGCCGCCGAACGCGCAGTCCACCTGTTGCTTTCGGGCCCGGCCGGCGGACTGGCGGCAGCGGCCCGAATCGGCCGCGACCTGGGCTTCGAGCGCGTGCTGAGCTTCGACATGGGCGGCACCTCGACTGACGTCGCGCTGCTGCAGGGCCGACCGGCGCTGACCCGCGACGGCCGGATCGGTCGCTATCCGGTCGCCGTGCCGATGGTCGATCTGCACACCATCGGCGCCGGCGGCGGCTCGATTGCACGGGTCGACGCCGGCGGCCTGATCCAGGTCGGCCCGGAATCTGCCGGCGCCGATCCAGGGCCGGCCTGCTACGGCCGCGGCGGCACAGAGGCGAGCGTGACCGATGCCAACCTGGTGCTCGGCCGACTGCCGCCGGATACCCGCTTAGGCGGTCGCCACGCCCTCGACGCCGAGGCGGCGTCGGCCGCGCTGGAGCAATTGGGCCAGGCGGCCGGCATCGACCGCGAAGCGGCCGCCCGCGGCGTGATCCGGATCGCCAACGAACACATGAGCCGGGCCTTGCGGGTGATGTCGGCAGAGCGCGGCATCGATCCAGCATCGGCCGTATTGATGTGTTTCGGCGGTGCCGGCGGCCTGCACGTCTGCGAACTGGCCGAAAGCCTGGGCATGAACCGCGCCGTGGTGCCGGCCCGTGCCGGCGTGCTGTCGGCGCTGGGCATGCTGCTGGCCGAACCGGGTCGCCAGGCCACGGCCAGCGTGCTCGAGGCGCTCGAACCAATCGATACAGCCAGGCTGGAAGCGGCATTTGCGCCGCTCGAGCAAAGACTGCAGGCCGAGCTGGAAGCCGAGGGGATAGCCGAAGACCTGCGCTTCGAACGCTGGGTCGATTGTCGCTACGCCGGCCAGAGCGCCACGCTGGAACTGCCGGCAGACTCGCCCCGGGCACTCGATGCCGCATTCCATGCCGCCCACGAGCATGCCTTCGGCCATCGGCTGGCGCTGCCGGTGGAGCTGGTCAGCGTGCGCGTGGAAGCGCGCGGACCGGCTCGGGTACAGCATCTGCCACCACTGGCCACCACAAACGCGACGGCCAGACAATCGGGCGCCAAAAACCTGGTTACAAAACAGTCGGACGCAGTTCCGATCTGGCCGCGCTCGGCACTGCCGACCGAGGGCGTATCCGGCCCCGCGATCGTGATCGACAGCGACGCGACCTGCTGGATCGCACCGGGCTGGCACGCCCACCGCGACCCGGACGGCCATCTGCATCTGCACCGCAGAACATCACCACCTGCGACGGCTTGAACAGCATCTCGTCTGATCGCAAGCGGCGGAACGCGACTGCGTGCGATCGCTCGATTGCGGACTGCTGCGAGTCCCGTTGATGCCGTCGCGCCGCCGCCGGATCGCAGTGCTTGCCTGCGTCAGAGAATGCCGAGCAGGCTGCCGAGCACGATCAGGATCAGGATCGGCGTGACCACCCGGGTCAGCCACAGCCAGCCCTTGAAGGCCCAGTCCGGCATCTTGTCGTCAAGCTCCTCGCGCGTGATCCGGTTCGACAGCACCCAGCCGGCAAACATCGCCGTCAGCAATCCACCCAGCGGCAGCAGCACGTTGGAGACGACGTAATCGATCGCATCCATGATGCCCTTGCCGCCGATCGTGACCTCCGACCAGATATTGAAGCCGAACACCGACAACAGGCCGAAGGCCCAGGTCAGCAAGGCGACCACGAAAGCGATCTGCTTGCGGCTGAAGTTGGTCTGCTCGACGAAATAGGCCGTTGGCGGTTCCAGCAGCGAGATCGAGCTGGTCCAGGCCGCCACCGCCAGCAGCACGAAGAAGGCCATGCCGTAGGCAATGCCGAAGGGCATGGCATTGAACGCCAGCGGCAGCGCGGTAAAGATGAAGCCGGCACCGCCGCCGGCCGGATCCAGACCAAAGGAGATCACGATCGGAAAGATCGCCATGCCGGCCACCAGCGCCACCATGGTGTCGGCAAAGGCCACCGTCACGCCGACCCGCGGGATGTTCACATCCGACGGCAGGTAAGCGCCGTAGGCCATGATGGCGCACATGCCCAGGCTCAGCGTAAAGAAAGCCTGGCCCATCGCCTGGACGATCACGCCGCCGTCGATCTTGCCCCAGTCGGGCCGAAACAGGAACTGCATCGCCTCCTGGAAATGGCCGGTGCTCATGCCGTAGCCGAGCAGGATCAGCAACAGCACGAACAGCAGCGGCATCAGCACCGACACGGCCCGCTCCAGGCCCTCCTCGACGCCGAAGGACACCACGCCCACGGTCAGGATCATGAAGATCGCATGCCACAGGATCAATCGGCCCGGATCGGCCAGCAACGCGCCGAAGAACGCGCCCGGGTCATCGATCGCGGGGGCGCCGAACACCAGCTGCTGGAAGTATTCGAAGCCGTAGGCCAGGGTCCAGCCGGCCACCACCGAGTAGAACGACAGCACCAGGAAGCCGGCCACGATGCCGAGCCAGCCCAGGCCCATCCACGCTCGGGTCGCGCCCGCATCCGAGGCCAGTTCACGGATCGAATTGATCGGGCTCATCCGGCCTCTGCGGCCGACGACGATTTCGGAAAACAGGATCGGCAGGCCGACCAGCGCGATGCAGATCAGATACACCAGCACGAAGGCGCCGCCGCCGTTTTCGGAGGTGATATACGGGAAGCGCCAGATATTGCCCAGGCCGACCGCCGAGCCGGTCGCGGCCAGCACGAACATCAGGCGCGACGACCACATGCCGTGGATCGAAGTGGTTTTCATGGATTCGGGACCCCGTGATTATGGTTATTGATCAAGCAGGATCGAGCACAATCGCCTGCACTCACCTGCAACGGCCAATTCTGGCCGAATCGCCGGGCTGCTGCAAATGTTTCTGGAACCTTGTTTCCTGCGCCCGGCATCTCCCGGACTACCTCAGATGATCGCGCTGACTGCGGTTCAACAGTTGCGACAGCAGTACTTGTCCGCTTTCTCACAAGCGTTGACCTGATCTGCGTTGATCTGCGGTAAACCGGTCTTTCAAGAGTTGGCCGGACTGTTGTCCAGGCCATCGGCGCAATCAGGATTCGGTATGCTCCAACGCAAATGAGCGCAACTGCCGACCAGAGTACTGACCGATCGAGCCGCACGCCGGCGCTGGAGATCGTCGATCTGAGCCATGCCTGGCCGGATGTGACGGACCCGGTGCTGCATGGTCTGTCGCTGACAATCGATGCCGGCGAGCATGTCTTTCTGGCCGGGCCGTCGGGCTCGGGAAAATCGACCCTGCTGTCCCTGATCGGCGGTCTGATCCAGGCCGAGCACGGCAGCCTCCGGATCGCAGGGTGTGAACTTGCGCCGCTGTCACGGACGGCCCGCGACCGGTTCCGGGCCGACCATGTCGGCGTGATCTTCCAGCAGTTCAACCTGCTGCCCTGGCTCGATGCGGTCGCCAACGTTCGCCTGGGCTGTCACTTTTCGGCCCAACGGCGAGGCCGCGCCATCGAACTGGACGGCAGCCTGGACGCTGCCGCCGCGCGCCTGCTCGATGCGATGCAGCTGCCGCGCCAGCGCTGGTCGCAGCGCGCCGGTGCCTTGAGCGTCGGCGAGCAACAGCGCGTCGCCGCGGCACGCGCGCTGATCGGCGGACCGACCTTGCTGCTGGCCGATGAGCCAAGCTCGGCGCTGGACAGCGATCGGCGCGATGCCTTCCTCGAGCTGCTGTTTGCCGAAGCCGGGCGTGCCGGTGCCGCGATCCTGTTCGTCAGTCATGACCGGGCGCTGCAGGGCCGCTTCGATCGGGCGCTGGAACTGACCGCTATCCAGCAGCCGCCTCGACAGCCGGAGCGCGCAGCGTGACGCTGCCCGGTCTGGCGGCGCGCTCGCTGCTCAATCGCCGCGCCTCGGCAGTACTGACCGTTGCGACCATTGCGATCGCGATCGCGCTGGTGGTGCTGGTCGAGCAGATGCGACTGCAACTACGCGAAGGCTTCTACCGTTCGGTCTCGGGCACCGACCTGATCGTCGGCGCACCGACCTCGCCGGTGCAGCTGCTGCTGTTCTCGGTCTTCGGCATCGGCAACCCTTCGGCCAACCTCGATCACGACCGCTACCTGGAACTGGCCGCCGATCCGCTGGTCGAGTGGGCCGTGCCGATCGCGCTCGGCGACGCCTATCGTGGCTACCGCGTGGTCGGCACCAGCGCGGCCATGTTCGAGCGCTATCGCTACGCCGGCGGCCGGGCGCTGCTGTTCGCCGAAGGCGCCGGCTTCGACGACCTGTTCGATGCCGTGGCCGGCGCGGCCGTGGCACGGCGGCTCGGGCTTGCGCCGGGCGATGCGATCGTGCTTGCGCATGGCGGTGGCAATGTCAGCCTGCACCGGCACGAGGCGCAACCGTTCCGCGTGAGCGGCGTGCTGGCTGCGACCGGCACACCGGTCGACCAGGCCATCTACATTCGCATCGATGCCCATCATGCGGTGCACATCGGCTGGGAGCGCGGCATGCCGGAACCGGCGCGGATGCTCGATCCGGACCAGGCCCGCGCGTTGCTCGCTGCCGCTGCGCGCGAGCATGACGAAGCACATGAACACGCACCGGAGAGCGATTCCAACGACCATGCGACCAGCGATCGCATCGAAGGCGCATCGGCTGCGACGGCCCTGAACGAACATGACCACGAGGATGACCACGAGCACCAGCATTCACCCTCACCCGGCGCGGTCCTCGAGCCGTCGCAGGTCTCGGCCGTATTGCTGGGCCTGAAGACGCGCGCCTCGGCGCTCGGCCTGCAGTATCGTCTCAACCAGGAGCGCGAACGCCCGCTGCTGGCGATCCTGCCCGGACTGGCGCTGCAGCAGCTCTGGCGCATTACCGGCCTGGCCGAGCAGGTGCTTCGGGTGGTCTCCGGCCTGGTCGTGCTGGCCGGCTTGATGGGCATGCTGACCGCCCTGCTCGGCTCGCTGGCCGAGCGTCGGCGCGAAATGGCCATCCTGCGCGCCTGCGGCGCCCGACCGTGGCAGGTCGCCTGGCTGCTGCTGGTCGAGGCCGGGCTGCTGACCGCGCTGGGCATCGCCGCCGGGCTACTGCTGGCCTGGGCTGCACAACTGGCACTGGCACCGTGGCTGCTGAACCAGTTCGGCATCGCGCTCGCACCGACCTGGCCGGCCGCCTGGCAATGGCTGGTGCTGGCAGGGATCTGGGTCTGCGGCCTGCTGGTCGCGCTGCTTCCGGCAGTGATGGTGTATCGTCGCACCCTGAACGACGGCATGCAGATTCGCAGCTGAAACGCGGATTGCAACCCGCCCACCGCCCCTGATTCCGGAGAACCGCATGAGCCCGTTCCTGAAGTTCGCACTGCTGCTGACGCTCGCGGCCGGCACGGTGCTGGCCGAAGTGCGCGAGCTGGAATGGAGCGAACTGATGCCCGGGGACGAGGTCAAGGCCTGGATCGATCGCCAGATGGGCGTCGATCATTCCGGATACGGGCCGTCCAGCAGCGTGTTCCAGTCGTTCACGACCGTCGGCGAACTCGACGGCGCCCAGGTCCGCATCCCCGGCTTCGTGGTACCGGTCGAGACCACCGCCGAGGGCCTGCTGAGCGAGTTCTTCCTGGTGCCCTACTTCGGCGCCTGCATCCACGTCCCGCCGCCGCCGGCCAACCAGATCATCTACGCGCGACTGGCAAAGCCGATCCCGATGGTCAACATCTGGGATGCGTTCTGGATGGAAGGCACGCTCAAGATCGAGGAAGTCCGCAACGAGACCGCCGACTCGGCCTACACCATGGATGTCAGTCGGCTGCGACTGTACGAGTAGGCCGCGCGCCTGGTCAGGGCGCTTCCCCAAGATTGCAGTCGCTTCAGGCCGCCTGACGCCGGGAACCGGGTCGAGCCTGCCCGGCCTGCTCAGCCAGCACGGCGGCGACCGCCGTGGTCAGCTTCTGCGCATATTCCAGGTGCAGGAACTCATTCGGGCCATGCGCGTTCGACTTCGGGCCCAGCACGCCGGTGATCAGAAACTGGGCTTCGGGAAAGGACTCGCCGAGCATCGCCATGAACGGAATCGTGCCGCCCTCGCCCATGTACATCGCCGGCTTGCCGAATACCGCGTTCGAGGCCCGCTGACAGGCCTGGTCGAGCCACTCGGCGACCAGCGGCGCGTTCCAGCCGCTGGCCGAAGCTTCGGCGTTGAACTGCACCCGTGCACCATAAGGCGGGTCGGTCTCCAGCAGTTGCTTGAGTGCCGCGGTCGCGGCCTCGCCGTCCACGGTCGGCGGCAGACGCAGGGAAAGTTTCAGGGCCGTGCCCGGACGCAGCACGCTGCCGGCCGAATCGATGCCCGGCAACCCGCCGGCGCCGATCACCGACAAGGCCGGTCGCCAGTTGCGGTTCAGCAGTCGTTCCAGCGTCGAATCACCAACCGGCCGCGCGCCTTCGACCCAGGGATAGGCCGTGTGCACGCCATCACCGAGCGTTTCGGCCACCGCCGCGAGCTGCTCGCGCCGCTGCGCCGGAATCTCGGCGTGAAACGCCTCGGGCAGAATCCGGCCGCTGGCCTCGTCTTCCAGTCGCGACAGCAACTGGCGCGCGATGCGGAAGCTCGACGGCACGATTCCGGAGGCATAGCCCGAGTGCACGCCCTCACTCAGGATCTCGACCTCGAGCGTGCCCGAGGCCATGCCGCGCAGCGAGGTCGTGACCCAGAGCTGTTCATAGTTGCCGGCGCCGGAGTCGAGGCAGATCACCAGTGACGGCGAGCCGATCCGGTCCGCCAGTTGCTCGATGTAGGCCGGCAGATCGTAGCTGCCCGACTCCTCGCAGGCCTCGATCAGCAGCACGTAACGCGGGTGCGCCACGCCCTGGGCCTGCAGCGCGCCGATCGCGGCCAGCGAGGCGTAGGCGGCATAGCCATCGTCGGCGCCGCCACGACCGTAGAGCTTGCCGCCGCGAATCACCGGCTGCCACGGCCCCAGACCCTCGGACCAGCCGACCATCTCCGGCTGCTTGTCGAGGTGGCCGTAGAGCAGCACGGTGTCATCGAGCGTGCCGGGCACTTCCATGAAGATCAGCGGCGTGCGGCTGTCCTGCCGCACCACCTCGACCTGCAGCCCTTCGACCGGCTGCCTGCGGCACCAGCCGGCAATGTGCTCGACTGCCTCGTCGATATAGCCGTTGCCGGCCCAGTCGGCATCGAAATGCGGCGACTTGGCCGGAATGCGGATGTAGTCGACCAGTTCATCGGTAATGCTTTGCTGCCACAGACGGGTGATTTCGCCATCGGCACACTGTAGATCGAAAACGGACATCGGCAACCTCGCAAGGAACAGGATTCAGAAAACGCAGCATACCGCGCCGGCGCGGGCGAATCCCGCTATCCTTGAATGTCACCTTCCCTGCCGAATCGCCGCAAAGCCTGAGCATGTCCGAACCGACCTCTCCCGACCGTGGCTATTCGCTCCAGGTCCGCACCGACACCGAGGCCGGCCCGGTGCTGCTGGAGGTGCAATTCGACGGGCGCGATTTCCCCCATGGCCCCGGCCTGCGTCCACTCGGCGGCGACTACCGCTGCGAGTTCTGGTCGGCCGACGACGAACTCGCGGTGTTCGCGCTGGCCGAGCCCGACCCGGTCGAGGGCGATGCCGCGATACCGGCCGAGCGCCTGTATCGACAACTGATCGAACGCCTGGCCGAGTCCCGCTTCGCCTATCCGCTGCGCTTGTGGAACTACTTTCCGGCGATCAATCAAGGCGCGGACGACCAGGAACGCTACCGGCGCTTCTGCATCGGACGCAGGCGCGCGCTGGAGGCCGCGGGCCTGAGCGACGCGCAGATGTGCGCCGCCACGGCCATCGGCACGACCGGCGAGACGATGCAGGTCATCGCGCTCGCCGGCACCCGGCCCGGCGTGTCGATCGAAAACCCGCGCCAGGTCAGCGCCTGGAACTACCCGCGCCGCTACGGCCCGCGTCAGCCGGCCTTTGCCCGCGCCACCGGCATCGACCTGGCCGACGGTCGCGCCGGCCTGCTGGTCTCCGGTACCGCCAGCGTGGTCGGTCACATCACCGCCCACCCGCACGACGTGCAGGCCCAGACCGAGGAAGCGGCCAGCAATCTCGAAGCCTTGCTCGGCCATGCCGCCGGGGCCATGCGCCGACCCGGCCTGGCGCAGTTCAACACGGCCAGCCTGGCCCGGGTCTATGTCCGCCACGCCGAGGACTGGCCGAGCGTCGAGGCCCTGGTGCGTCGGCGCTGGCCGGACTTGCGCCTGTGCGCGCTGCAGGGCGATATCTGCCGCAGCGACCTGATGGTCGAGATCGAGGCCTGGCACGCGGCCTGATCGGGTTGCGCGTCAGCGTCGGCACAGGGCATCGTTCGGCAGTGCCGCAGTCCGACATTCGACGACCCATTCCGGTCAGAAACGCTGCCGCAAGACCGTTCGATAAATCCAATCCATTTCTCACTTTCCGCCTGGAATCGGGCACAACTCGGCGATCAGCCCGTTCTGGCATCCAGGTTGCAGTAATTCAGGTGAATCGCAACCACCGCTGCACCCATTCGAAGGGGATCGGAACATGTACAGCTGCATCGCCCAGACCGCCAATGAACATGAAATGCTCACCAATCTCGACGATGCCATGGACACCGGCTTCAGCTTCGCCTATCAGCCGATCATCGCGCTCCAGAGCATGCGCGTGGTCGGTCAGGAAGCGCTTGTTCGAGGCTTGAGCGGTGAATCGGCCGCCAGCGTGATCGCTGCAATCCGCGCCGACAACCAGTATTGGTTTGATCAGGCCTGCCGATTGCGTGCGATCGCGACCGCGGCCCGGATCGGCATTGGCGAAGACCTGCACCTGAACTGCTCGCAGATTACTCCCGACAACCTTCAGCGCACGCTGCAATCGACCCGCAGCGCGGCAATCGAGGCCGGCATTCATCCGCATCGGATCGTGCTCGAGTTCGGCAACCTCGAATTGCTCGGTGATCCGCGCGCCCTGGACCGGGTCCGTCAGGAAGCTCACGCCGTCGGGTTCCGCGTACTGGCTGACAATGTTGGTGCCACCGAGGTGGGGCTGAAGCGCCTGGCGGTATTCAAACCCGACTTTGCCAAGCTGGACCGCAGTCTGATCCAGGGCATTCACCGCAGCCCGCGCCGTCAGGCCATTGTGCTGGGCACGATGGCCGCCGCTGCGGCGCTTAAGATCGATGTCATCGCCGGCGGCGTGGAGTCGTCGGAGGAACACGGCTGGCTGCAGTCCGCCGGCATCGACCTGGTGCAGGGCTACCTGTTCGCCCAGCCTGCCTTCGAGCGCGCACCGGGACTCGACAACTTCGCATTCAGCGCCTGAGCCGGCAACCAGCCAACCAGCGAACCAGCCCAACGACCAGCCAACGATCACAGCAGCGTCAGCGCATGCGCTGTCTCCATGCGACGGATGGTGGATGCGCTGCGCTTATCCCCCCTACGGCGGGCATGACCGAGTTGGGAGTGGACTGAAAAAGCTTGTCTTTTCGTCGTTTTGTCTCTTCGTCGTTTCGAAACGACCAAACGACGATCAACCAGCCAACAAAACAGTCAATAGGATTCGGGATTCAGGATTCAGGGAAACCAGCCAACCCGTCAACTAGTCAACTAGTCAACTAGTTAACTAGTCAACTAGTCAACTAGTCAACTAGCCAACTAGCCAACTAGCCAACTAGCCAACTAGCCAACTAGCCAACTAGCCAAACGACCAACCCCCCGTCACGGCTCCGAGCTGTAATCGAACTGTCAGCCGTAAGTCATCGAATTGTTTTGCTGCCGTCCCATGCTCGTCGCATGGAATCGAGCCTCGTCAAACCGTGGAGTGCGGCCATCGCCCAGGGCCTGAGTCGCTTCGACCTGTTCGAGCGCCGGGTCTGCGTGATGGTCAACCGCAGCATGCGTGCGCCAGCGTATGTGCGCCTGTTCGCCGCGGTCAGCCGGCTCGGCGACGGCGTGCTCTGGTATGTCCTGATGGGAATCCTCGCGCTGGGCATGGGCGAAGCCGGCCGAATCGCGGCCGCGCAGATGGCGCTTGCAGGACTGGTCGGGGTAACGCTGTACAAGCTCCTGAAACGCCGCCTCGTCCGTGAGCGGCCGTTCGTGGTCAGCCCCGACATCCTGGCAGGGACCGCGCCGCTGGATCGCTACAGCTTCCCGTCGGGCCATACGCTGCATGCGGTGATGTTCACGCTGATCGCGATCGCCTGGTTTCCGCTACTGGGCGCGATCCTGATCCCGTTCACCGTGCTGGTCGCACTGTCGCGGATCGTGCTCGGACTGCACTACCCCACCGACGTGCTGGTCGGCGGCCTGATCGGCTGGGGCCTGGCCGAGCTGGCGCTGCTCAGCTACCCGCCGTTCTGAATTCGCCTGCTCATCCCTGCTCGCGCTGTGCCGCGATCCATTCGCTCATCTTGCGCTCCAGCGCCTCCAGCGGCATCGCGCCGTCGGCCAGCAGATGGTCGTGGAAGGCGCGCAGATCGAAGCGATCGCCCAGTTCGGATTCGGCGCGCTTGCGCAGATCGCGGATCAGCAATTCGCCGGTCTTGTAGGCCAGCGCCTGACCCGGCCAGGAAATATAGCGCGCGACCTCGGTGCGGACGTTGTGTGGCGCCAGCGCCGAGTTCTCCAGCAGGCAGGCCTCGGCCTGCTCGCGGCTCCAGCCGAAGTAATGGATGCCGGTGTCGACCACCAGCCGGCAGGCGCGCCACATCTCGTAGGTCAGCCGGCCGAAGTGTTCGTAGGGCGTGGTGTAGATACCCATCTCGATGCCGAGAAACTCGGTGTACAGCCCCCAGCCCTCGCCAAAGGCGGTGATGTAGGTCTGCTGGCGGAAATCCGGCACGCCCTCGAGCTCCTGGGCGAGCGCGTTCTGGTGGTGATGGCCGGGCACGGCCTCGTGCAGGGTCAGCGCCGGCAGGGTGTACAGCGGCCGCTGGTCCAGCGACCAGGTGTTAACCATGTAGCCGCCGGCAACGCCGTTTTCCAGATCGCCGGGCCAGTAGCGGCCGGTGGTGTAGGTCGGCGCCATGTGATCCGGCACCGGCCGCACCCCGTAGGGCAGGCGTGGCAAGCGGCCGAAGTAGCGCGGCATCTGATCGTCGGCGCGCTTGGCAATCCAGGATGCATGCATCAGCAGCTCGCGCGGTGTCCTGGCATAGAACTGCGGGTCGCTGCGCATGAACTGCAGGAACTCGGCAAAGCTGCCGTCGAAGCCGGTCTCGGCAATCACCTGCTCCATCTCGGCGCGGATCCGCGCGACCTCGGAAAGGCCGCGCTGGTGCACCTCCTCGGGTGTCGTATCCAGCGTGGTGTGCTGGCGCACCAGAACACGATAGTAGTCGCGCCCGCCGGGCACCTCGGAAATGCCGATCGAGGTCCGCGGCTCGGCCAGATAGGTCTCGCGGAAGAATGCGATCAGCTCGCGGTAGGCCGGCATCACCGTATCGACAACCAGGCTGACGGCGCGCTGGCGCAGCGCGGTGCGGCGGTCCGCGTCCAACTGCGCCGGCAGCGCATCCAGCGGCGCCAGCAGCGGGCTGTCTTCCAGCGACGAGGCGACAATCGCCTCGAGCTGGCCAAGCACGGCCTCGACCACATCGACCGGCTGCACGAAACCTTCGGCCACACCCTTCTCCATCCAGGCACGATGCCCGGCCAGGTAGTCGGGCAGACGCTCGAGTCGGGTCAGCCAGGCCTCGGCCTGCTCGAAGTTGCGCGGCCGGATCGACGCCGCCAGGCTCAGCGGCATGCTGAAAAAGCCCGAATCGTTGACGAACGGCATCCGTTCCGGCGCAAAAGGCATCAGCGCCGTCGCGGTCTCGAGCAGGTAGGAAAGTACCGCGTAGCTGGTGGCATCGGTTGTATTCAGTGCTGCCGGGTCGATCGCACGCAATCGCTTCAGGAACTCGCGCTCGGCCGCGTTTCGGCGCGCCACCGCCTCGGCCGACGGGTCCGGCCAGCGCGCGGCGGCCTCGAGATCGCCCTCGCGACCAGCGCGGATCGGGTTCTCGGCCAGACGCCAGACTTCGTAGTCGGCAACCAGCTCGGCGAAGGCTTTCCCGGCATCAGCATCCTGCGCCGCCAGGGGAGCCGCCGCCAACAACACCAGACCGAACCACAGCACCCGTCCTGCGCGCCGGATCATTCCTCACCTCCGGACACAGCAGCGCTTCTGTCAAACCGTGAATAGCGCGCCAGCTCCTCGATGCTGAGCACCTGCTGGAAACGGCGGCCGTTGATGATCCAGGTCGGGTAGCCACTGACCTCGGCCGCCACACATTCGAATGCGAGCATCCCGCCGCGGCCGTTGGGCGTGCACTCGACGTAGGGCAATCGCTCGGCCGAGCGGCCGAACGCGCGCTTCTGGTCCTGACAAGAGGGGCACCAGAACGCGCCATAGAATTTCGCCCCGGTCGCTTCGAGGTGCTCGGCCAGGGCCCTGCGTTCGGCATTTTCCGGCGGCTGCAACAGGCCGCCCTGCCAGGCCCCGACCATACCGGTGACCAGCGCGGCACCCAGCACCAGATTGCGGACAAAGCCCGGCCACGGCGTCCCGGGCGCATTGTCCGGACGACGTACGAGCACCGTCACCAGCAGCGCCGTCATCGTCACGGCCGAAGCCAGGCACCAGCCGCAGGTCGAATCCAGTGCGATGATGCCGACCAGTGTGAAATACAGACTCAGGGCGAAGCCCAGCGCCGACAGCCAGACCAGCTGGCGCCAGCGCCGCATCCGCGGCGGCGCCGTGGTTGCGGTCCACAGGATCAACACATACAGGCCGAAGCCCCACAGCGCGGTCGGCAAACCGAGCAACGTGGCGTAGCTGGAATTCTGAATCACCGCGCAGCCCGACTCAGGGCCGCAGAACAACGGCGACTCACCGCCGTGGGAAAACGCCAGGTAGCCGGAGATCAGCATGCCGATCACGGCCAGCACCGACACCGGAACATCGGGATGCAGCTTGCGCGCCGGCGGTACCGGAGGTGTGGCGCGGGACGACACGTGGGATTTGCGTTTGCGGCTCATCGAAACACTCGAAGCGGGAAAGCCTGCAAGAGTACAGGCGATTGCCGATCGGCATCAAGGGGGGGTTGGTCGTTTGGTCGGTTGGCTAGTTGGCTAGTTGGCTAGTTGGCTAGTTGGCTGGTTGGCTGGTTGGCTGGTTGGCTGGTTCACTGGTTGGCTGGTTGGCTGGTTGG
>NPIE01015059.1_pt1 | contig 17797 bp, 14 predicted proteins | sample 8637661 | NCBI WGS metagenome assembly NPIE01 (sample SAMN07420842, study PRJNA396082) | bioreactor metagenome | isolation source: sample BA12 brine-fed electro-methanogenic bioreactor BA | place: Japan: Kochi | collected 2016-12-09
AGGATGCCGTTGCAGGCGAAGAGGTCGTAGGCCTCGCGGTAGTTCACCGTCTGCCAGAAGCCGTATACCTTGCCGCAGCCGTATGGGCTGCGCGGGTAGAAGGGCGTCTTCTCCGTCTGGGGCGTTTCGAGCACCTTCCCGTACATTTCGCTGCTGGAAGCCTGGTAGAAGCGGGGGGGATGGTCCATCTTGCGAATAGCCTCGAGCAGCCGGAGCACGCCCAGGGCGCCGACGTCGACCGTGTAGATCGGCTGGTCGAAGCTCACCCGCACGTGGCTCTGGGCGGCGAGGTTNNGTCGGGGCGAATGTCGTGGAGGAGGGCGCTGATGTTGGTGCCGTCGGAGAGGTCGCCGTAGTGCAGCTCCAGGCGGCGGTTCTCATGCGGATCCTGGTACAGATGGTCGATGCGGGCGGTGGAGAACGACGAGGTGCGGCGGATCAGCCCGTGGACCTCGTATCCCTTGTTCAAGAGCAGTTCGGCCAGGTACGAACCGTCCTGGCCGGTGATCCCGGTGATCAGTGCCTTGGGCATCTCGGCGACTCCCGGTGCGTGGGACAATGATGAAAGAGCCTGCGGGACACACCGACCTGCATCGCGTCCTCAAACGGCGGGTACGCATCGACGGGTCGATGTTGACCGGCATGGCGTCGCGACCATCTGTCGGGCCGATCTCGCAGACCGCAAGGGCCGCAGCCAGGCCCCGATAATGGTTGATCGGTCAGTTGAAACTCGGGCTGGATCGGCAGACATCTTGGGCTCGCAGCGAGCGGCACTTGGGCAATGGGGTCCGGACAGACTCCGTCCCCGTCAGCCGCGCCCACGGCTGATATAAGTGGCTGTTGCTGCAAGGCTTGCGCCAATGCCCGCCTCATGTCGGAGCGCGGCTGATATTATATCGACCATCCTGAACCCGGTCTACAGGCCCCGTGGGGCGGTTGCTGCACCGGACGCGATGGAGCGATCACAGTTCTCTACGCTGGCAGCCAGGTCGAGTTCGTTACCGGGGCGTGGCAGGTGCGGCCGTTTTCAGGCGGAGTAGCACCGTCTCCAGGGGGGCCAGCGTCATGGCCGCATCGGCCGGCTCGTTGGCGAGCAGGTTGTGCGCGGCAACCACCGGGGGGTCGCTCACCAAACGGATGTCTGCGGGTTCGGTCGTCAGGTTGATGGCGTACAGGAGCAGGTCGCCGTCGTAGTGGCAGGCCCGAGCCTCGACGCCCCAGGCGTTGCGTCCGTCCGGACCGGCCACCCGGACCGGACGTGCGATTTCGGCGTCGATCATGAGCGCGTCGAGCAGCGCCGCGTAGCTTGGGGCGCGCAGCGTGATGGCGAGGTAGTAGATGTGTCCCTGCCCGTGATCGAAACGGATGAGTGCCGGTTGCTGGTTGTCGTCGAACACGGCCAGTACTTCACCGTCGCGGGGCTGCACCGTCTGCCGGATGCCCGCGCCTTCCAGGGCGACGGGGGCGGCGCCCAGAACGGTCGGTTCGGTGGTACGGAGCTTGGCGGTGGGCGTGCGCGCGTCGTCGGGATTGACGGTGGTGATCTCCCAGTAGGACGGGTCGGCGAGATCCGACGGCGTGGGTTTGCGAGCGGCGCCTACCATGGTCCGCTGCTGAATATCGAGCAATTTCGCGAGGTAGGGCTGCGGACGGTGGTATTCGTCGAAAAGCAGTGATTCGGGCGTCACGACCAGTCGGCCGCCACGCTCCACGAACGCCATCAGCGCGTCGTACGTGGCGGCGGGCAGGTGCGAAACCGCCGGAAGAAGAACGATGCGGTAGTCGCGCAGCGCGCCGGCGGCGATGGATCGTTCGGTGACGTAGCCGACCGGAGCGTCGAGGAAGAGCGCCGCGTGGTAGGCGTTTTCAAGGGCAATCGTGCAGGGCGTGGCGGTCGCCTGGCGTGCAATCCGGTCGGGGTGGATGTTGAGAAACGTGCTGTCGCTCAGCAGGATGGCTACGTCCGCCGGCGTTCGCGAAAGGGCCATAAACTCGGCCGCCCATCGGCGCACGTCGAGCGCCGACCGTAAGCACTCCTCCACCGACTCAAGGGGGACCTGTGGGGAAACACCAAAGGCCGTTACGTCGTCGATGCTGGCCGGCTTGCGATTCCAAACCCAAATGTCCGCCAAGCGGACGCCGTGGAGAAAATGCCGGTACAGCGCCGCCGCGGTATAGCCCCTGGGCAGTTCCTTGCCGGACTCCCGCAGAACCGGCAGGTACCGCAGCCATGCGTGAAACTCCAGATCGGTGGCCGGCTTGCCCGAGGTTGACCGCTGAAAATCCACCCCGCATTCCCCGAAGATGTCGATTCCGTATGCGGGCAACTCTGGCGTGGGCGCCTGCGTGGGCAGTCGGTAGACGGTTTCGCATTGCAGCACGTCGTTCACCGTGGCGTTCAACGATTCCACATCCACTCCCCGGCTCATCCGTCGAACCGACGCCAGCGGAAGATGGGTGCCGGTGCACAAAGGCAGATCGGGGAGCCCGCGGCGCGTCTCGCGCTTTAGAAAGCCGTAGAACTCCGTGGTGCGATCCAGGTTGAAACGCAGCCAGTCCGACCACGCTGCGCGGTTGAACGACTGGGCCTGATGCTGCTCCGCCCGGGGCGGGTCGATTTTCCGAAAACCTTCATGGGTGCTGCTCCACGTCTCGTTCAGTCGCGCCGTTGTTTTGTAACGCGCCTGCAGCCATTGGCGGAAGAGCCCATGGCTTGCCTGGCAGTAGCACATGTACGTGTCTTCCGCGCTGAGAAAACCATAGGCCAGCGTGGGATCGCCGCCGCGGCGTACGACCCGCTGTCCGGCGACTGCCTGCGCGATCAACGCCCGGGCGCGAGGCGTGTCGATGCACAGGTCCTCCCCCCAGTTGTGGCTGGACCTGCCATCGACCACCCGCAATTGCGGATCGCTGCGTGCGGTCTGTCGCAGTTGGGCGTTCCGTGACCAAGCGGAGTGAAACTGGCCGGCAAATCCCGCCGCTGTGGCTTTCTCAATCCACCACTCTGGCGCGTTACCGTTCCAGGCAATGAGATTGAATCCCCGGGCCATGTCCTTGAACTCGTAAGGTTGGATATTGCGCAAGCCCACGAGGAGCCTCTCTGCGCCGGAGTCGTCGCGAAAAGCATCCCCCTCGACGTGCAATGGGAAGCGCAGCTCAGGCGGCGCGGCCGGCGCGGTCCGATTCCTCGCCATCCATTGGGCGAGCTGCGCCGCAGCGGCTCTGCACTGCGTTTCGACGTAGTCGCAGTAGTTGCGCATTTGGGCCGGCGGGTAGTGCTCCGCCGCGAATGACATCCGCCAGATTCCCGTTTCCGCCGCTAGGGCAACTGGCCAGACGTCGGTGGTGGCCACACCGGCGGCTTCCGCTTCCCGCATACTCCGCTGCAACGCGCCCAGCGCTTCCGCCGCTTGTTTCTGCCGCGCCTGCAGGTTTCGCTGCGCATCCTCGTTCGACCGCTCCGCGCCCGTGTCCGACCGCGCGTTGCCCCGGATCGTCAGGTCATCGATCACCGCGTCAAATGGTGTTTGATTGTTGCCGAAACTTCCGATCCGAATTAGTCGGAACGCTGCAGGGTTCAACCGCCAGGTCCCCTTTTGCGCGGCACTGGGGGTGTGCCCAACCGGGGTTCCGTCGAACCACAGTCCCATCATCCTGCGGCTCAAGTCCCAACTGCAGGTCACCTGGTGCCACTCGCCCGCATGCCAGTCCTTGATGGAGCGGCTTTGCACGAAATGCGCCTGTCCGGCGCTGTCGAAAATTCCGAAAACCAGCGCGCCGGTATTGGAGTGCAGGTAGATGCGATCCCGGCTGCGGCCGGTGCCGGTATCGAACCAGACCCGCGTCAGTTTGCTCGTGGAGTCAGCATAATCCCAGTTGAGTTTGATCCAAAACTCAATCGTTCCGCGTTCGGTTCGCAGGGCCTCCGCAGCCGGGTAGGCCAATTGCCCAGCAGTGTTCGCATCGCCTATCTGCACCCCCTGTCCGCGGCGCCCGGCGACGAGCCTACAATTGGTGGTGACGCGCGCGGGGATCGATCCCGCGGGTCCGCGGGCGGCAAATCCTCCGTTGTCGAATGCGCTGACGAGCAGGGGGCGCCCGTCTTGGGCGGTGTGCGCGGCAATTCGTTCTGCGCTGCTGAGTACCGGGAGCAGGGCCAGGAAGGCATGTGCGAGCAAGGTCACGGCACCGCCCCTTTCTCGCCGGGCGTGGGATCGTCTTCGGCGCCCCCGAGGTAGCCGAGTGCCTCGAGGCTGCGACGCAGTGCGGGCGCCAGTCTTCCGCGTGGGTCTTCGGCCGGGTCGTAATCCAGCGGCATGGCGGCGCTCACATCCTCCCGATTGCGCGCGCACATCCGCTCGTATTGCTCCGAGATGTTTGTGATCTCCAGGGGGTCAATTTGCAGGTTGTAAAGCTCTTGCTGAAAGAACCGGTCCACCATGATGTACTTCCACTGTGGGGTGCGGCGGGCGAGCTTGGCGACGTACTGACCCAAAGCCTGTGGTTGCGACGGATCCCAGGCTTCCACCCAGGTCATGGCATAGGCCGGACGCCGCTCGCCGCTGAACGGTTGGCCCTGGACGAGTTCCCAGAGAGACTGGCCGGCGAAGCTCGGTGGCGGCGGAATGGTCGTGCAGGCCAGAATGGTCGGGGCGATGTCGATCAGCTCCACCTGTTGCTGGATGCGCCGGTGCGCCGGCGCGCCGGGGGCCTTGATAATCAACGGCACGTGCTGGGTGGTGTCGTAGAGATGGTCGCCGTGCGCCTTCTCCGTGTAGCCCCAGTGTTGCTCGCCAAAGGCCTCGCCGTGGTCGCTGGTGACCACGAGCAACGCGTCGTCGTAGAGTTGACGCTGCTTTAGGGCTTCGATGACCCGCCCCAACTGGGCATCTGTGTACGTGACGTCGCCGGCGTAGCGTGCCCGGTCGGACGCCATCGGCGCGTCCGGCAGTACGTGGGCAAGGTACATGTCCCGGTAGGGCGGCGGAGAACCGTACGGCGAGTGCGGATCGAAGTAGTGGAGCCACAGGAAGAAAGGCTGCTGTGGTTCCTTGGCGAGCCAGCGGAGCGCGCGCTCCGTAACCACCTCGCCGGCGATCTGACTTTTCTGCATAATGCCGAGGATGTAGAAGGCCACCAGATTCTGGAACGCGTCCGCGCTGAACGCTTCCGACCAGGGGACCAGCGAATCCACGTACAGGTCGAATCCGCCGTCCAGCCCGGAGTTGATCGAGCGCGTGGTAGTGGCGGACGTGAAGGCCGCGGTGGCGTACCCGTTTTCGCTGAGGCAGTGGGCCACCGTCAGCAAGTCTCGCCGCATGGGTTTGCCGTTCACAGCGTCATGAACGTTCGGGTAAACGCTGGTCATGATGGAGCAGTGAGAGGGGGTGGTGGTCGGCGACTGGCTGATCGCCTGCAAAAACTGCGCCCCGTCGCCGGCCAACGCGTCGAGCGTGGGGGTCTTGATCCACGGGATCTCGCCGGAGCAACCCACGTGGTCGTACCGGAGGGTGTCGATGGTCACCAGGACGATGTTTGGGCGCGGCCCCTGCTCGGACTCGGGGGGCGCGGTCGCGAGCGCAGGCGTTCCGCCATTGCGCGAATACGGCGGCAGCGTGCTGACCAACAGGATAGCCACGAGGGCCAGCCAGCCCGCCAGAGACAGACGCCGGTGAACGCGTCGACCCAGGGTGTCGAGGACCCATACCACCAGAAAGCCGACCACCGCAGCGCCTGCGACTGTAGCGCCGAGACGAAGTAAGTACGCTGCCGAGGATCGCAGGGCCGCAGGGTAGAGGAACAACACGAACCAGGCCGCGGCGAGATACACGACGCCGGCGCTCCCGACCAGCCGCCGCGCGGTCGGGTCTTTGGGCCCCGGTGGTTTCGAGCTACCCCANNACATAATGATCATGTCGACGGCGATCGCGATGGCCGAGAACTGCAACAGCCCGGTGAACGAGCCGGGCAGGGACGCGCGCCATGTGGGATTCAAGTCGGGATAGCGGTAGGCCCAGGCCACCTCGGCCAAACCAACCAACACGCCGGTTGCGGCCGCGACTCGAAGGGTCGCGGGCCAGGTTTTAGTTGGTGTCAACGTATCGTCCGAACTTGCTGCGATCGTTGATTCGTCCATCGATTAATCTCCCATCGGCGGGCGACTGGCCGTGCTGTTGCGGGTGCTGCTAGGCGGTTTACCTGGGCCGCGAGCTTGTGCGCTGGGCGCTGTCCTCGTCGCACGCGCTCTCGGGCTTGGGCAGGACCTGCCATACAAGTCCATAGTCCCTATATCGGAAAGGTCCTCGGATCAACCACTCTGGTGCGTATCCTGCTGTGCGACCGGTCACGAACAGCCGGCCATCAGCAGCGAGGCGTTGTGCTTCATCGATTGAGGGTGCCGTGGCTGGCACCGGTCCGACAGCCAGGCTGCCATCCAGGATGGCGACATCGGGACGTACACCGGTCTGGGCCTGAATGTACTGAACAGGCCGTCGCAGCGTCGGGTCGGCGAGAAGCACCGCATCGGAGGGCAGCGCTTGCAAGACCTCCTGTCCGAAGCGCCTCGCCCCTCGGCTGCCGTCATGTCCCCACGGCGTCAAGAACCAAGTATACCGGTCTCGATACGCAACCTCGCGCGTCGGGAGCGGGACGAGCCCGGCCGGCAGGCGGCGGACGGCGAGCGGGAGCGCAGCATAAACGACGGGCGCGAGCAGGGCCAATATCGGACACATGACCTTCGCGGCGCGAATCGGCCATCGGCGGATCACTTGGTCGGTCCCCACGCCAGCAAAAAGGACCAGGAACAGATAGCTTGGCACAAAAAACGTGTACTGGTCGGGCACTGCGTATCGGAATGCAAAAGCCAAGTGGATCACGCCCGCGCTCGTGAGAAAGAACCAGGCGTGCCTTTCGCGACGCAGCGCCCACCAGCCGAGGGGAATGAGCGCGAGTAGCGGGGTGGGGAAGTTCAGGGCGATGTAGCCTGCGGACCGAGCGATGAGCGAACCCAATCCCTGGCGGTTGAACACTTCGTGGGCGTACTGCCCCACGAACACGGAGCGAGCCGTAAAAGTCAAAGATCCGGTATTCAAGTAGGACTGTACGGCCAGGGTCAAAATGGGAGCTGCTCCGAGCAGCCATGCGGTAGTGCCCGCGAGCAGCCATTTTGCGTGAGGCACGGGGAGGGCTCGGCGATAGGCAACGGCCAGCATCGCGTAGGCGGGAAGGGTGAGCAGCGCCAGATTGTGCGTTGACCAACCCAGTCCGTTCGCGAAAGCGGCCAGGAGAAGCCATCCAGGGGCGCCGGACTTGAACCATCGGACGGCCATCAGCAACTCAAAGGAGAGGCACATGGTGGCGAAGGTGACGACTTCGGCCCGGGTGCTCAACTGCCAGAGGGTGTGTGAGCACAGCAGGAGGGCGGCGCCGGAGAACCAAGCGGCCCGTGAGGTCACCATTATTCGAAGCAGGCAACTGATGTTGGCGACCGTCACGGCACCCGCGATTGCGGCCGTTAGATTGGCAGCCCATGCTGCATCGCAATCAAGGACGCGGCGGAGCGTCCCCGCCATCGCGTAGTACGGCAGGTGAACGCGCACAATGTCTCGTGCTTCCGTCCAGGCTCCCAGCAGGACCCGCAACTGAGCCTCCCCATGGTCCCCCCAGAGGACACCAGGGGCCGTGGTGAGTCCATAAACGAGGATGGCGGCGGCGAACGTGATCGCCCAACACGGTAGCGCTCCGCTCGGCGGCATCGGAGGCGACGGTGCTCGAGGAGGGTCTGGCCGTGCGTCAACCATGGTGGTGAGTCCTCGCTACTACCGCCGCATTCCCATGATTGCCCCGCTGCCGAGGCGCCGGAGTCGTCCGCCTTGCCTGAAGGGCATTATCGGTACAACGTCGACCGCCGCAATCCGTGTGAACTGGTGGAATGGCTGATCGCCCCCGCCAGACGGTGATGCTAAGCTCTTGCCTGGGATCGCCCGATAAGACCGATGGTAGATCAAGAAACGCGGGGGAAGCCCAGAAATGCCAAGTCCCTAGCTTTTGTTGAACTGAGGATGAGCTGGTCGTAAAATACAACGAGAGCTCAAGGCAGGTTGGGCAACCGAGGGCATCGGAGTGGATGGCTTATCGTCCACACTGCCCTTTACGCGGTTCGGAGGCCGTATGCATAAGTCTTGGCTGAGGACAAGTGGCTACACCAGCCTGTGTGCTGTTGTAGTCGCAGCGGCGATTGGACTGATGACGGCGGCGCCAGTCAGGGGCCAGTCAGTTCAGGGCGACAACACGCTCGGTACGGTGAATGCGATTGACCGGACGCTCACGCGCGGCCGTTTGCTGGGAAGCGGGGGCGGTAGTTCCTTCTCGCGAGGTGGCAGGGGGGCGTCACGACTTGGCTTTGCCAACCCTGGATCCGCCGCCGTTTCCTTCCGAGGGCGATCCTCAGGGGGGTCTGCGGTTCGATTTGCCAATACGCGCCAACTGGGGCAGTCTGTGGGCTATCAGTTCATGATGCCCTTTGGGCGGAGCCCATCGGCTTGGTCTTTCAGCTCACCGGTTTACAGCGGGCGGGTCGGGTACCAGCCGACGTTGATGCCTTGGGTGGGCGGCGAATCCGTTAGGCGAATTCTCCGGCACGATTCTGAGCTATTAGGGACGCGAAGTTTCTCCAATTTGGTTTATCTACCGCCGTCGGGCGGGGCGATTCGGGACGAACTGACGAACGTGTCCATTGCGAACTCGCCGGAGATCGATCTGGAAGCCGTGGCACGCCAGGAGCAGCAAAACTCGCCCGCGGAGCGGTTTGCCGCGCGGCTGGCTGCCCACCGCGAGCGGTACCTTTCCCAGGGTTGGCAGGCTCTGCGCGACGGAGATTATCGGCGGGCGGATGACAGTTTCACCCAAGCGAACTCGCTCGACCGAAGCGAGCCGGAGCCGTTGATCGGGCGGATTCTGTGCGCCACGATCGAAGGACGGATGTCGACGGCCAGCACGCTGATGGAGCGGTTGTATCAGCAGGAAGATAAACCGTTCGCCCTCCGTGATTCGCTGGGAGAGCTGTTGCCGGACACCGTGCTGATGGCCATACCGTTCGACAATCTGGATCGGCTCGCGGCGAATCCCGACGTTCCTCCCCGGCTTGCGGCCTTGCGTGTCTACCTGTTATGGTTGAATCATGAGGATGACAAGGCCCTCTACGACGCAAGGCTGTCCCGCGAGCGGTTCCGGGGAACCGTGTACGCCGACATTGGGGCGCGGATGGAAGACTACCAGCAGGCCGAGACACAACCGTCCCCTGATGATATCTGAAGCACGGACGTGAGCAGGCGACGCGAATTCGAACCGCGCCGGGCCCAGCGTCGACCCCAGCGAAGCCCTTAACGCTATTCTTCAACTGAGGCCAGATCGCGCGCTGACGAATGCAAGAGCCCTCCCCAGGTCATCCGGATCGACGTGAGCCGTCGCCCGCATCACGCGCGCTGGTTGCTTTGGCTTACCGGTACCGCAACCAGATCTCCGTGATCGCCCACGCGGTGTTGTTCTGCCTGAGCCTGCTTGCGGCCTTCGGTCTGGCCTACAACTTCCACGGGTTCCAGTCTTGGTTTGGCGGGATTTTCCCGCGGTTACTGCTGCTGGCGTTGCCGATCAAGCTCTTGATCTTTGCCCTCATGCGCCAGTTCAGCGGGTCATGGCGCTTCGTCGGGCTTCGTGATCTGTTCTCCATCGCCGCGGCCTCCCAGATCAGCTCCTTCGTCTTCATCCTCGCCTATTTTGCCATCGAGAACATCGCCCGGTCGACCACCGGCCAGTACCTCATTGATCCCAACGTGGTGTTTCGGCAGTCGGTGTTCCTCATCGACTGGGCGGCGACGATCGCGCTGGTCTCCGGCGTTCGCGTCCTGGTGCGGTCGTATTTCGATTTCATGCGCAGCCCCAACGAGGGCAACATGCAGCGCATCCTGATTGTCGGGGCGGGTGGGCATGGCGAGAACCTCATCCGTGAGATTCTCCGCCGCCCGGATCTCGGCTACGAACTCGTGGGCATCGTCGACGACGACGTCTCCCGGCTCGGCCACCGGATTCACGGCGTGGAGGTGATCGGGCGCACGCCGGAGCTGAAGGCCATCTGCGACGCCCAGAGCATCGACCAGTTGCTCATCGCCATGCCCGAGGCCAAGCCGCGCCAATTGCGCGAGGTCATTGACCTGTGCAAAGGGCACAACTTGAGCTTCCGCACCATCCCCCCGATGTCCGCGCTGATCAGCGGCGCCCAGGTGAGCCAGTTACGGCCCGTCGACATCGAGGACCTCCTCGGACGCGAGCCGGTGCGGCTCGATCTCGACGCGATCGGGGCTCAACTCACCGATCGGTGCATTCTGGTCACCGGGGCCGGCGGTAGCATCGGCTCGGAATTGTGTCGCCAGATCGCCAGCTTCCAACCCCGCCGCCTGGTTCTGGTTGAACAGGCGGAGAACGCCCTGTTCGAGGTTCATCGCGAGCTCCATGGCGCCTATCCGGAGCTGGAAATCACCCCCGTCGTCGCGGACATCTGCGACGCCACCCGGGTCAGCAGCGTCTTTGCGGAGTATCTGCCCAGCGTGGTGTTCCACGCCGCGGCGCACAAGCACGTGCCGATGATGGAGTGCAATCCCGGCGAGGCGATCAAGAACAACGTGGTGGGAACGCAGACCATCGCCCTGACGGCCGACCAGTTCAAGGTCGACAAGATGGTCATGATCTCCACCGACAAGGCGGTCAACCCCACCAGCATCATGGGATGCAGCAAGCGCGTGGCGGAGATCTTCGTGCAGCACCTCGCCATGACCTCCACGGTGCAATTCGTCACCGTACGGTTCGGCAACGTGCTGGGATCGAGCGGGAGCGTCATCCCGATTTTCCGCAAGCAGATCGCCAGAGGCGGGCCGGTCACCGTCACCCATCCGGAGATGACCCGCTACTTCATGACCATTCCCGAAGCCTCGCAGCTCGTGTTGCAGGCGGGGACCATGGGCAAGGGCGGGGAGATCTACGTGCTCGATATGGGCGAGCCCGTGCGGATTGTCGACCTCGCCGCCAACATGATCACGCTGAGCGGCTTGCGCGTTGGCGAAGAGATCGAGATCATCTTCACCGGCACCCGGCCGGGCGAAAAGCTCTACGAAGAACTCTTGATCGACGGCGAGGACATCGCGCCCACGAGCCACCCGAAGATTGCCACCTGGCGCTGCCGCTTCGAGAAGTGGGAGGAGCAGCGTGAACGGATTCGGAGGCTGATCGAAATCGCCGATACGGCGTCGGCCGACGACATCCGCAATCAACTCGGCGCCATCGTGCCGGAATACAAACCTGCCGCGGGCGGCGAGAACGGCGCTCCGTCGGCCGCCACCGCCACCGAGGTCACTGCCGACCAATCCTGAAGCGCGCCGAGCCCGAGGCGGCGCATGCATCCCCCCAAGTGTGAGGTCTGTCGCTGAGGACGTCATCATTGCAGGTGTGCGGACGCCCCGCGCCCGAGCGGGCAGTGAATTGTTTTGAATCCTCGTGGGGGGCGTGCTACTCTGCCTGCACGTGTATCGTTTCGCCCCGGCTCGACGGAAGCTGCCCATGACTGATGATCCCGTTCGCTATGGCCCCAACAGTCCCTTCGACGCCGAAGAACGCAGCATCATCGAGGCCATCTATGAACGGCTGGCACGGGCGGGTGATCCTGGGGCGGCACAACTGGGCGACACCATCAAGCGCCAAATGGTCTGCCTGGAGTGGCTGGGGGAGGTGCTCGCCAACTATCCATCCCCGCTGTCTGAACAGCAACTCGGCACACGCCAGCGCGGATTGCAGACGCTGGTCGATTCCTTGTGCAATACCAATCCCGCGACCTTTGAGTTCCACCTGCCCACCCGCGCCTTGCTGGGCCGATCGCTGGTTATGGCCGAAAGTAACTTCTACCGTCTGCTCGGTCACGTGTGCCGGGAGGCCTTCGACGGGCAGGAAGCGTCGAACCTGCACGCGCAGACGGTTCGCCGGCTGCGCGTCTGCCTGTACACCCGTTTGGTCGAAGAGGTCCTGACCGCGATTGCCAGCGACATCGGCGTCGATCGCGAGGTGCGGGCCAAGGCCGTGGTCGCGCTCGCCCAAATCTGGGAGCGCCGCTTGACCTACCGGGTCAGCGACTTTTTCCCGATCCTCGAAGCGACCTGGGAAGCGCGCCAGAAGTTCACCGCGGTCGGGGGGACATTGAGCGGCACGCAGGAGATGTTCGAGTTGTTCAAAGCGGGGGCGGATCCGCGGTTCGTCGACTTCTTCGCCCGTCCGAATCCGAGCGAGGACGAGATCGAGGCCTTTCGCGAGTTCCTCTTTGGAGCCCTGACCGAGGAACTCGACCGGCTTACCCGCGAGATGCGGGGCCGGGGCGACACCAGCACGGTGGTGCGCGACCGCACCGAGATCGGCGACCAGGATCCGGCCACGGTGTTCTACGGGTTCTTTCGTTTCCGGCAGTTACAGGCGACCGCTCGCCGACTCGCCGGCGTGCCCGGCCCCAAGCGCACCGCCGAAGTCTACGTCATGATTTCCTATCTTGAGCAGTTGATGTGATCGGCCGCGGCGCCGTCTCGTCAGGATGTGCGCAGGCGGGCTGAACGGCGGCGCGCGTCACGGGAGACAGGCAGGGGTCGCCGCTGGCTCAGGCCGGCATCACGGTCGTGCCAGTGGCTGACTTGCGCCTCGCCCAGGATCCAGCAGAGATACACTTCGCGGCCGTTCAGCACCGACGGAAAATCGACCTTCCCTGTTTCCCAATCCCGGAGCCGGCAGCCGATGGCCTCAAGTTCGGCGATCAGACCGTGCACCTGGCGAACGACCGCTTCGGCCCGCCGGTCGAGCGCCGCCACGGCCGAAGCGTTGCGGCGGGCCAGTTGATCGCCGCGCAACGCGTGTTGCCGGGCAAGGGTGTGGCAGTGGCTCACGATGTCCCGCGTGATGCGCCGCACCAGCGGCAGGGCGCGATTGGCGTCCGCCACCGTAAACAGGCGGGCGAAGGTGCCGGACTGCGTTTGGTTCCTCAGGCGTGATGGATGTCCCCGATTCATGGTTGACGCTCGCGCATCCCGGGTGGCACGGGGTTCCCGACGGCGAATTCGCGCCGTCGGCGACGCGTCGCCGCGCTGCCGGATGCAACGGCAATTCTCGGGGCGTGCAGCACACGCGTCAAGCGTTTCCTGGTCGTGGGGGCGCAGGGGCCGGACACAGAAGCGTGCGTCGAACGCGATGCGGCCACTCGGCGAGCATTTAGTCCGCCGCCGCATCCGCGTCGATTTCGCCGATGTGGAACCGGTGCACCGCCTCGTTGGTCTTGGACGCGAGCAGATCGGTGATGGTCACCTTCAGGGTGTAGGCGCCCGCTTCGAGATCGCCGGGCAGGGTGACCAGTTGGGTGAGAAAAAAATCCTCNNTCGTCGACTGCGGGCGAGGTCTTCAATGTTGTCTTCTTCGCGCACCCAGCGCGAACGGCCGTCGTCGGAGAACAGCTCCAGGCGCGACGAGAGCAATGCGCGATACTCGCCGGCGGAGGTCTTCTCCACGTCGAAATTGCGCACCTCGCAATAGACGATGACCCGGTTGGGCTGGTAGGGCAGTAGCAGATTCTCGGGCATCGTCTCGTAGAGCCCGAAGGTGGTCACCCGCGAGCAGAGGGCGACGGTGGGAATACGCAATTCCGCATCGCGCCGCAGCACCTCGCGCACGGCGTCTACGGCATCAAGGGCCTGGTCGGCGCCGGCCGACGGGTCGGCCAGCAGACGTTGCGTCTCCGCGGCGGCCGAGACCTGTCGCGCAATGAGCTTACGCGCCTGCTCGCCCAGCTCGCCGGACAATTCCGCTGCTGCCCCTGTATCGCCGGCGGCAAGTTGCAGAAGGCTCAAGCGCCACTGCGCCGTCGCATTGCCGGGATCGGCCGCCAGCGCCTCGCGCGCGGCGTCGATGAACTGCTCCAACGTGGCGGGCGCGCGGGCCGACGGCATGGAAATGCCCTGGTGCACGCCCAGAGTGTCGGCCGGCGGCGTCTCCACCGGGCCGATCGGCGAGGATGATGCGAGATAGGCGGCCAGCACCTGTGGACGGGCGGGTCCGTCATCGGCTGCCGGCGGCTCGATCGCGGCCGGCGCATTGGCCCGGGCGACCGGCGGCGCGACCGCGTTGGTGGTCGCATCGTCCCTCCCCGTCAGGGCCTGGCTGGTGGCGGTGGAGTGCGGGTTGGTCTTGGTCTGCGTCGCATCGACGGCAAGCGGTTCGGACGTTGCGGAAGTTGATGAATGCTCCGCGGGCAAGGTGCTTGAGGAAGCAGGTGGATCCTGCTGCGTGGCGGCCTCCAGGTCGGCCAGATAGGCGCGCACCGCCCGATCGGTGGGATCGTTCTCGGGAGCGGAGCGCGCCGCCGGATCCGCGCTGCGGGCGGTCTGGGGGCGTTGTGCGTCGTCGGCAAGCTCTCGCGGCGCCGCCTGCTGGAATTCGTGCGGGGGCGCGGGGTTCATCTGCTGGCAGCCGCCGATCGCCATGGCGCTCAGCAAAACGAGATGGTGTGCCTTCCGTAACATGATTGCACCTGTCTTCCACGTCAGGGCAGGCGGCGGCGAGCGTCGTTCAGCCGGTGCGCCGCGCGGGCCTCGCCCGGCTCGAATGGGTGATAATGAATTTCTCAATGGCGGTTGTGACGCTGCCCAGGCCGCTTTTCGCCGCGAGATCGGCACTGAGCAGATCGCACAGTTGGCGCTCGAGCTCTTCGACGGTGACGTTGGCCAGCCGCCGCTGCAACACGTCGGGGCGGGTGAACGCCTGGCGGGCGAGCCCCGCCATGGACGCGCCCCCTTCCGCCAGTATTTTCAGAGCGAGCAGGCGGCGGATGCCCCAGGCCAAACCGCCCACCGCCCGCGCCGGCGCCGCCCGATCGGTGGCCAGCACCTGCTCCCACTGGGCCAGGGCCCGCGCGGGGTCGCCTTCGGCAATGGCGTCGGTGACGCCGAACACGTTCTCTTCGCGATGCCGGCCCACCAGCGCCTCGATGTCGCGTTCGGTAATCGCCGGACGCTCGCCGACGAAGATGGCCAGCTTGCCGATTTCCCCATCGAGCATGCCCAGGTCGTCGCCGGTGAATTCGCGCAGCATCCACGCCGCCCGCGCGTCCAGCCGCTTGCCGTGGGCCTCCTGCGCCCGCGTGGAGATCCATTGCACGACTTCCTGCCGCTTGAGCGCGTCGCACTTGGTCACCTGGCCGTTCTTGGCGATGATCTTGTGCAACCGCTGGTTGCCCGGAAGGCTGCTGCAAACGAGGATGAGCACGCCGGAATCGACCGGTTCGCTGCAATACCGTTCGAGCGCCGCGCGGTGCGCAGAGATGAACTCGTCTGCGTCCTCAACGATGACGACCCGCCGGCCGCCAAGCAGGGAGTAGGTGCGGACGTCGTCGAGGACGGCCGCAAGTTCGGCGGTTTTGCCCTCGTACTGGCTGGGTGTATCGCCGCCGGCCTCCAGCACCGACTTGCAGATATCCGCCACGACCTGGCGTTTGCGAAAGGCGTCGGCCCCGTAAACTGCATACACCGGCTTGATCGACGAAGTGGCTGCGCTCATCAGTTGATCGGTTCCCGCGCCCCGCGGCGGAACGCCGGCAGGTCGTCGAGCCGGGCACGCGCCCGGTCCGCGACCGAGCGGGCCTCCGGACGCAGGGTGGCTGCTTTCAGGTAGTAGTCCCGGGCCGCCACCTCGTTGCCCCGATAGATCGCCACGTCCCCCAGGTGGAGCCACGTCTCCACGTCCTTGGGGTCCGACTCGACGATCTCGAGCAGCTTGGCCTCGGCCGCACTGTGCTTGTTCAGGGCCATCAGGGACCGGGCGATGCCCTCGAGGGCGCTCCGATCTTGCGGCGTCTGACGCAGGGCCAAGTCGTACGCTCGCACCGATGGCTCGAATTGGTTCAGAGCGTACAGGGCGCCGCCCAACTCGACAAGCGCTTCGGGCATACGGGGATCGAGTTCGAGGGCCTCGCGAAGACGGGCCGCGGCCAGCGCGTGTTCTCCCTGAAGGGCGTGCCGGCGGCCTTTGCGGAGCAACTCGCGGGCCCGTTGCATCTCCGCGGCCGTCGGCGTGGGCGGATCGCCGAGGGGCGTGTACTCCTCGTTCAGCATCTCCGGCATCGATGGATCGGGCGTCGGCTCGGCCTGGATGGCGATGGCCTTGGAGGCGCACTGCACGGCGTGACCGCCCCGATCGCGAACCGTCATCCGGAACATCACCTCGCCCTGAAGATCGACAGGGATGTGCCAGTCATAGCGTCCGGTGTTGGGCAGGTTGGTCTGGACATCCCGCCAGGTTCCGTCCGGCAGCGTGCGATATGCCAGATCGATAGGGCGGTTGCCAAGGTGATCGTCCAGCGCCGACCAGCGCAGCTCGACGATTTTCAGGTCGCGGCTGCGTCGAACCAGCGTCGGGCGCTGCAATTGCGCCACTGGGGGGGTGTGATCGACGAAGGCCCGGAAGTGCGGCTCGGTGGCCTCAGTTGGAGGCGGCCCGGATACACCGGCGGCGTTGCTGATGAGCAAGTAGAAGCCGTGCAGGCCCTCTTGTTCGGCCGTGAACGTCACTGGCGAAACGCGATCCTCGTCGATGCCGTAGAGTCGCCACGTTTGCCCTTCATCGAGGGTGTACCACAACTCGACGGTACGCAGGGGGCGAGCCGCGTCGTTGATGTCATAGGCGATGTCGAAACGCGGTTGCGGCACGCGCGGCACGCTGTCGGGGTTCGGAGGCGGAGCGCCCCACGCACCGGTTACCGCACTGATCAGCAAGCCCAATACAAGTTCTGGTCGCAGGCACATAGCAGGTGGATCCTCATTGTCAGGCAACGGCGTGCGCGCGGCGGTCCGGTTCCCGATCCCCCCGGATCGCACGCCCCCAGGTGTCATCGGCGGTTATTTTGGCTGCTCTACAGAGTTTTATCGGGCCCTGGCGGACCCTGAAGCCGGGGTGGGTACCGACGGCGGAGGTCGTCGGCATGCGCCGGGTCGTCGACTATAACCTTATTTTTCATAAGTATTTATGGGGAATGTGCAGTTATACTTCCTGCTGCCGGCGGGTCGCCTGGAGACTGGCGGAGGCCCGCGAAACCCCCCTCAGGGGGTCAAAAACGCCCACAACCCCCCGCTTTTGCTTTGCCTCGGATCTGGACCTCTGTTAGACTCCCCGCCCGTAACCAGCCTAGGGACGGGCTGAAGCGACTGCGTTCCGACAAACCGTCTTCCACGCCACTGGCAGGAGGAACCCATGGAAGCTTATGAACGCCTCAAACAGTTGGTCGAATCGGCCGCTGATGATGTCAACAAAGCCAGAGGTGGCAACAAGGCCGCCGGCACCCGTGTTCGCAAGGTCATGCAGGACGTAAAAGCCGCCGCCCAGGAGGTCCGCAAAGGCATCCTCGAGTCCCGCTCCGGCGCGGAAGGCGAATAACCTGCGCACTCAACCCCGCTTTTGATCGCGTCGGGTCGCCTATCCACGCCCGACGCGATCGTGCTGTGCATTCCCCGTGCGCGATCGGTTCACCCGGAACGGGCCGATCCGGTCGCTGATCGTGTTGTCATCGAGGATCGCAGATGCCGCCGCCCCTGCTTGTCGATTTTGAATCGATCGATCTCAATGCCGTCGTCTACGATCAGGCCTTCATCTACGGGCGGATGCCCCATCGCTACGAGTTTCAACTGCTTGACGGCGTGTGCCACATGGACCGCGACACCAGCCTCGCGGTGGC
>NPIE01001168.1_pt1 | contig 17775 bp, 10 predicted proteins | sample 8637661 | NCBI WGS metagenome assembly NPIE01 (sample SAMN07420842, study PRJNA396082) | bioreactor metagenome | isolation source: sample BA12 brine-fed electro-methanogenic bioreactor BA | place: Japan: Kochi | collected 2016-12-09
TGCCCCTCCATACGACCCATTGACGGTAAATCCTTCAAATCTCGTTACAAAACTCCATGATAATAAACAATGGCTTTCAAAAATAGGAGCAGATATGATGCAATTTTCTGGACCATCTTCAGAAATTATTGTTAGGTTCAGTTTTCCAGCCGGTATTTCAATACTTTCTTCATAAATGTCGTCATGTACCAGTATTATATCACCTGATGAAGCTGCATCAACTGCAGCTTGAATTGTTGTATAATTACAACCTGATGGACCGACTGTCCATGTAGTGGCAACAAGTGAATAACACATAATAAGAAATATTACTGCTAATTTATACTTTTTCATTTTTTCCCTCGCTTTGCTTGATTTGTATGATTTAAAAAAATCAGGTTAACATTCAATAAATATTTTCGGGAAATATTTTTTACAATTAAATTATCCATGATCAAAAAAACTGATCACAGAGAGATACTCAGGGTAATTTCCAGTTTTCGGTGCGTGGAAGTAAATTATGTTTTTTATCGAGTTGTAGAGCAAACCCATGTTTATAAAGTACTGCAAAGTAATGTTTTAATAAAAATAAATGGGGGGGGGTAAAACCAGTATGTTTAATTTCTTCTATCATATTTTTATCCATCATTTTCTCCCCCGATAATTTATATGCCGAATCTGATATTCATTTGGAATGTGTCAAATGATTTCACCAACACTTGCCCTTCGTAGTACTAACGAAGCAGCATAATCTTCCGCACCGCCTTCTCTTCACCGTTTACCTTCAATTTAACAATATACTCCCCGCTGGCGACGCGCTTGCCGCCGCTGTCTTTGCCGTTCCAGATGCAGTTGAATATGCCGGCAGTCGTGGTACAGTCCAGCAGCGTTTTCACTTTTTGACCTTTTATATTATAAATGATAACCTCTACCTTGCCTGTTTCGAAACTCTCTCTTCCTTTTTTTTTTCAACACAATAAAACTCCGGTAAAATCCTTACCTCAAAGAACGCCGACGTTTAAATTATTTCAGTTCATTTTTGTCAAATTTGATTTATTTTTTTTTTGGGGGGGGGGGGGTGCGTAAGTGCATGACATATATGCTTTTATGCAGATTACCAATTACCAATATTGATATCCAACATGGTTGAAACAACTATTAAAGCATATCATCCTTGATCTGTAAACCGTGACGAGGATCTTAATGGTACATTCTTCCTGATGATGTTCTAAAATATCGTTTTTTGATTAGCGAATCTTCAAATTTTTCCCTCGATAAACTCCACTTCAACGCCATTCGGATCTTCTATGAACAGCAGTTTATTGCCGCTTGGAACTGAAATCGGTCCGCGTTTGATCTTGATCTTATTGCTTTTGAGATGTTCCAGAATATCATCCATGTTCTCTACAAATATTCCGATAGAAACTCCGGAAGAAACCTTATCAAGCTGCACCAGATTTTTCTCCTCGATCAATTCCACAATCACTTCTCCCTCACCTCGTAAGAAAACAAGCTTGTATTGCTCATTTGGTTCCATCACCTTAAAGATTTTCATCTTTAGTACATCCTGATAGAATTGAATGGATTTTTCTAAATCTATTACATGTATTGTAAAAAGTGAAATTTGCATTTAATCCTCCCCAAAAAAAATCATATCAATTATATTTTCCGATCATTTCGAAGGGAATCGGAATTTTGATAAAGTCTTCGATCATAATCCTGGAATTCTTTATAACCGGATTGTTTAGATCAGAAATATTGTTAATGATCAACATCAAAGCCAGAAAATCTGCATCTGCGCTGTACTCGGAAGGCAGGAAATTTCTGAGAACCTCTGTTATAGTAAGATAACCGTCATTCCCCGTCAGCATTAATTTATAGGGTTTGATCTCAAAGTAATGGCTTTTAAAGCGAAGTGTGTCTGCCTCTGCAGAGAAGTCTTCCACATGTTTTTGAAAACCCATTGTATCCAGTGAACGACTAATTCCTTTGTGATTGGCAACGATTTTCTTATACTGCGTGTTTCTGTCCATTTCCAAACTTATAATTTGGAGTTCTTTACTGAAGCTTGCTTTTGAACTGTTGATATAATATACAGGCATTTTTTTGGATGTGCCCAGATCTTTTTCGGAGTTCGCAGCGTTTATCCAATAAGTATAAACATAGCCGGAACGCAGTCCTGATATCTCAAAAAAAGAGTTTTCATGGAAATTATTGTCAAAACGCAAGCGTGCAGATGTTTTAGTAGCTTTACGCGTAGTTTTATAGATCATGTATAAACTGTCTCTGGCAGGCAGGCGGTAGATGTAATAATATTCTGCATTGGGAATCTGATTCCAGGAAATGGAAATATGTTGCGGACTGAGTTGATCGTTACAGATCAGATCAAAACTATCTGTTATTCCACGTCTCAAATCTGCCGCTATGATTTTTACCGCATCATTATCAGCTGTCTGTTTTATTACATCAGACAATTTTTTATCTGTTGATAAAACATCAGTAAAATTTGATGTTTGTAGTGCTGATGGTTTACCTTTAGTCCAAAAAAGTGCTGCCATCTTTTTTGGTTTATAATTTCTGTTAAGATTGATTTGATAATAGCCGAAAGGCTCAAATTCACAACGAAATTCTTTATTATCCAATTTAAAGCCATAAAATCGTTTTATCAATTCAATTTCTTCTATTTTCATACGACAGAATATTTTCCCATTCTGGAAAAAAATTTCTTCAGGGGATGGAAAATCATAAGGAGACATCTCGATGATTTCTGAAGCGATATAGTCCTTTTCATTCTTCAAGACATAAATACCATCAATAGTCTTGGGAAATGTGGCAACCAGCCAGAACTTTATAGATTGCAGTTTCATTATATCATCTCTTCCAAAATTGCGATCCAATAAATAGTTATTTAGCCCCGTAACATCTATCGTTTCAATATCTTCTCCCTTCCTGCCCAGAATTTTTAATTCTAAAAGCTCAAGATTGTCCAGTCCCTTTAAATGCCAATTCAATTCAATGCATCCATAACCTTCTTCTGCTGTTAAAATGATATTTCGTTCGGCAGATGGCAGAAGATCTTCCGCACATTCAAGAGAAAAAGATAATAAAATAAAGATTATGATCAGAAATTTCGACATGGTTAAGCTCCTATCCTTATATTATTTTTCATATTTGGTTTATTATTTTTCTTGCTGGTTTCTGTCAAAAGAAATGTTTAGAACTTTGTCAAATCCCTCTTAAACTGATTGACGCAATTTGGACAAAGCAGAATCTGTCATGTATGAAATTTGATCAGGAGATTAGATGAAAGTTCACATTTCCCATTTGGAAAAAGATGATTGTATTCATGTAGTGGCAGAGGGTAATTTTCCGCAAGAAACATCCCGGATTTTTGCTATCTATGAAGAAATGGCTGATTTAAGCAAGAAATATCATACTAATAAATTTGTAATTGACTATAGAAAAATGAATTACGATTTACCTATCACTAATATGATGAGTAGCGTTGATCGAATCAAGCGACATTCTTTTGCCCAAAAAAAATGATCATTGCCTATATTTTTGATAAAAACTCTGCAAGCAGAGAAAATTTTAAACTTTTTTTCTCTTACTTAGATAGTGCTGTTTTTCTTGGAAAATTAGATTTGAAATATGGGAAATTTGAAGATTTTGATAGTGCAATAGATTGGATAAAAACTATTTAACCCAAATGTCGCCAAAGAGTTTCGTGGAAAGGATTATTTTTAAGTTACTTCCTTTTTAGAAATTAAAAATAATTGAATCAGATAGTATCATTTTCAGTCAATTACAGCCTCAGAGTGTCGTCATATTTTGGCTGGTACATTAGCTGCTTGTATGTTAATAAAAGCAAAATGGATTAAAGCTTTGTCTTCAGTACAGAATAAAATCATTCATTACCATGAATAAAACTGAAACATTTTTGATACTGCTTTTTTAGATCATTAATAGATTTAGATGCCCCCAAATTACTTCATTTTATCTGACTTTTGTAAATATTTTACGATTCACAATTCCATTCAGATAACTGATTTTCATAATAATGTTCATTCAGAAAAACTATCTTCGCTCTTCAGTTTCGATAACTGCTTTCACCAGATAATATTTTCGAGAATCCGAAACAGGGGCAGTCCAGCTTACATTATCAAAAACACCGGTATTGTCTTCAATAAAATTCTGATCTGGTTGATTAGAAGAATACACCTTATAAGATGTGGCTTCTGTAACTTCATCCCATGTTAACTCGATATTTGAGCCTATAATTTGAATTACGAGATTGCTGGGAGCCGGTGGTGGTTGGGTAATTGCTGGAGCAATATAAATATGGTTTGAAGCATCAGATTCTCCGTCCGGCGATAAATATGTTGCCGTAACATAGTACAGATAGGTTTGCCCTAGCAGAACATCATAATCTGTATAATCTGTTACAGAATTGGATAGTTCTGCCAGCAGATAACCGTCTCGAAAGATTTTATAAGAATTTAAAGCGCGTGATCCAGGGGGTTGCCAACTCATTGCTATACTAGTTTCTGAAGCAACAGCAGCAAGTGATTGTGGCGCCTGGAATGGCGAAGAAATTCTTTGCACGGTTACATCATCAAATATGATATGTCCTTGATTTGAATTACTGCTGCCATGAAAACCGAGATATAATGCACCGGTTACACTGGGTGTAAAATCTACTTGTCTAAGCGAATAGGTAGTACTGTTGACTGCAGTTGCATAAATATAATCACCCATAGCTTCTGCAGTTTGGGAATCGCCATAATATACTTTTAGCTGATCGACTTTCGTTGGCATACCTTGTTTAAGATAAAATGAAAGGCGGTAAGTGAGACCCTTTACAAAATAAATTGGTGGCAGGAATAGCCAGTCGTTCATCTGTATGTTAGAAGGTCCTATTCTTACACTATTGGGAGAAGATTTCGGAAATGCTTCACTGCTGCTCCACATTACACCATCCTCATTAGCGTCCAGAACTGTCCAGTCAAAAGGCAGTTGAGGTGCCGTATAGCCATCAAAATCCTGAATATATGGAAATGACATTACAGTTGTTTCGGGCATGGTCGTAAAGGAATACACGGGGCTGTACGGTGTTTCTCCTTGTTCGTTGTAGGGTTTTACCTGCCAATAGTATTGCGTTTCCGGCATTAATAAATCTAAAAAGTGATATTCGTTTATCATGCCGAAATCTACACCGTTTATCAGGTTTGAGGGAGGATTGTCTGAGCCAAAAAAGAAATTGTATCCTGATGGATTACCATAAGCATGATCCCAGGAAAAAACAGGTTTTCGGTGAACACCTTTCGCATTATCTGCCGGAGTGATATTTGTAACCGGAGTAGGATACTGCACGATCTGGATATCATAAATGTTCATTCTGCCAGCATTAGCAGCAGTATAACAATAGAATCCGAGATAAACCAGACCAGTATAATCAGCAGAAAAGATAACTTGATCCTCCAGAGAGACAAAAGATCTGGGGATGTTATCATCATCAAAAAGAAGTTCGTTCATGCTATCAGGTTTCGGTGAATCTCCCTTATATAATGACATCTTTCCATGCTTGAGCGCTAAATCTTGCAGATAAGTGAAAGTAACTTTATACATAGAGCCTTCCAGCACTGATATCCCCGGCAGGAAAAGCCAGTCATCCGAAACTTCTGAACTGCTCGAAATTCTCACGAAATTATTGGAAAATGATGTGGTGGAAAGCCAGGAAATCCCGTCACGGTTGGCATCAAGATTCATATATCCGGCAGGAAGTTGCGGGGGAGTTATTGTTTCAAAATCTTCAAAATAAGGGAATTGAACAATGTTATAGGAAGACATTGTCGTAAATGATACAATCTCATTATTCAGGCAATCGCCCTGAGAATTATAGGGGATCACCTGCCAGTAATACTGAGTGTCATAATCCCAAAATTCCGAATGAAGATAAAACTTATCTCTTCCTAAATCGTGATTCTGCAGAATATTAGTTGGCGGATTATCTGTCCCGATATTTATTTTATAACCGGTAACATCACCGCTATGCTGCCAGGAAAGCGGGGCATTCACATATACATCATCCGCTAAATCTGCTGGCTGGTGATTGGTTACGGCTAGAGGAACATCCGTTGCAGTCAGATTCACATCATCCACACGAAGCGCTTCCAGCCAATATGATGAACTGGAATAAAATTTAAACCCGAAGAAGTAATTCCCGTCGCTAGCGGGAGTAAAACTGACAATTGCTTCTAAATAAGATGGGTTATTTATATTTTCGTTATTCCATATCACATTCGTAAGGTGATCTTCCAAAGGCGCTGCCCCGTAGGCAACAAGCATTTTTTCATTACCAGCAGAATATTGCGCATCGGTTCGGTACCAGAAACTCAATTCATAAGTACTGCCACCGTATAATTTGATGGGAGGTGTTATTGCCCATTGATTAGACGCTTCATTTGACTGCCTTCGAACTCTTATGGAGTTGGGAGGACTGTAGCTCCGATCATCGGCAACTGTCTGCCATATATTGAGGCTACCGCCACCGGATAAGTTCAGGACTAACCAGTCTTCCGGCATATCAGGCGGGTCCAGACTATCGAAATTTTCTGAAAAGGGCAATTCTGTAATGGTATTATCGGCATTTGTCATAAAGGACCAGACATCCGCATCAACGGATTCGCCATTATTATCGTATGGTGTTACAACCCAATAATATTGCTGGAGATAGTCAAGAGGCTCCGGTGGCGTCCAGGTAAGAGAATTACCCAAATCAAGACGATTATATACGTTACTCGGCGGATTATCCGTACCCAGCGAGAGATAATATCCTGTGGGAGAACCGGTATCTATTTCCCAACTGAAATCTGTATCTACAGGTACATCTATAGCTTCATGAGCAGGTTGCGGATTTGTTACCGTAAGTGCTGATATGCCTTTCACCCAAAAATCATCAATCGCTACACCGGACATATTAAATCCGCTATAACAATGGAAAAGAATATAGTAAGTGCCATTTGTTGGCGGAGTTATCTCGTGTTCTATCGGGATGAACTCCTCGGTATTGATATAATCGTTTGTATAGAGCAACTCTTTTAGGTCATCCGGATGGGGCGAGGTGGAATAATATACGGCAAAGCGCAGAAAATTACTCTGTCCAGCTTTTCTTAGATGATAGGAAATCTGATAAGACATTGCCGAGGATAGTACAACTCCTCTGCTTATTGCCCAGTTATCAAGTGTTCTATTATCAAAAATGCCAAACACATTGGGACTGCTTATCGAAAAAGTTGGAAAAACTTCCCAGTTACGAATTCCGTTCTGGGGATTATAAATGCCCCAACCATCCGGTACATCATGGTAAACATTGGAATCAAAATTCTCATAGTATGGAAGATTCGTTATGGGAGGCAGCGATTCCGTGGTAAAGCTATATACTTTTTGATTTTCGAAACTCAGGCCATATTGGTCGTATCCGGCAACTGTCCAGAAATATTGAGAATTAGAAGCAAGAGTATTAGGTGAAAGCCAATTATTGACTACGCCTAAATTAATCTTATTTGCGATGTTTGTGGGCGGATTATTACTTCCTAAGCTAATGTAATAACCATCCGGCTGGTTGCCGTTCAGTAGCCAGGAGAAATCGGGATTGATTGAAACACCGGTGGACTCGAAAGCAGGATTTCTATCAGATATTAAACCGTGACTATGTTGTTCTATTGTCAGATGATCAATGAAGATATTATTGCCGTTATTGCTGATAGCTTTGAGGATAAAATGAAAATCGTCTTGTGCCGATAAATCTGCCAGAAAACCGTAATAATGCCAGCCTTCGCGATTTGTTTGCGGAGATTGGGTTAAACTGCGATGCACGGTTCCCAATAATTCAGGCGAACCGCTTAAATCAGGAACACTGTTGCGATAAACTTCAACCCTGTCCATATTCGAAGGATATCCGCCATCACGGTACATTTGAAATCCGATTGAATATCTGGCGTTGCCGAAATTGATCGGAGAAACAACCGGAGTCGAGAATATGGCAGAATTTCCGGAGCTTACGTTTCTGCAGGTAAAGCGAATCATGGAAAATCCTGAATGAGGCGAGCATTCAGGATTTGTACCGCTATCTACTTTGGCAAAACCGGAGCTTCCGACAAGTGGGACATTCTGATAGCCATTCGGCGGAAAAATGTTGCCTTCAAATGATTCAATATGAGGATTAATAAAAAAATTCAATATGGGTGGAATATAGCTAAAGCTGATAGTAGCTTCTGCATAACCAATGTCCTGAATAGTCAAGCCGCCGGGACTTCCATCCGAAAGCTTTGAGCTGGGATTGGTTGAGTCATTGATCATTATTCTATTTTCATCTGCGCAGAAATGAGCTTGACTAAGATTACCCCAGCCTCCTGATACCGGGCGGTAAACATACAATTCATCCGGCGGACCATAAGCGTTGCCATTGGATACTTCCGTATTCACTCTCCATACCAGCAGACCGCTGCCGGGTATGGAAGATTCAAAAACACCTTCTTTTTTGCGATATTCTACGATAAAATATTCAGTGGATGAATTGGGTGAATCAATTTTGAAAGCATTACCTGTAGAAGTGGTTATGGGATTTAATTCGTACTGACCTGTAGTAATGGTCGGAATGGTCGGAATCCAACCTATATAATGCCACTTGATATACGCACTTGTGTGCTGCGGAATCATTGTAGTAGAGCCCATGATATCCCAGCTACCTGCCGGGGAATATGAGCTATCTCAGCCATAATGATAAAGATCCGGCGCACCGAGAGAATGAGTGAATTCGTGACAGGCAACCCCAAGAGCAGACATTGATTCAATTGACTGATTGACATCACCGATTGTTTTATTATTCAGAGTGATACCAGCATAAGCAACATTAGTCATATGGGGCCAGAAAAAACTTCCCCAGCCATCCGTTCCACCTCGTAAAAAAAAGATAATATTATCTACATAACCGTCATTGTTAGCATCAATATTTACACTGCCCGGCAACATACCTTCAACATAGGCTGCAGCAGCTGTATATAGATTTTTTCTCCTGTTATGTAAAAAATCTTCAGTATTCGTACTGTTGTTATTATAGCCGATCGGATTACTCACTTCATTGTAAGGTCTATAATAATCGCGCGGATGTGTATCCTGAAAAGAGATGATGGTTGATCCGGTCTGGGCAGGTAATAAATGAGTTGTTACATCAAGGGTATTATAAGAAGATTCCTGAAAATAATTTTTAAAACTGACCGCATTCGGATCTGCATTGTTATATTCATTTTCAATTGAAGCCACCGATAAACTGAATTCATCCTGATCACTAAAATGTATGAATATGATGATATTATTGACATTGCCGGTGGCGGGAACGGAACCAGGACGCTGATTTGGTTCAATTTCATTTCGTTTTGTCAGATAATGATCCCTGCTTATGTTTAACTTCGCAGGCAAATCATGTGCTGCTGGATCATCACGTCCGGGAAGGTGTGATCCGGCAATTAATCGTTCTCCTTGTTTTTCAGCATACATGTAGAATCCAGTTTGGTCAGATTGAATAATGGTGAACCCTTTCTCATCATGCAGCCAATTATGAAACTCATCACCACTGGCAAAACAATGTAATTCCTCTCCATTTGGTTGGATTACTGTAACCGGAATGTCGACAAGATAGGCAGCATACGCAGAATAACAGACAGTTAAAAGAATAGTAATAAAAAGATACCACACACTTTTTTTCATTTTGATCTCCGAATTTTTATTTTTTTTGGATAACTTGGAATTTATTTTACTTAATTTTAGCAAGATTTTTTTTTGATAAAATTTATTGTTTCGTAAGTTATGTAAATTTATGATTAAATTTTTTAACTAAAAAATTACCGTAACGTATTCTACAGAATCGGAAAGCAATAAAATTAAGTCTATTCTTAAAGAATACATTTTTCTCGAAAATCTACTTTTCCCATTCTTTAATGCATTTCAAAGGAAATTATATAAAGTTTATATTTTGCTCCCATACCTCCTAAATTCAGACAAAATTATAAAGTGTATTATTGTTTATCTATATTTACTTTAAGCAAACCACAAACTTGCAATCTCTGCATTATTTGCAATTTGTACGAAAGCTAAGAAACCTATGCTACAATTTATCTTACATATTTCAATCCATAACCATAAGAGTATCGAGGATTATAATTCTCATCGCCCAGATTCCAGTTTTCGTCATCGTAACGCGGCCAGGAGAAGCTCAGTTTACCTTGGAAATCATAATCACCAAAGATGACGTCTGCCACACCCCGTCCTTCTGAGCCGGGAAACCAGGCAACCACAAATGCTTTGGATTCTGCCAGTTCCTGTTCGATCACCAGTGGACGTCCGCAGATCATGATCGCTACCACCGGAATTCCTTTGCCGGTGATATTTTTGATCGTGGCGATGTCTTCCGGATGAAGCTGATGCAGATAGAGATGTGTTCCATACGGTCCTTTTTTCATAATAGCGACTTCGTCGTTATCAAAAGTTTCATCTGAAGTGGAACCTCTGCTGATCTTCAAGCCTTTGGCCAGTCCTTCCACGCGAATATCGCCCAACATCTCGGCATAGGGAACTTCGCCAATGCAGACGATTGCCACTTCGTGTTTTTCAGGATCAGCAGTTAAGCCATCTAAACTTAGTTCAGCGTTTGGAGCAACTCTTTGAATGCCTTCCCAGATGGATGTACCGCCAATGATGGAAGATCTGTGAGTTGTCTCTTTATTCACTTTTTTCTCACGCGGTTTTTCTTTTTCGGAATCGGACATGATATAAGATTTATCGGCTGATTCATCATTATCATCCACACCCTGCCAGGCAACTGTGAAACCACCGCATTGATAACCGCGGTTGTGAGCATTCTTGCCGGCGACCAGAATTCTGGCATTTTTATCCAATGGTAAGATGTCATCTTCATTCTTCAGCATCACCAGTGATTTCCGCACCGCTTCCCGGGCTACTTCGCGATGTTCCTGGCAACCGAAACAGGATGGATCCAGAGATAATTTCCGTTCTGCCGGACTCGGTTTTTCAAACATGCCGAATTGGAATTTCACGCGCAGAATCCTGCGAACAGCATCATCCAGCCGTTCCAATGGAATGCGTCCGCTTTGTACGTTCTTTTTGATGTGTTCGATGAATTCTTTCCATTTTTCGGTGATCATGAACATGTCCATACCTGCATTTAACGACATCACAGCAGATTCTTCATAACTTTCATTCAGATAATCGATACCGTCCCAATCGGAAATTACAAAGCCTTCAAAACCCAGTTCATTTTTCAAAAGATCAGTTAATAGAAATTTGTGACCGTGACATTTTTCGCCGAACCAACTGCTGAGCGAAACCATCATCGTCAGCACCCCTGCCTCGATAGCAGCTTTGTAGGGTGGCAGATGAATTTTGCGCAGTTCTTCTTCCGATATGCACATATCTCCCTGATCGATGCCGTGCAAAGTAGCTCCGTCTCCGATGAAGTGTTTAGCACAGGCAATGACGTTTTCTTCGCCCATATTTCCCTGCAATCCCTTTATAAATCTGGGAGCATATTCAGCCACGATTCCGGGATCTTCAGAATAGCTTTCATAGGTTCTACCCCAATGATCGTTGCGCGCTACAGCCAGGGTGGGCGCAAAAGTCCATTCCACACCTGTAGCAGCGATTTCTCTGGCAGTGACAGCAGCAATTTTCTCCAGCAGATCAGGATCGTTTGCTGCACCTAAGCCAATGTTGTGAGGAAAAACTACCGCACCGATCACGTTCGTATTGCCGTGAATCGCATCCACTCCATAGATAAGCGGAATCGCCAGATGGTCATCGTCTTCTTCCATCGAAGCAGCCCAGTAAGCATCGTTCATCTTGATCCAGTCTTCCGGTTTGTTGTCACCGGGCACCGATCCGCCGCCACTCAATACAGAGCCAATGTGGTATTTTTTCACTTCTTCCGGTGTAACGAACTGCCGTTCCGGCTGCACGATCTGCCCTACTTTCTGGTCAAGACTCATTTTTGCCAATAACTTTGAAATTCTGTTTTCAATGTTTTTCATTTTATTTTCTCCAATTTTAATTAAAATCTACATGAATCCGCTTAATTTCTCTATTACGGATTTTTTCGGCAATTTCACCGTATAATTTATTTTCATTTATTAATAATTTTTTTCCATCTTTATATATCAATTTCCAAGATGTGGGTCTAACAGCATTTTTCCCGAAAGTATCTTCTCTGTTTTGATTGTGATAAGTGATCAAAACATCTCCCAGAAACATGAAACTGAAAGTGTTTTCGGCAAAATCCACTTCCTGCCAGCTGTCGTCGATTATTAACTTCCGTCTAGTTGATTCCTTCGTAAATATCCAGCCGGGAAGTGCCGGATTCAAGCTGAAATGAAGATCATTGTTTTGATCAACTTCAAATGGTTTCTGGCCGAATGTCATGAATGACAGAATATTGATGAATTCAGCCGTGGCACCGCTTAAACGCGCCACAAAACCATTGCCGTGCAGGGAAGGATCAGGATTGGCACTGCTGACGATAAAAGAAGAATTTTCCAGGATACTTCTACCATAAACTTCCGGTTTTAAAAATGGGATAAATACGTTTTTGAAATCACTATAAAATTGATCGTAAAGTCCATTTCTCAGAAGTTCCAGCATATATTTGTATTCCATGTGCAGCCAGATCGATTCGTTTTCGAACCAGCCCGGCGAGAAGGTGCGTGCTCTGCCGATATCATGCGGCTGCTCTGCCAGCGATTCGTTCACTTTATACATCTTCAATTCAGCGTCGTACAAACCGCTTTTCCTGATGTTTGCCGCCAAAGATTCCGCTGCTTTTCTATTTATATTGCTGCGAAGATAATGAACAGGACCTTCCAGAAAAAGCGGCAGGGGCTTCTGTTTGAACTTGAGTGCTTGAAAACAGGGTAAGCCCTTCACATTTCGTTTGATTTTTTTCTCGCCGTCCGATACGGATAAGATAATTTCTTCATGTTCAACTACTTCGTTCACGAAATAGGTGGAAACAACACCGTCTTTTTTATGCCAGGCTTTTTCTATCCCTGCGGTTAATTTATCCAGTCCGGCCTGTAAAAAGTTTGTGATTTCATCCGAGCTGACGATTTTTTCATTTCCACTGATTCCCAGGCGGGTTCTGCTGCGATATTCTTCTTTGAACGTACAGGCTTCCTTCCAGAAATCATAAGGTTTCAAATTCGCTTCCAGTAGTTTGTGCAGTTTTTTCAGGAATTCTACCAATTCCTCGTAAACCAGCCAGTTCTGATTTTTACCGACCATTTCCTTCAAGGCTTTCAGCAGGAAGAGGATATGACGCTTGATCTCCAGGGTTTCGCTGAGGCTGGAACCCATTAGTCCGGGCAAGCCGTTGAGCGCATCATACCAGTTTGGCTTGTCGGTTTCCATCTCCACGCCCACACCGCTGGCATCCAGCGAAGCCAGTTTGTTCACGATCAAACTGAGCAGCTTGCTTAACAGGTCCGTCTGATATATTTCACCTTTGCCGAATTTGGTGCGAACTTTGTTTGGTTCATCCAGCCGTTCTTTGATGATGCTGTCCTTTTCTTCATCAAATCTCACAGCATTCAACTGCATGGCTTTGCCTTCCCAGATCACATATTTCTCATCCCGCGGTTGCACGCAATGCGGATTATCATAAAATGAAAATGTTTTTTTACCAAAAAGAACATAATCCTTCTTTTCGGGATAAACAGCCAGATAATTTTCCAGCAGATCCAGGTTATACGTCCAGTGATCGGTCCAGTATCCTTCGCCGTATTGAGTAGCATGATTTTTTTGGCAGACAGCCAGCAATTCGCTCAGGAAAGCTGCCGAATTCTTTTGGAGAACGATGTTCTCTTCCTTCAGAAAAGTCAGTAATTCTCCGGGTGTGAAAGGTTTCTGCAGGTAGCACACCACTGTCTTCACTTTTTCAGTTGTCAGATATTCTGCCAGAATTTCATCCCTTTTTTCGGTATTGATTACCGTAAAACGGACTTCTCTTATCACCAGTGGATTGAAGCCGTCCAGCTGGATAAGATTATAGAAATGTTCTACGTTGCCTTCCTTCACATCTGGATTGAAAAAAAGATCGCAGCGGCGATTCTGGTTCACATCACGAAAGTTGCCATTTCCTTGAGAATAAGGCGTCGGCTTAAGGCGGAAATCGTTGTAATCCCGTTCCAGATCTCCATGTTTGCGGGAATAGAGATGTACGGTCGTTGTACTGTTTCTGCCGGAAAAACTATATGGTAGTCCACCGCGCAGAGTGTTATCCAGAAAATTCTGCCGGGCATAATGATCTAATGCCGGCTCTGCAGTGCAAATGAAATTATGCTGTGACAATTTTTCTACGATTTCTCTGTTTTGCTGTGCTTTTGTCGCTATGTAATCTTCATTTGTCACAAAGGGGATCAGATCGTTCAATTCCTGAACCGAACCAACATGACCAAGGATGGATGTGTAACAATAGGTTTTTCGGGCAGCGATTTCTGCTGTGAAAATTCCCATGGCAGAAGGCAGCCGATTTTCCAGAATCTGACCGCTCACCATTTCTTCTCTTGAACCGGACAGAAATTTTTCAGGATAATTGTAGTCTCCTCGAATTCCAAAAATCTTCACCGGATCGACAATCGTCGCTACCAATTCGCTGCTTTTGTTGTTGAATCCGAGATAGAAATTTCCCTTTTTTATGCGCACCACATCCGGTCGATCAGCTGGCTTCACTTTTCCTTTGAAGAAGGGAGCTTTGTTCTCGAAATTCACAACTTCCACAAAAGCTTCGAACAAGCGCCGCATGAACTTCAAACCGTTGTTGTCGATGCCGTAGGGAATGATCAGCGGTAAGCCATCCAAGATTTCCATTTTTACAGGATGATCATGCAAATTCTCGATATGTAGCCGGCGGATCAGTCCGGCGTAATTTTCCTGCGGAACATTGAAATATTCCACGGTGAATTTAAGTCCCAGAGTATAATTTATTTCTTCCAGAGTCAGTTGAAATGCAGAAATTATCATTTTCTGTGATCGCACAATCGCTTCATCACGCAGATTATTCTGGAAAGGTTCATAAAATCTGATGGGAAAATCTTCAGGCAGCTTGATGAACGTTCGAAAGCCCTGTGATGAAACAAGATTGTAAGCCCAGTTTGCCGGTAAGAATTCCATGATCGGATGCTGCTTGTCCTGCACACCCATGCTGCATATACACTGCCCGCGGTTGACATAGAAAGTCCACATGGGAATGCCACTTTTGCCGGCAATTCCCGGAAAGAAGCTGGAAAAAAGTTTGGAAGAATTATAATCTTCGATTATGAAATCTCCCGATTTATCTAACCGGTATTGTTTTCCCTTTTCAGGATTCAACATTACCTCCAAATTTATATCAATTCAATCAGCCGGCATGTTTCCATGCCGACTGAAGTTATGTTTATTTCATCAGGACCTGTCCCGTGAAATTCCGCAGGACTATTTCATCAGGATCATCTTCTTGGTTTCAACGAACTTATCAGCTTTCATTTTGTAGAAGTAAACGCCGCTGGCAACGGTTTTGCCGTTGTCATCGATGCCATACCAGCTAACGTTGTGCATGCCGGCTTCCAATTCGCTGCTGAGAAGCGTCTTAACCTTTTCTCCTTTCACATTGTAAACCACAATCTCCACATTCTGATCTTTATGAAGACCAAAAGCGATCGTGGTGGAAGGATTGAACGGATTCGGATAGTTGCCGGTCAATGAGGTTACAACTGGAATCAGGTTGGGATCGGCTCCCACGTGATCCACTTCCGCATCTACCGACCACTCGCCTTCATATTCGCCCGTATAGACTGCGGCAATATTGTAAATGTAGAATCCGGTGGGAACATTGGCATGCAGCCAGAAGCTGGAGGATGTATTATGGACAAGTTCTCCGTCCTGATAGATGTTATAAGAAACAACATCTCTGCCGTCTGTCGGTGCACTCCACTGGATCAGGATGTTAGGCGGGTTGGAAGTTGCCGTGGGATTGTTCGGTGCCGGTAGAGTGATCGTTACTTCTTCGGTATTGGAAGCAACGGATTCTCCGGCGGGTGCGGTATAGACAGCCGTTACATAATAATCGTAATCACCGGCATCCAGACCGCCGTCATCCAGATAGGATAGTGTGCCCGGATTGGTGATCTCGGCTATTTCCGCACCGTCACGATAGACTTTGAAACCGGAAAGTGCACGTGAATTGAAGCTGGGAAGCTGATGCGGACGACGATAGCCTCGTGTGTATTGAGCTGTTAATGGAGCATTGCCCGCCACAGCATGTCTTCTGCCGATCAGCTCAGTGGCTTTTTCGCTTCTGCCGGCTACAGCATCACTCTGTGTTGCCACGCCGGTGATAACCCAGTTGTAATCCAGAGCGAAGGCTACACTGATCTCCTGCCAGACGCCGCTGAAATACATCCAGTCGCCTTTACCGGGTTCTGCAGGGCCCATATCCACAGCAGCTGGATGATCGCCGGTAGCACTAATATCGTAGCCGATCCAGTATTCATTGCCGGCTACCAGAGGAATCGGCGAGGTCAATACATGATTTGTCCAATCCGGTCCGGAAGCTGCGGCGGTTACATCCTGATCATAGATCAAGGTGCCCGGATTGCCAAAGCTGCCGCCTTCATAGACCTGGACTGCCACATAACTGAAATCATTGGAATGCAGGAAGATATTTACACCCGTGAGTGACCAGCCGCCGTAGTAGGATGCCAGTTCATCCGCTGTGAAACGCGCTGCGCAGATGAAGTCCGCGGCTGCACCGGTGCCGATACCGTTGTTATCATAACCGCTGTGATAGAGGATCTCGTCGGTAGCGCCGCCGGGAGGATCCCAGCTGAGAAGAACTTTGTTGAAGTTCTGCACTTCGGCTACCAGATTGTTAGGCGGATCGAAGGTAGTAACGGGGCTGTAAACAAAATCAACTTCCACAATATCAGATTCACCCGGATCATCATACACAGCACTGACGCCGGCGGTGTAAGACTGACCGTCAACCAGATCAGGGTAAGTGTAGGAAAGATCTGTGGTGAAGATAACAAAATCATCATCAAGATAAACGTTGTAACCGGTCAGTTCATCGGTGGGAGGAACTATCTCTTTCAGTTCCACATTATCCACGTAGAACATCGGAATATCCGTGGTGGTGGAATTAGCGCCGCCGAAGATATTCACGCCGCCGAACTGCAGCAGTCCGGGTGTGCCGAAGGTGCCCAGTGTCCACTGCCAGCCTACTTTAAGCTCGCCATCCACATAGAAATCTGCCCAGTCATTGTTCAAATCTACCTCAACGCGGCAGTCCATCCAGGTGTCATGCGGGAAGGGGAAGGTGGCTGCAGCTGCGGCGCCGGCATCGCACAGGGCTGTGCCGTCCGTCTGGAAGTAAACTTGGAAAGCCCATTCCGTGCCGGGTGTGGAGGTTTTCTGCAGGTTGTAGTAACCGCAGTAGCCGGTGGGAACGTACATATCCAGATCGATGGAGAATACTCCACTGGTGTAGTCATCCATTACCAGCACTATATCCTGATTCAATTCCACCAGAATCGAATTGGAAGGACTGTTGGATTGAGCATCGGAAACCAGAACATCTTCACTGCCGCCCGGCAGGTTGCTCCAGGTTTGCCACAGATCGGGTGCTACGACGCAAAGATAGTCGCCGGCTGTATAATCATCAAAATCTTCGTAGATCACTGTATTGGCGGGAGG
>NPIE01003453.1_pt1 | contig 17746 bp, 8 predicted proteins | sample 8637661 | NCBI WGS metagenome assembly NPIE01 (sample SAMN07420842, study PRJNA396082) | bioreactor metagenome | isolation source: sample BA12 brine-fed electro-methanogenic bioreactor BA | place: Japan: Kochi | collected 2016-12-09
GCTGACCGTTTCCGTCACCGGCTCGAGGCGCCTCTGGCTCGACATCACCCATCCCATCCCGGACCTGACGGGGTTCATCACCGAGGGGCAGATCGTCCTGTCGCGAAGCCTCGACGCCCGCGGCGTCTATCCCCCCGTCGACGTCCTCATGAGCCTCTCAAGGCTCATGAAAGACAGTATCGGCGAGGGTTACACCCGGGAGGACCACCCCTCCGTGGCAAGCCAGGTTTTCGCCTCCTACAGCCGTGTCCAGGAAATCAAAGCCCTGGCGGGCATCGTGGGTGAGGACGAACTGGGCAAGACCGACCGGGCCTGTCTTGAGTTCGGCCGCCGGTTCGAAAAGCAGTTCATCACCCAGGGACCCGAAGAAAACCGCACCATCGAACAGTCCCTGGACCTTTGCTGGCAGCTTCTGTCGACCCTTCCCGAGACGGAACTCACCCGCGTCTCGCGGCAAGAGATCAAAGAGCACATGAAGAAAAAGTAAAAAACCAGGAGTACCAGTTCGGGCGGAAAACCTTGCCCGAGGAGCCTTTCCGCAGCCCGACGCGGCATACAGGTAGAGCAGGCAGTAACCGATGAAGCGCTTCAAGGAACGAAGAGGGCAGAACTATTTTTTGACAAAACGGACCTGCACAATGTGTAGTGCTTCTGCTAAAATAAAAACAGGAGTTCTGATTAAAATAAAATGTGTTCAGGTTGTGTGTCTTTTTGATCCCTGATTTTGCCAATCCAAAGTAAGAGAACCAATGGCAGGCTTGACAGATTAAAAGTTGCCTCAAAAACTGATCTGTCTCACCTTTGGAGGATAGGTGAGCAAAGAAGACAATAGTAATGGGCGTTGTCCAGAAACTTTTCTTGAACAAGCCAGGGACGGATGGCATGTAAAATTAGGTTTGCTCGATTTTGGTCCGATGCCAGAGAAAGAGGCAAAACAGTTTTACCGTGCCTGCCAAGATATGTTGGCAGAACTGTCCGATGCAAATGAAGACATAGATTTTGAAAAGATCGAATCTTTTTTACCTAAAGGGCCTGAGCCTTTTAGGAAAAGTGATAAATTATTGTATTCTGGCCACGGTGATAAACCTTGAAAAGAAGAAAACCGTGGCCAGAATATCGCTTATGTTTTTGTCGACCTAGCATTAAACTCGTATAATATATGTTTGATGACGGATAGATAGAGGTGTCCTCTGTACATGGCGACGAGATATAAATTTTCCTTTACAGCTGGAAGCCTGTTACTGAGAGAGACGACCAAAATCGCGGAAGTTCATGTCAAAACGGGTAACTGGGAAAAAACCCGAGAGCATGTGATGCGCACCAATCTGCTTCAGAAAACTACAGAATCGGCAGCAAGCAGGTTTTATCTTGAATCACAGCGAAGGCTGAAAACACTTTCAAAGGAGGAACTTTCCCTCCTTGTTGAAGCCAGGCTTGAGGGAAAAAAACAAATTGTTTTTCTGGCGATATGCAGGTACTACGGGTTTATCCGAGACTTTGTCACGCAGATTCTGAGGGAAAACATGTTGGCCATGCGATATACTTTCAGAGATTCAGATTACTACAGATTTTCGGAAGAAGTCTCCGTTGAACACCCCGAATATGAAGCTTTGAGAGAATCGACCAAAAAGAAGGTCAGGCAGGTCTTGCTGAATCTTCTTAGTGAAGTCGGACTACTTTCATCCGGTCCGGAAAGAAAAATCACACCGGTGCAGGTTTCTTCCGAGGTGTGTCGGTTGATAGCATCGAACAACCCAGCGGAATTGCGATATTTCCTCTACACAGACCAACAGATCAAGGAAGTGGTGGAGCAGTATGGATAAAGCCCTTGTTCAACAGGTCGACAAAAAATTCCAGAAATACTATGCCTTTCTATGCAGTAAACGATTCCATGAGATCACCGCTTCTAGAAACGAGGTCCCCTTTTTTATCAGCACGTTTCCCCCACAGGCCCAAAATTACGTTGACAAGAGCATCTTCAACCTGAAGAAACGGCTTTCAGGTGACGGCATCGAAGTCCTTCTTGTAAATCTTTATGACCTGAGCCTGGAAATCCTTGAGAAAAAGAAGGCGCTTCGTCTTCTCATCCAAAAGGAACCAGACATGAACAAGGACCGTTTCCTGAAGGGCATGCAGGCCATGCTTGATGTGGAGAAAACCATCGTACCGGAGATAGAGCAAAGGCTGGAAAAAAGCCAATGCCGCATGGTTTTTTTGACCGGCGTGGGACTGGTTTACCCCTATATCAGGACCCACAATATCCTCAGCAATATCCAGCGCCTTTTCAAAGACCGGCCGCTTGTGGTCTTTTTCCCCGGCAAGTACCAGTACAGCCGTTCAAAGGGGTACACGCTCAACCTTTTCGGTCTCATGCCCGGTGACAATTACTACCGCGCATTCGACCTCGACGAATATGCCGTGTGAACGCTTCAGCCGGAAGACAAACGGAAGGTGACAAGGTTTTTTCGAGGGGGCTTGGCAAATGCTGATCAAGGAACTATTTGAAAAGAGGATCGACCGCCCGATTGAGGGGGTCATTAAAGCCGACGATGACGAACACCTTTTCGACGAAATCGACGAATACGTCATCACAAACGAGATCAACCAGAGGCTGACGGAATTTCTCGAGTACTACAACGATTACCAGGGCGTCAACGGCGCCTGGATATCCGGCTTCTTCGGCTCGGGGAAATCACATCTGCTCAAGGTCCTTTCTTACGTCCTCGAAAACCGCCTGCTTCTGGGAGACCTTCCCGCCGCAGAAATCTTTCTTGAAAAACTGAAAGATGACGCCTTGCTGAAGGGCTCCATGGAAAAGGCCATTTCCATCCCCTCGAGGAGCATCCTTTTCAACATTGACCAGAAGGCGGACGTGGTTTCCAAGAAACAGGCCGACGCTGTTTTGTCCGTTTTTATGAAAGTTTTCAATGAACTCCGTGGCTACGACCCCAAGATCCCCCATATCGCACAGTTCGAACACGACATGGACCGGCAGGGGTGCTACGAAGAGTTTAAGCAGGTCTTTGAGGAGGTTTCGGGTGAAGCCTGGGAAGAGGCCCGTGAGCATATTTGGCTTGAAACGGGAGATTTCGCCGTGGCCCTTTCCCGCGTCAGGAATATTTCGGAAGAAGAAGCCGGGAAAGTTCTCGACAGATACGAAGAATCCTACCAGCTTTCCATTGAGGACTTCGCGGAGCAGGTCAAAGAATACATCGACAGCCGGGAACGCGGATTCAGGCTGAACTTCTTTGTCGACGAAGTTGGGCAGTACATCGCCGACAACGTCAAGCTCATGACGAACCTGCAGACCATCGCTGAAAGCCTTGCCACAAAATGCCGAGGGCAGGCGTGGATTATCGTCACCTCCCAGGAGGATATGGATGATGTCATCGGCGAACTCGGCAAACAGCAGTCGAATGACTTTTCAAAGATCCAGGATCGGCTCCATTGCCGAATGAAGCTCACCAGCAAGAACGTTGCCGAGGTTATCCAGAAACGGCTGCTCGAAAAGAAACCCGGCGTGGTAGAAAAACTTGTTGAAATCTACGAAAAGGAAAAGAACAACCTCAAAACCCTGTTCGAGTTCAGCGATGCCGGGCGGAGTTACCGGCATTTTCGTGATGAAGAGGATTTTATTGCCTGTTACCCCTTTATGCCCTTCCATTTTGAAATGCTCCAGTCCTCCATAAAGGGGCTGTCGGGCCACAACGCCTTTGAAGGGAAGTTTCGTTCCGTGGGGGAGCGGTCCATGCTGGGGATCTTTCAGGAGGTCGGGAAAAGGATCAGTGAAGAACCACTCGGCAGGATAGCCTCTTATGACCTCATGTACGACGGCCTCCAGACGGCACTCAAAAGCCAGATACAGTCGGACATCAACAAGGCGGAACAAAACCCGGCGTTACCGCCTCTGGCGGTCAGGGTCCTGAAAGCCCTGCTTCTGGTGAAGTATGTCCAGGAATTCAAAGCGACTCCCCGGAATCTTTCCGTCCTTCTCATCGACCGTTTCGATATCGATCCCATCGAACACGAGAAAGACGTCCAGAAAGCCCTCGACCTTCTCGAGCGGGATACATTCCTCAGGAGGAACGGCGACGTTTACGAATACTTGACCGATGACGAAAAGGACATCGAGAGCGAAATCAAAGAAGTCGATATCGACCAGTCCGAAATCAACAAGTTGCTGGTGGACATTATCTACCATTCCATCATCAGGGACTCAAAGATCCGGTATGAAGAAAAGGAACAGGATTACTCCTACAACCGGCTGCTTGATGACGCCCCGTATGGACACGCCACCCATGACCTGTCGATCAATGTAATCACCCCCCTGCACAAGAACTACGGCGACGAAAAAGCCCAGTCTATGCGCTCAATGCAGGGCGACGAACTGGTGGTCATGCTCGGCGAGGATGCACGACTCACGGAAGATCTTCGCATTTATGTCAAGACCGAGAAATACTGCCGCATCCACCGTGCAGAGGCAACAAAAGAGAACATCCGCAGAATCCTCTCTGAAAAGGCCATGCAGAATGAAGAACTGCACAGGGACCTGGAAACGCGGATCAGGGAAGCTCTTTCGAATGCCGACTTCTTCCTCCGGGGAGAGACGCTCGAGATAACGCCCATCGATCCAAGGTCACGGGTCTTCAGCGCCTTTCAGTATCTTGTTTCATACACGTACCCCAACCTGAAAATGCTCGAGCGGGGGCTGGACGAAAAGAAACTGCAGCGAATCCTTACAGACCGGGATGGTTCAGGCCTGTTTGATCCAGAAGAAACCTTGTCGGAAGCAGAGAAAGAGCTCATGTCCTACCTGCAGAGGAAAAAATACGAGGCCGACCGGGTAACGGTAAAGAGCGTCATCGATGATTTTGGAAGGCCCCCCTATGGTTGGTGGCAGACTGGAAGCCTCTGCGTACTGGCAAAACTGGTTGCGAGGGGCAAGGTGGATATCAAAAGGGATTCCGATTACCTCGACAGTGCCGGAATACTTGCGGCTTTGAAAAACACTCGCGAACATGGGAATGCCGTGGTTGAATTGCGGACGACCTTTTCGACGGCAGCCGTCCAGCAACTCAAGCGCTTTCACCAGGAGCTTTTCAATGAACCAAATACGAAAAGCGATGCCAAGGAAGTCGCCTTGGCCTTCGAGGCGAGACTGAAAGAAGAAGTGCTGGAACTTGAAAAACTTCAAAGCCGAGCAATGCACTACCCCTTCTCGCAGAAAGTCGACGCAGCACTGCAGGAACTGAAGAAGTTCACAGGAAAGGACTACACCTTTTATCTTAACGAACTCAAGGATTTCAAAGACCATCTTCTTGAACTCCAGCATGAAATTGTCGAACCGATCAAGAATTTTATCAACGGGCCGAAAAGTGAAATCCATGATTCCATCGACCGCTTTCTAACCGAACAGGAAGCGAATTTCTCCCATGTAAATGAACAAAAACTGGCGGATTTACGGCAGTTGATGGCTTCAGAAGACCTTTTTAAAAACAACAATGTTCAGGTAGCGAAAAAGCTGAAAGAAGAACTCCAGAGTTCTATAGAAGCAGTTCTTGAAGACGAAAAGCAAAAAGCCATGGAAGAAGTTGAAAGGAAACGTGAAGAACTAAAAAATTATCCGGAGTACTCCAGATTGGAAGAAGACCAGTGCCGCAAGTTCGAAGCGTCTTTCGAACAAAAAAAAGAATTCCTGGAGGGGATCAAGTTTGTTTTCCGTGTCAGGGAGGCCATGGAGGAGTTTAAAAACAAAGAATTCCCTGACATGATCCAAAGGCTCCAGGATCTGACAAAAGGCCACGAAGGAGACACCGGTCGGGTAGGGCAACCGAGGGAAACAAAACCCATCATTCCAATCGACAAAGTGAAAGTCAGTATCGGAAAGAAGTTACTGACCAGCGAAGCAGAGGTGGATGAGTACCTGCGGGCTTACAGGGGAGCGCTCATTGATGAGCTCAAGCATGGGAAGAATATCTATATTTCCGATTGATCTTGATCCTGGTACATGCAACCAACTCTTGGAGGAATGCCTGCTATGAACCTGAACAAGCTCGAAAAATTCGCGAAACAGGCCAGAAAAAAACTGCTCGGCATCGTGTCTTCCAAACTGGAGTACGTGCTCGAAACTGATTCAGCAGAACTCCGGGAGAAGAGCCGTCAGGTGCAGGAGCTTAAAAAGGAGCTTGCCAGAAAGGGCAAGGAAAGGCTCATTGAGGAAGTCGCATACACCTGGTTCAACAGGTTCATCGCCCTCAGGTTCATGGATGCTCGGGGGTATACGGAAACAAAGACCGTGTCGCCCTTGCCGGGGCATACACAGCCAGAAATCCTCGAGGTCTTCAAGGGAGGCTATTGCCCCAGGGATTTGCCCGTCGACAAGAACAGGCTCTTTCGGCTTCTGGACGGAAGTATTCCCGCCCGGGACCCGCAAAACGAGGTCTACCGCTTTCTTCTTCTTGGTGTTTGCAACGCCTGGCACGAGCAGATGCCCTTCATGTTCCAGAAACTCCAGGACTATACGGAGCTTCTGATGCCCGACGACCTTTTGAGCGAACACTCCATATTGGCGGAGATGAACGAGAATATCTCTGACGATGACTGCAAAGACGTGGAGATCATCGGTTGGATGTACCAGTTTTACGTTTCTGAAAAACACGACGCCGTCATCAAGGCAAAAAAGAAAATCGCCCCCGAGGATATCCCGGCCGCGACGGAGCTTTTTACCCCGCACTGGATCGTACGCTACATCCTGGAAAACACGCTGGGCAGGCTCTGGATGCTCAACAGGCCCGAGTCCAGGCTCAAGGAAGTGATGGAGTATTACATCGAACCTGAAGAAAAGGAAATGGATTTCCTCAAGGTCGCAAATCCGGAAGAAATAACCATCTGTGACCCCGCTTGCGGCTCAGGACACATGCTGACCTATGCCTTCGACCTTCTCGTTCGGATCTACGAGGAAGAGGGGTACGACCGTTCCGACATTGCAAAGCTGATTCTGGAGAAAAACCTTTACGGCATCGAAATTGACCAGCGAGCAGCAGCACTTGCTGCCTTTGCACTGACCATGAAAGCCAGGGCTTACGACGGAAAATTTTTCAGAAACGGCCTGATCCAGCCCAATATCCTTTGCCTTGAAAAAGTGTCTTTTGAAGAGGAAGAACTGAAGGAATACAAGGAAGCCCTCGGTGAAGATCTCTATACACCGGAACTGGAGGAAACGCTCCTTTCTTTCGAGAATGTCGACAGCATCGGATCACTGCTCAAACCGGCCCTTCTGTCGCCGGAATATTACCTCGAACAACTCGGCAAAAAGGACTTTCAGAACAACTGGATACTCAAGGCCACCCACGACAAGGTTCTGTCTGTCTTACGCCAGACAGGTTATCTTTCACGGAAATATCACTGTGTTGTCGCGAACCCGCCCTATATGGGGAACAAGCACATGAACGATGTGTTGAAGGAGTTCGCCAGGAAATATTTTTCAAATACAAAATCTGATCTGTTCTCAATGTTTATAGAGAGGAATCTAGACTTTGCCTTTGAGGGTGGACAAGCCGGTTTTATGACGCCGTTTGTCTGGATGTTCATTTCTTCATATGAAAAATTGCGAAATTATCTCATTGACGAAAAAACGATTACTTCCCTGATCCAGCTTGAGTATTCAGGTTTTGAAGGTGCAACAGTCCCGGTTTGTACCTTTACTGTAGAAAACAGGCGAAACCCTGATTACAAGGGTGCATTTATCAGGCTGTCGGATTTCCGGGGAGCGAAAAAACAAGCACCCAAGACACTTGAAGCAATAAAAAACCCTAAATGCGGATGGTTTTACCGCGTCTCAGCCTCTGATTTCAAGAAGATCCCCGGCTCGCCGATCGCGTATTGGGTGAGTGAATCATTTCGTTTACTTTATGAGAATGTATTACTAGGTTCATTCTTAGATGTCAAAGAAGGTGTTGGGACAAGAAATGACGATTTATTTATGAGGAGGATATGGGAAGTATCTAAATCTCAAGTGTCCAGTAAAAAACGCTGGATATTGACAGATAAAGCAGGTGATTATAGACGTTGGTATATGGGTTTTACTTACGTGATGGACTGGGAAGATAATGGTTGGCGTATTAAAAATTACCGTAATCCGGATGGTTCATTAAGATCTAGACCACAAAATACTCAATATCTTTTTAAAGAAGGCGTTACTTGGGGAAAGGTTGGATCCGGGATTCCTAGCTTTAGATGGAGGCCGAAAGGACTGGGATTTAATGACGCAGCCCCAACATTATTTGGAGATAAAGTTTATGAAATTCTCGCTCAACTAAATTCTTCCGTTATTCAAGCTATTCTTGCGATTAAAGGAAGTACTTTAAACATAACAACAGGTGTGGTATCAGAAATACCATTATTGCCCTTGGATCCAGATGATAAAGCAAAAAATTATCAAATTATTGAGAATGCAATTTTCCTTTCTTCTTCGGACTGGGATTCCTACGAAACCTCCTGGGATTTCAGCACCCTCCCTCTACTTAACCCTGTATATCGCCAATCAACTTTGGAAGCTACATACAAAAAGCTCCGTGCTCACTGGCAGGAAATGACGCTAGAAATGAAGCGGCTCGAGGAGGAGAACAACCGGATCTTTATCGACGCCTACGGATTGCAGGACGAGCTGACGCCGGATGTGCCCCTTGAGGAGATCACCCTCACCTGCAACCCCCGCTACCGGTATGGAAACAAAAAGACCGACGAGGAACTGGAAGCCTTGCTTTTGGCCGACACGATGCGAGAATTCATCTCCTACGCCGTGGGGTGCATGTTCGGCCGCTACTCCCTGGACAAGCCAAGTCTTGTTCTGGCCAACCAGGGTGAGACCGTCAAGGACTATATCGAGAAGGTCGGCCTTCCGAAGGAAGAAATAACTTTCCTGCCCGACGAGGACAACGTTCTTCCACTGACGGAAGGCGAATATTTCAGTGACGATATTGTCACGAAGTTCAAGAGGTTCCTCCGGGTGACCTTTGGGGATGAGAACTACGAAGAGAACCTGGCCTTCATCGAAAAGGCCCTTGGCAAGGACATCAGGAAATACTTTCTCTCGGAGTTTTATCCCCACCACGTGCGGATGTACAAAAAACGTCCCATTTACTGGCTTTTCAGCAGCCCCCGAAGGACCTTCAACGCCCTTGTCTACCTGCACCGCTACAACCCTGACACGGTAAACACCGTCCTGAACGATTACCTGCGCCAGTTCATCAAGAAACTGGAGGCCGAAAAGAGCACCCTCGAAACGCGAAAGGCCTCGGAAGGCCTTTCTGCAAGGGACAGCGCGCAGATCGAGAAGGATCTGGACGGGATCAAAAAACAGTTGCGGGAACTTGCGGAGTACGAACGGAACATCCTGTTCCCCCTGGCTGCAAAACGGCTGGAAATTGATCTAGATGACGGCGTCAAGGTCAACTACGCAAAATTTGGGGATGCCTTGTATCCCGTGAAAATGTAGGCAAAAGGATTTGAGGTCGATCGGATGAGCCGGATCACGAAAAACCTGGAAAAGATTTTCGAAACGGAACGAATCGTCTTCTGGTATGACGAAAACTGCGAGATGCGGCAGGAGTTCGAGACTCTTGACCTGCAAGACGTAGCCGTCCTCGAGGTCGAAAACAACGAGTTTTCCCTGAAATACAGGATGGTTAAAGAGGAGCCCCAAGGGAAGTTCCTGCTCTATTTTCCCTACGCCCGTCCGGAGGACAGCCAAAACTGGCTGCTGGATCTTTTGCTGGCGAATTTCGAGTTCAAGACTGATGAGGCCGATGCCATACTGCAGGACCTCGGATTACCCCAGGAGCTCAAAAAAGTTGTGGAGGAGCACAAGGCCTTTTTCAGATCATCTGCCAGGTATGAAAGCCTGAAAGAACTCGCCTCCGGTGACGATACCGAACAATCCCTGCGTTACAAGATGCTTGGGGTTGTTTGCGGCACCGCTTCGAAACTGGAGGAAATCACCCTGAGCCTGGTCACCGAATGTTCTGAAGGCAGGGAGGAGAAGTTCAAGAGGGTAAAAACCTGCAATCTGGAAGGGTTCTTCTGGAAAGAAATGGGAACCTGTTTCGGTTACCGGACAAAAACGCCGTCGATACGGGATTTCGTGTATTCCCTTTTTGTGACGGCCTGGCGCACTGTGTCGGGTGGGGACCCCCCGTTGTCCAGTGAGGGGCTGATCTTTCTGAATCGCTGGAAGGACAGTGCAAGCAGCCTGGAGTCATTCAAGAAGATGTCTGCAGAGGTCGCACAGAACCTGCATGTCGAATCTTCCCTGAACCAGGAAGCTTTGGAGAATCTATTGAAACTCGACATTTATGAACAGGTCGACAAAAAGATCCTGCTTTTGCTGGTTGGCGACATCTTGTCGGGTTCAATAAGCCATTCCAGAGTCAAGGAAATTGTCGGAGCTCGCAAGAAGACCCTTTGGTATGAAAAGTACAAAGATTACTACGGCTGCCTCGAGAAGGCGTCGGAATTTCTCGATAGGGTAAAGAATCTGGATCTTTCTCTCAAAAGTGCCAGCGACGCATTCGAGAAATACACGTCGGTGTTCTACAGGCTGGACCAGTTGTACCGGCAGTTTCTCTTTTTCTACCGGCGGACGGGCCCCGATTCCACGCTGATCGAACTGTACAACAGGGTCCACAACCATTATTCCAATTCCTTCCTCCTCGAACTTAATGACAGATGGCAGCAGCACGTCAACGCCATGGATGCCTGGGAAATAGAAACCATCCCCGGCCAGCGATCCTTTTATCGCTGGTACGTCGATCCCTATCCGAAACAAGGGAAAAAGGTTTTCGTCGTCATCTCCGATGCCCTTCGCTACGAGGCGGCGGCGGAGCTGAAAGAAAGAATCTTGCAACTTGACAGGTACCAGGCGGAAATCGAAAGCGTGCTCGGCGTGTTGCCTTCATACACGCAGCTTGGGATGGCGGCCTTGCTGCCCCACAAAAAGCTTGCCTTCGGAGAGAATTTCTCGAACGTGCTGGTTGACGGCAGCAGCAGCCAGGGACTGTCGGCCAGAAATGACATTCTGAAAAAGGTTGCTACTTGCAAGGCGATGGCGATGGGGGCCGAGGAGTTTTTGAACCTGAACGCCCATGAAGAGGGCAGACGCATCGTCAGGGAAAACGACGTGATCTATATCTATCACAACGGCATTGACAAGACCGGCGACTCCAAAGACAGCGAGGGCCGCGTTGTGGAAGCCGTGGAAGAGGAATTCGAGACCCTGCTCAAGATCATCAAGAAGATCGTCAATGTCAACGGGACCAACATACTGATAACCAGCGACCATGGGTTCATCTACCAGGACAAGGCCATCGAGGAAAGCGACTTCGCCCTGTATGAACCGCCCCAAGGGGCGGCGGTCATCAACAGGCGGTTTGTCATTGGCAGGGACCTCAAGAGCCAGCCTTCCTTCAGGAAATTCAATTCTCAACAGCTCGGGCTCGAAGGGAGCGCCGACGTCCTCATACCGAAATCCATCAACCGCCTGCGGGTGAAGGGGTCTGGAAGCCGTTTCGTCCACGGCGGGGCCAGTCTTCAGGAAACGGTTGTGCCGATTTTGGTTGTTCGAAAACTTCGAAGCAGCGACGTCACCCTGGTGGATGTAGATGTCATCAGTCAATCCCGGATCACCTCGAGGCAACCGGTTTTCAATTTCTACCAGACCGAACCGGTCGGCGAAAAGGTGCACCCCCGGGAGCTCAGGATCGGGCTTTACACGCTTGACGGAAGACCTTTGTCTGAAATAAAGAAAGAGATTTTTGACTCTGCCGACGAAATGGCAAGGGCGAGAGAGAAAAAACTCAGCTTCCTGCTTTCGAGGGAGGCGGACAGCCAGAACACCAAGGAAGTGCTCCTGAAGTTGGAAGAACCTGCTGCCCCCGGTGTGAGCCAGCACAGAATCTACAAGGAGATTACTTTAACCCTCAGTCTGTCCTTTGAAGGGGATTTCGAGGATTTCTAGAGCCTGACGTTTTTTGAAAGGCGGTGCCGGCGATGACGGAACTGGACAAGAAAATCAACGAGGTTTTCCCGGGTCTTGTGGTCAGGAAAGACCTGACGAAACTGGTGAAGGGAAATGCCATCGTCCCGAGTTACGTCCTGGAATACCTGCTCGGCCAGTACTGCGCCACCGATGACGAAGACACGATCTACTCCGGAGTTGAACGGGTCAAGGACATCCTCGCTAAGCACTACGTTCACAGAAACGAGGCCGCTCTCGTGCGATCCACGATCAAGGAGAAGGGCCGCCACAAGGTCATCGACAAGATCACCGTCGACCTGAATGACAAGACAGGCTGTTATGAGGCGACTTTCTCGAACCTGGGCATCAAGGGCGTGCTCGTTGAATCCTCCATCGTCAAAAAACACAAACGCCTGCTGGTCGGCGGCGTGTGGTGCATCGCAGACATGGAATACAGCCAGTCGGAAGACCCCCGCATCGTCCCCTGGATCATGAACTCCCTGAAGCCCATTCAGGTCTCGCACATTGATGTCGAAAGGTTTCTGGAAGGCAGGAAGCAGTTCACTTCCCGGGAATGGATCGACCTCATCATCCAGACCATCGGCTTCGACCCGGAGCAGCTGAGCCAGCGGAACAAGATGTTCCAGATAACTCGCCTCATTGCCTACTGCGAAAGAAACTACAACCTTATAGAGCTGGGACCGAAAGGCACCGGCAAATCCCACCTGTTTTCGGAGTTTTCGCCTCATGGCATCCTGATTTCAGGCGGAGAGGTGACGGTGGCGAAGCTCTTCGTGAACAACACCACTGGCAAGATCGGCCTGGTGGGGTACTGGGACTCGGTGGCCTTCGACGAGTTTGCGGGAACGCAGAAAAAAGTTGACAAGAGCCTCGTGGATATCCTGAAAAACTACATGGCGAATAAATCGTTTTCTCGAGGGACGGAGACCCTGGGAGCGGAAGCCTCCATGGCGTTTCTTGGCAATACCAAAAGATCCGTTCCCTACATGCTCAAGCACAGCGACCTCTTCGATGAGCTGCCCGACAAGTACCGGGACACGGCGTTCCTCGACAGGCTGCATTGCTATATCCCCGGCTGGGAAGTGGATATTCTCAGGGGAGAGCTCTTTACCTCCGGGTACGGTTTCATCGTCGATTACTTCGCGGAAATCCTGAAGCATTTCAGGAACTACGATTATTCCCTCGAGCACAAAGACACCTTCGAACTCAATTCCACCATTGCCCAGCGTGACCTCGATGGAGTCCGGAAAACCTTCTCGGGTCTGATGAAACTCCTTTACCCGGGGAAAGACTGTTCCAGGGAAGAGATGCAGGAAATCCTCTACTTTTCAATGGAAGGGAGGAAGCGCGTCAAAGGCCAGCTTTTGAGGATGGACGAGACCTATATCCCCGTCACCTTCAGCTTTACTGACAAGGAGTCGGGGAAGGAATATTTTGTCAAAACCCTTGAGGAAAAACAGTACCCCGAGTTTTTCGGTGAAAACGGGCAAGTAACGGAGGAAGGGAGCAGGCAAGCCGAGAAGATTCCACAACAGGAAACGAGCCAACCGGCTTTGGAATCGGGCAAACACATCCAGGTGACGGAGAACCAGAAAGGGATCAGCTTCGAAAAGCTCTTCGCTGATTACCTGAAAGGGGCCTCTTTGATCACCGTCCAAGACCCCTATATCAGGTACTTTTATCAAGTCAAGAACCTGAGCGAATTTATTCAGACGGTTTTAAAGATCAAGCCTGTCGGAGACGAGGTTGACGTAAAACTCCTCACGAAGATGGATGAAACGGGAACCACTAACCAGGAGGAGCTTTTATCCAGACTTCAGGAAAACCTGGAAGGTTCTGGCGTTAACTTCACCTATGAGTACGACAAGGGCAACACGATCCACGACAGGTACATAGCCACCGACACCGGCTGGAAGATCATCCTCGGCCGTGGCCTTGACCTCTTCCAGCAATACGACTACAAGGACGCCTTCTGTCTTGCCAACAATATCCAGGAAGAAAGATACTGCAAGGCCTTCGAGGTGACGTATATCAGGAACAAGGATTAAGTGATTTTCCGTAGCAATAACAACAAAGGAAATGGTGGAGTAATGTGAAACCAGGGTTTTCGAATGAGATTGGGAGGGCTTGACTCGTATTTGATATAAAATTCGATCGCCCTCATTCGTTTTTTCTTGAATACATGGATAGCCTCCTTTTTTGTTTAGATTCCAATATTTTGTACGCACCACCCTTGGAGGCCACAACCACTCAGCAGTCACTTTTCGTCCGCTGGTGATTGCTCTGTCATTAAGAATATAGAGGCATGAAGAATATACTAAAAGGTAAAAAGTGCTAGCAGGAGGTTTTGTTATGACCACGCAACGGTATTCCGTAACACCACATCCAATCGATACGTTGTTGACTTGGGTACGGTCGGGTGAAATAGCGATCCCGGAGATCCAAAGGCCCTTCGTTTGGACGGCGATCAAGGTCAGGAATCTGCTTGATTCGCTCTATCAAGGTTATCCTGTAGGTTATTTGATTACTTGGCGGAATCCGACAGTAAAGCTCAAAGATGGATCCCACTCGGCTGGGAAAAAGATCCTGATAGACGGCCAGCAGCGGGTCGTTGCCTTGATGGCTGCTTTGCATGGCCAGGAAGTTTTGACGAAAGATTATGATACGGTTCGCATCCGCATAGCTTTTCATCCGACGGAGGAACGTTTCGAGGTCTCTAACCCGGCAATAAGAAAAGATGTGAAATGGATAGGAGACATTGCTCCGATTTATTCTCCTTCCGCAAGTATATATAAGTTTGTAAATGAATATTGTGAGAAAAACCCCGAGATATCTCAAGATGTTATGTTCGACTGCATTGAAAAACTGCGGAAAATTATCAACAACCACGTGGGTGTAATCGAACTCAATGAAGATCTGGACATTGAGACTGTTACCGAAATTTTCATACGCGTCAATTCCGCCGGAGTTGAGCTATCTCAGGCAGATTTCGCAATGTCGAAAATTGCTGTGAACGAAACATATGGCGGCAATGTGTTGAGAAGAAGCATAGATTATTTTTGCCACCTTGCATCGGAACCGGATTTTTTCCCCTTTATTGAGAAAAACGACAAGGAATTTGCGGCATCCGAATTTTTCCCCAAAATACGTTGGTTAAAAGATGCAAACGATGACATATATGTGCCTTCTTACACAGATATGCTCCGGGTTGCCTTTACGTCTGAGTTCGGACGTGGGGAACTGCAAGATCTCGTTGCTTTACTTTCGGGAAGAAATTTTGAAACTAAAGAATATGAGGAAGAAATCTCTGAAAGGTCTTTCGCAAGTCTGAAGAAAGGCGTTCTCTCTTTTATAAATGAAAATAATTTCAAAAGACTCACTATGATTCTACGATCGGCAGGTTTTATTACAAGTGAACTCATCGGGAGCCTCAACGCCGTGAACTTCGCCTATATCCTTTATTTGACGGGGAAAGCGGCCGGTATCGACGCATATAAACTAGAGCACCTGGTGAGACGTTGGTACGCAATGTCGATCCTACGTGGACGGTATTCCGGCCGTCCTGAATCAGCTTTCGATCGCGACATACGGCAGATTAACTCGAGAGGACTCGAAAAATATGCCAATTCTGTCATTGAAAACGAGTTGCCAGATACTTATTGGACGGGCATGCTGCCTCAGGTGATGGACACGTCTTCTGTAAGAAGTCCTTATTATCTGGCGTACAAAGCGGCCCAGGTAAAACTGGGAGACAAAGGGTTCCTTTCACGAGACATAACGGTAAGAGACCTATTGTTGAATAGGAGCGATACACACCATGTCTACCCAAGGGAACATCTGAAACAACAAGGAATGACGAAAGGACAATACAATCAGATTGCGAATTTTGTCGTATCTCAAAGCGAAATTAACATCAAAATTGGGAAAAACCCGCCTGAAAAATACTTCAAGGAACTTGCCGAACAATGCTCAGGTGGCCCAGTTAAGTATGGCGGTATTACGAATCTGGATGAGATGCGGGCAAATTTCCGTATGAACTGCATCCCGGAATCGATGCTTGATGGAGAAGTACCAGACTACGAAAGTTTTCTTGAAGAGCGTAGGCATTTGATGGCCATGCGCATCAAAAAGTGGTTTGAAACCTTGTGAATTAGAATCTTTAAACAAGATATATTGGACTGTTTTCTCATTCAATTCGAATCAATTTGCTTCATTTTTCAGGGGTGGCGAACAAAACCTTGGTTTATGTCTGAATGCTAGGTTTTATTTTGTGCAGGAGTGATTTCTGAAAGATCAAGAGGTTTTTGATTTAGCACGTTGCTCTATAGAGTTAAGGATATCAAGCACCGATACAATGTTGAGCTCTTTCTGGAATGAAGGAACGAGCGGCATATTGGTGGTTTTGAAATCCACAACAAAAGCACAAGGAAATTGAGTTTGAAGTGGTCTGATATAAAGAGAAAGTGGGATAGTTGACCAAAAGATGCTCAATAATTTGCTCACTACCGGGAGCTGATCCACTTGGACGAACAGCGAACAGTAGGCAGAAAAATTATAGAATCGATTCCGCGATTTCCCCTAACTACAGGTCCTATGAATAGGAGTAGTTTGATTTGAGTGTCAAAAAACTTTTAGGTAATTTAAAGAAGATAGGCGGAAAAGGCAATGAAGGCTCAACTTCGCCGGACGATAGTTTCTCGACCTCTCGAGATTTGGGTGCCAAAGGAATACTTATCCGCGATCGTCTTTTGGGTCTGGGACAGGAAATGTTCCATGCTCAAAAAGAGTTTAACGCTTTTACAAAAGTTCCTGAAGCGGATGAACTGCTTAACGATATTGATGAACATCCTCATTTTTTCGTTCTTGCCTGCATCATGGACAGGCAGATTAAGGCGGAGCGGGCATGGTTGATTCCCTATCGTATCCATAAGGAAATCGGAGACTATTCATTTCAAGCTCTTTCAGGTCTTTCTCTTTTGGAAATCCATAGGCTAATGTCAGAACCAGAGGCTCTCCATCGTTTCGTGGACATAATGAGCAGACTGTTTTATTCAGGAATCAGCCGAATCAGAGATGTTTATGGCGGCGATGCTTCCCTGATATGGAAGGGGAAACCGTCAAGTGCGGAAGTAATTTATCGGTTTCTTGAGTTCGATGGAATCGGGCCCAAAATAGCAAGTATGGCGGCAAACATTCTGGCCCGAGAGTTCAAGGTTCCATTTGCTGATTATTATTCCATAGACATTTCTGCAGATGTTCATGTCAAGAGGGTCTTCGCACGACTGGGTTTTTGCAATCCAGATCCGACCGTAGAGCAGGTCGTTTATAAAGCAAGAGCTCTCTACCCACAGTTCCCAGGTATTTTTGATTTCTCCTGCTGGGAAATCGGGCGAAAGTGGTGTAAGCCGAAGAAGCCACTTTGTAACGAATGCAATATGAGGGATATTTGCCCATCGGCAAGCAACGCTCAATCTATACATTAACTAATTACAGGAGAGAGAAGAAAGATAACGTATCCTTTCGAAAAGATCCATCACATTTGCATAGCCGTCGATGATATCGATGAGAAGGTAAAGAATTTTGAATCGATCGGCATAGGGCCTTGGAAAAAATATCCACCCTTGTCGGAGTACACGGAAATAGATATTCCCGATTACGAAGGTTTTCGGGCACTAAGGTTTGTTCAGACGAACGTAGGGGATGTGGAGATCC
>NPIE01003196.1_pt1 | contig 17738 bp, 17 predicted proteins | sample 8637661 | NCBI WGS metagenome assembly NPIE01 (sample SAMN07420842, study PRJNA396082) | bioreactor metagenome | isolation source: sample BA12 brine-fed electro-methanogenic bioreactor BA | place: Japan: Kochi | collected 2016-12-09
CCGTCTGTCCCACATGGTGACCTCCTCACCGGCGTCGGTCCGGAAACGGAGCGGACGCCCCATGACCGCCTGTCCGACAGGCGGCGGGACGTCCGGATCACGCATCGAGCGGAGTCGTGATGCCTATTCCTCCTCGGCTACGGCCTCTTCCCGCTTCTTGAGCTGCTTGGCAGCGTACACGAGGAAACCGATACCGATGGCGACCACGGCAAAGAAGGCGACGGTAAGCATGTTGAACACGATGGCCGCAACGTTGTAACCGAGTGGTGCGAATCCCATGGGGGTCATTCACCTCCATCGCGCCCGCAGGTACTCCTGGATTCTACCGTTCCGGGGAGGCGCCCGGCAACCGCTGTTCGCCCCCATCACCTTCTATTCCGCTGTGAACGTCCGATTCCTGCCTGTCACACCGTAAGACGCGTGCGGCAGCGTCACGGTTCACGCGGTGGCCGAGAAAGACATCATCTCGACCGCCATCAGCAGGCTCGTGCGGCCGATGCGGGGGAGCGGGCGCGGCGCCTTTGGGGGGGGCGGCGTGGGCCGTCGTGTCGGTGTCGTGGGCTATGGTGGGGCGTTTGTGCAATGAGGTGTTGCATTGTGGGATGAAGTGGCATAGAGTTGAGCCTGATGGGGCCGACGGGGCCGCACAGGTGTCACCCGGAGGAGCAGGGAGGGACGGGATGTTTCTCGGCGAACACCAGCACACGCTGGACGCCAAGGGGCGCTTGTCGCTGCCCGCAAAGTTCCGGGCGCAGATGACCGGCAGCCTGGTCGTCTCCAAGGGCCTCGAAGGGTGCCTCTACGTGCATTCCGCCGAGGAGTACTCGCAGTTCTTCAGTCAGCTCACGGAGCGGGGGGACTTCGATCCCAAGTTCCGCAAGGCGCGCCGCTTCTTCTCATCGGGCGCCGTTGAGACGGAGCTCGACTCGGCGGGACGCATCTCGATCTCAGCGCATCTCCGGGAGTACGCAGGGCTCGATAAGGACGTCGCGGTCATCGGCAACGGCGACCGGATCGAGCTGTGGGATTCCGAGCGATGGGCCGCCTACAACGGAGAGACGGCCGAGCAGATCGAAGACGTGACGAAAGAACTTGCCGAACTCGGCATTCTGTAGGGCCTTGAAAATGGCATACCGGCACACCCCAGTTTTGCTGGCCGAGGTCACGCAGTACCTATCGCCGCACGACGGGTCGATCATCGTCGACTGTACCTTAGGCGGGGCAGGACACGCTCGGCGGTTCGCCGAGCTTATCGCACCCACAGGGATCCTCGTGGGAATCGATCAAGATGACGCCGCACTCGCTGCAGCATCAGACGCACTCCGCCTCGGCCAGCAAGCCCATGAGGGAGCGGCACCGCACACGGTGCTGCTCAAGGGGAACTTCGCCGATCTCGACGAGTTGCTCGCCGAGGCCGGCATCCCGTACGCCGACGGGATCCTGATGGACCTCGGCGTCTCCTCACCCCAATTGGACGTACGCGGCCGCGGTTTCTCATACCAGGAGGACGCGCCGCTCGACATGCGCATGGACCCCTCGTCATCGCAGCCGACCGCGGCCGACGTCGTCAACACCTACAGCGAACCGGACCTCGCACGGGTCCTTCGTGAGTACGGTGAGGAACGGTGGGCCTCGCGCATCGCAGCATTCATCGTAGCCGCGCGGGGCCACCATCCGGTGACGACCACGGGCGAGCTCGTGGAGATCGTCAAGGCGGCGATCCCCGCCTCAGCCCGGCGCTCGGGAGGACACCCGGCACGCAGGACGTTCCAGGCCCTGCGCATCGAGGTCAACCGTGAGTTGGAGGCGCTTGAGCGCGGCCTCGAGGCGGCGGTCCGCTGGCTCGGTCCAGGAGGGAGGCTCGCAGTGATCAGCTATCACTCTCTTGAGGACCGCATCACGAAGAATCTGTTCACCGGCCTCGCCACGGGGTGCACATGTCCGCCCGACCTGCCGGTGTGCAGATGCGGGCGCGTGCCGGTAGTCCGGGTCATCACGCGCAGACCCGTGGCGCCTGCCACGGAGGAGATCGAACGGAACCCGCGGGCGCGAAGCGCCAAGCTGCGGGTCGTGGAGAAGGTCTGACGAGGAGCGAAGGAGGCGAGCAGTGGCACAGGCGGCACGCAAGCTGTCGGGCGGTGCTGTCGCTGCCCGACCGCATCTTCGTCTCGTACGCGCCGCGCCCCGCGCGAGCGCTTCCAGCCGCGCGCGCTCTTCCTCGGCGAGCGGTGCCCTGCTCCGTGTCGCCGTCGCGGCCATGATCGTGCTTGCCGCGGTCGGCATGACGCGCGTCGCGCTCGCGGTGCAGGCTGCCGAGGCGTCCATCGACGCTAGCGACATCCGCGCCGACATCGCCGCGCAAGAGGAGCTTTCGAAGCGTCTGGAGGCCGATCGCAGCGCGCTCGCCGCTCCCTCGCGGATCGAGTCCATCGCGAGCGCCTCGCTCAACATGAACAAGCCTTCGAACGTTTGCTATCTGGAGCTTCCCGTCGCGGAAGCATCCGGAGGCCGACCCGCAGCCGGTGATCCGGTCGCGGCGGACACGCCGGCCGATGACGGGACGCTGGCCCGCGCCGTCTCCACGGTCATGGACGTCTTCGCGGGCGAAGCCCAGGTCCTGTTGGTCGGCGACGTCGGTCTGGCGTCAGCCAAATGAAGGGGCGAGTGACCGCGCAGGCAGAGGAGGCGTAAGGTGGCAGGAACGCGGCGGCGGGCGGCGGGATCGACACCCCGCGTGGGCCGCTACGTGAGCACCCTCGTCATCCTGGTCCTCGCGCTCGTGGCTGTCGGGGGCAGGCTCGTCCAAGTCCAAGTGATCGAGGGTCCCGCGTACGCGGTCGCAGCAGCGGAGCAGCGCACGCGTGAGATGGTCCTCACCCCCCGGCGCGGGTCCATCTTCGACCGCGAAGGCGAGCCCCTCGCGGTGACGATGGACGCGCGGACGGTCTACGCGGTGCCTGATGCGGTCAAGGATCCGGAGGGCACCGCCGCCGTGCTCGCGAGCACGCTCGGCGGCACCGCCGAGGACTACCGCGCCAAGCTGACGAAGGACACGAGCTTCGTCTACATCGCGCGCAAGGCCGACAGCGATGCGGCTGCTGCGCTGCAGGAGATGGACCTTGCGGGCATCGGCTTCCTTGATGACTCGCGTCGTGTGTACCCGTCGAATGAGCTTGCCTGCCAGGTGCTCGGCTTCGTCGGCGTGGACGATGCGGGCCTGGCCGGCCTCGAGCAGTACTACGACGATGTGCTGGCCGGTGAGGCGGGATTGCTCATCGCCGAGAAAGACCCGGCGGGCCGACCGATCCCGGGAGGCGTGACCGCGCGAGAGGAGCCGGTCGATGGCCAGAACATCGTCCTGACCATCGACAAGGACATCCAATACCAGGCACAGCTCGAGTTGGCGAAGGCGGTCGATGAGTGGGACGCCAAGGGCGGCTCGGTCGTGATCATGGACCCGGATAGCGGTGAGATACTGGCGATGGCGTCGACGCCGACGTTCAACCCGAACGCGTTCGCGAGCGCCGATGAAGCCGCATTCCGGAACCGTCCGATCACCGACGCGTACGAGCCGGGCTCTACGGTGAAGTCCCTGACCGCTGCCGCGGTCATCGAGGAGGGGCTCTACTCGGCGACAAGCGTGTTCGACCTGCCTCCGACGATCACCGTCGGCGGGCGGACCATCCACGAGGCGCACGATCGCGCGCGGGTCGAGTGGACGCTGACCGAGATCGTGACGAACTCCTCCAACGTCGGTGCGGTCAAGCTCGGTCTCGCGCTCGGCGAGGAGCGCCTGTATGAGTACCTCGCGCGGCTCGGCCTGACCGAGAAGACCGGCGTCGACTTCCCCGGCGAGGCGCTCGGCTACCTGCCGCCCGTGGAGCAGTGGTCGGCCTCCTCGATCGGAAACATCCCCTTCGGACAGGGCGTCTCCGTGACCCCGCTGCAGCTGGCGCGGGCCCTTGCCGCCGTGGCGAACGGCGGAAGGCTCGTGACCCCGCACTTCCTGAAGTCGCTGCCCGACTCGGCCGAGACGGTCCTGTCATGGCCCGAAGAGCAGGTCCTCTCACCGGGGACATCCTCCGAGATGCGCGATGTGATGAAGGCGGTCGTGAGCGAGGGCACGGGTGAGAACGCCCGCGTCGAGGGCTACGAGGTGGCGGGCAAGACGGGAACGGCTCAGAAGGTGCGCACGGACGGGGTCCCCGGATACGCCGCGGGCAAGTACGTGGCGTCGTTCTCGGGATTCATCCCGGCCGATGACCCGGAGATCCTCATCATCGTCACGATCGACGAGCCGTCACGCTCCATCTATGGCGGCACGGTCGCCGCTCCGACTTTCAGCAGGCTCGCTGCGTTCTGCGTCTCCCACCTCAAGATCCCACCGGCGGTCGGCGGGTCGTCCGAGGCCACCGCGGCCCCGGACGGCGCCCCGGTAACGGGACCGGGACAGGGCCGGTGAGCCAGTCATGGGCGTGCTAGAATCGGACGACTCCCGAGCGGTGAACACGGTGAAACGAACCCTCTCAGCAATACTTGCAGACATCGACGCGCAGCTGCCCGCGGGGGACGACGTCGTCGTCGACGGCATCGCGTACCGCTCCGACCGCGTCCACCCCGGCGACGCCTTCTTCTGCGTCCCCGGGTTCGTGGCCGACGGGCACGACTTCGCGCCGGATGCCGCGTCCAGGGGCGCGGTGGCGCTGGTCGTCGAGCGCGTGCTGCCCGTCGATCTTCCGCAAGCGGTCGTTCCGGACGCGCGTCGCGCCCTCGCGCTGGCGAGCGCGGCCCACTTCGACCATCCGACCGACGCGCTCGATGTCGTCGGTATCACCGGGACCAACGGGAAGACGACGACGACCTACCTCGTGGACAGCATCCTGCGCGCGGCGGGGAGGACGACGGGGTTGATCGGCACCGTGGGCGTGCGCGTGGGCGAGCGGCGGGTGTCGGCGACGCACACCACGCCTGGAGCCTACGACCTGCAGGAGCTGTTCGCACAGATGCGCGACGAGGGCGTCGAGGCGGTCGCGATGGAGGTCTCATCGCACGCCATCGACCTCCGGCGCGTCGATGGCGTCCGTTTCGCGGTCGCCGCGTTCACGAACCTCACGCAGGACCATCTCGACTACCACCAGACGATCGAGGAGTATTTCTCGGTCAAACGGCGTCTCTTCACCGAGATGGATGTGGCGGAGCGTGTCATCGATATCGATGACGAGCGCGGAGCGCAGATGGCCTCCGAGCTCGGGTCGGTCATCACGGTCGGGCGCTCGACGTCGGCGGCGGTGCGTGCCGAGGCCGAGGAACCCGGGCCCGTGTCGACCCGCTTCACGCTTGTCACGCCGCAGGGGAGGGCCTCGGTCCTCCTGCCGCTGGCCGGCGCGTACAACGTGAGCAACGCGCTCGTTGCGGCGGGGTGCGCGCTCGCGCTCGGTACGCCGCTCGATGCCGTGGTGCGCGGGCTTGAGGCGGCGCCGCAGGTCCCCGGGCGCCTCGAGCGCATCGATGAGGGGCAGCCATTCTCGGTCCTGGTGGACTACGCGCACACACCCGACAGTCTCGCCAAGGCCATCGAGGCCGTGCGTGCCGTCACACCGGGGCGGGTGATCACCGTGTTCGGATGCGGCGGTGACCGCGACCCCGAGAAGCGCCCGCTGATGGGTTCCGCCGCCGGTTCGCGCTCTGACCATGTCATCGTCACCAGCGACAACCCGCGCAGCGAGGACCCGGTGGGCATCATCATGCACATAGAAGACGGTCTGCGGGAGCATCGCGACCGGTACGAGACCGTGCTCGACCGCAGGAAGGCCATCGCGCGAGCGTTCGAACTGGCCGGTCCCGGGGATGCTGTCCTTATCGCCGGGAAAGGGCACGAGGACTATCAGATCTTCGCCGACCGCACCATCCGCTTCGACGACCGCGAGGTCGCCCGAGAGGAGCTGAGAAAGCAGTGCTGACCCTGCCGCTCGCAACGCTCCTCGACGTCGTCGCCGGTGAGCTTATCGGCGGTGCCGAGGACGTCACGATCAACGGGCTGGCGGTCGACTCCCGGCAGGTCGAGCCGGGAAGCGCGTTCGTCGCATTCGCCGGTGAGCGCGTGGACGGCCACGCGTTCCTGCCGGAGGCGATCCGCCGTGGGGCGCGGGCGCTGTTGGTGACGCGGGAGGAGGACGGATTCCGGGAGCTCGTCGCCACCGCGCGACGCAGCGATATCGCGCTCGTTCTCGTGAAGGATGCGCTCACCGCTGTCCAGGACCTGGGCGCCTGGCACCGTGAGCGCCTTGCGTGCCCGGTCATCGGCATCACAGGGTCGGTGGGGAAGACGACCACGAAGGACTTCCTCCGCGCGGTGCTCAGCACGCGGCTGAAAGTCGTAGCCACCACGGGGAATCGCAACAACGAGCTCGGCGTGCCACTGACGCTCATGGACGCCGGCGCTGACACCGAGGTGCTCGTGGTCGAGATGGCGATGCGCGGGTCGGGGCAGATCGCCCGACTGTGCGAGATCGCCCGCCCCACGGTCGGTCTGGTGACCAACGTCGGCGTGAGTCACGTGGAACTGCTCGGTACCGAAGCGGCGATCGCGGACGCCAAGGGCGAGCTCGTCGAAGCGATCTCCGGGCGCGGGAGGGTCTTCCTCAACGGCGACGACGGCTGGTCGGATGCGCTGGCGCAGCGCTCGCGTGCCGCGGTCACCACATACGGGACATCGGAGACGTGCGATGTCCGGGCCACCGACATCGAGGTGAGCGACGGCGTTCCCGCGTTCACGCTCCATGCCGAGCAGGGCCGCGCCTGCGTGACGCTCGGCGTTCCGGGGCGGCACAACGTGTACAACGCGCTCGCGGCTGCAGCTATCGGGCTCTACCTCGAGTTGAGCCTTGAGGACGTCACCGCGGGGCTTGAGCGGGCGTCCTTCTCGGGCATGCGCATGGAGACGTTCGTGTCCGCCACGCGTGTCACGGTGATCAACGATGCGTACAACGCCAATCCGACGTCGATGCGCGCGGCGCTCGAGTCGCTTGCGGAGATGCCGTCGACCGGGCGCCGGATCGCGGTCCTCGGCGACATGGCCGAGCTAGGCTCCCTGGCTGAGCTGGCGCACTTCCAGATGGGGGAGCTCGTCGCTCGCCTGCAGGTCGACGTGCTGATCACGGTCGGGGAGCGCGCTCGGAGGATCGCGGAAGGGGCTCGCGCAGAGGGCATGGATGAGTCCTCAGTGCGCCCGTGCGTGACGTCGGACGAGGCGAGCGAGGTGCTCGATGATCTCCTCGAGGCCGGGGACGTGGTGCTCGTGAAGGCCTCGCGGGTGATGGAGCTGGAGCGGGTCGTCGAGGGAATCATTCAACCTCATGTTTAGCCTGATACCTGACATCGCGCGCTATCCCACCTACCAGCTCTTCCTGGTGGCGGTCGTCGCGCTCGTCCTGGCGGGGTCGCTGTTCCCGCTGTGGATCCGGCTGTTGCGCTTCAGGAGCATCGGGCAGCAGGTTCGCGCCGACGGTCCGCAGGGACACCTTGTCAAGCAGGGCACACCCACCATGGGCGGCGTGCTTATCCTCCTGGTGGTCGCGGGCGTCTACCTGTCCACCGGCGAAGTGGGGCGCCTTGGCGTGATCGTCCTGCTCGCCCTGCTTTCGTGCGGGATCCTGGGCTTCATCGATGACTACGCGAAGGTCGTGCACGAGCGGTCGCTCGGGCTGCGGCCTCGGGCGAAGCTACTGTGGCAGGGCGTGATCGCCTCGGCCGTGTGCCTGCTTGCCGTGAACTGGGCGCACATCGACACGCATGTCCTCGTGCCGTTCCTGGGCGAGCTGGATCTGGGCGTCGTCACGTCGCAGCTGGAGATCGGCGGGTTCTCGATCACCGTACCCTGGCTGTATGTCGCGCTGGTGTGGGTGATGGTGACGGGCGAGAGCAATGCGGTGAACCTGACCGACGGGCTCGACGGGCTTGCGGCGGGAACCGTCATGATCGTGACCCTGGCCTATGCGGGCATCGCGTTCCGGCAGGACCATCTCGAGGTCGCGCTTCTGGCGTCGAGCATCGCGGGCGCATGCCTCGGCTTCCTGTGGTACAACTCGTACCCCGCCGACATCTTCATGGGCGACACGGGCTCGCTCGGTCTCGGCGCGGCGATCGCCGCCCTGGCCATCGTGACCAAGACCGAGCTGCTGCTCCTGTTGATCGGCGGCATCTACCTCGTTGAGACGCTTTCGGTGGTCCTGCAGGTGCTGTCGTTCAAGCTGACGGGGAAGCGAGTGTTCCGTATGGCGCCGATACACCACCACTTCGAGATGAAGGGTTGGTCTGAGACGAAGGTCATGGTGCGGTTCTGGATCGTGACCGGCATCATGGCGGGCGCCGGATTCGCCCTGTACTTCGTGAGCTCGGTCGGGAGCTAGCGTGCCGCTCGAGGGTCACATAGTCGTGCTGGGGCTCGGCCGTTCAGGCATGGCGGCGGCGCAGCACATCGCGGCGCACGCGGATGCCGATGTGCGCGTGAGCGTCTACGATGCCGCGTACGGCCCTGCCCTTGAGGAGCGAGCGCAGCTCCTGCGCTCGGCCGGCATCGAGGTCGAGCTTGGAGCTTCGGACGTCGCCTCCGGCGCCGCGCTCGTCGTGGCGAGCCCCGGGATACCGCCGGCGAGCCCGCTGATGAGGTCCGCCCTGTGCACCGGAGCGCCGGTCATCAGCGAGATCGAGCTGGCGTACCGTGTGTCGCGGTCGCCATGGTTGGCGGTGACGGGCACGAACGGGAAGACCACCACGACGATGCTGGTCGCGCACCTGCTGCGGACAGCGGGGATCCCGTGCGAGACGGTCGGCAACATCGGCGATCCGGCGATCGGAATCGCCGGAGACACCGGTGAGGCGACCGTGCTCGTCACCGAGGTCTCGTCGTTCCAACTTGCGCTGACCGAGCGGTTCCACCCGCATGTGTCGGTGCTGCTGAATGTGACGCCCGACCACATCGACTGGCACGGCAGTCTGGAAGCCTACGCGCGGGACAAGGGGCGGGTCTTCGCCAATCAGGGTCCGGGCGACGTCGCTGTGATCGACATCGACGATCCGGGCGCCGCCGCGTTCGTCGAGCCCGTCGCCGGGCAGGGCGTGCGTGTCATTCGAGTGAGTCTCGGAGCCCCGTGCGATGATGGAGCCGGGGTCATCGGCGGGAGGCTCGTGGTCCGCCGCGGCGACCGCGAGACCGTTCTCGTGGCCGCCGATGAGCTTGCCATCCGGGGTGAGCACAACGTGAGCAACGCGCTCGCCGCATCCGCCGCCGCTCTCGCGGCCGGGGCGGACCCCGACAGCGTGCGCGAGGGTCTGCGGACCTTCCGACCCGTCGCCCACCGGCTCGAGCCTGTCGGCGAGGTCGGCGGCGCGGAGTACTTCAACGACTCCAAGGCGACCAACCCCGACGCCGTGCTCAAAGCGCTGACCGCCTTCGACGATCGTCCGCTGATCGTCCTGCTCGGCGGGCGCAACAAGGGCAATGACTTCCGGGGGCTGGCCGAGGCGGTGGCGGCACGCTGCCGGGCGGCGGTGCTCTTCGGGGAGGCGGGACCCCAGATCGCCCGGGCGTTCCCCGAGGGTTCGCTGCCGCTCGTCGTCGCGGGCGACCTTGCCGCCGCGACGGATGCCGCCAATGACCTCGCGCGTCCGGGTGACGTCGTAGTACTGTCGCCCGCGTGCGCGTCGTTCGACGAGTTCTCAAGCTACGAGGAGCGCGGAGAGCGGTTCCGGGACCTGGTCTCGATGCTCGCCGAGAAGGACGGCGAGTAGCGTGGCGGCCCGCAGGTTCTCAGGCGCCGCATACCTGTTGATCGGCGTGACCGTCTTCCTGGTGCTCGGCGGTCTCATGATGATCTACTCGGCTTCCTCGGTGGCGGCATACGTGCAGGAGGGTGACAGCGCCTACTACCTGCTCCGGCAGGCGCGGTGGGCAGTAGCGGGTGCGCTGGCGCTGTGGCTGCTCTCCCGCTGGGACCCGCGCGGTCGCGTCGGCGTCCTCGCGCCGAGACTCGTCGCATGGGCGGTGTGGGGCGCGTCCCTTGCGGGGCTTATCGCCGTGAAGTTCGTCGGCGTCGGCAAGTGGGGAGCCACCCGCTGGCTCTCGCTTGGGCCGATCGCGATACAGCCGTCCGAGTACGCGAAGCTCGGCTGCATCCTCGTGACGGCGGTGCTGCTTGCAGCGTGGCGTCGGCACGAGATCGAGGACAAGCAGCTGCTCGCGTATCTGACCGGCGCCGTCGGTCTCGTCGGTGCGCTCGTGATGCTGCAGCCGGACATGGGCACCACCGTGTCGATCGTCGTATCCGTGTTCGTGCTGCTGTGGCTCGGCGGGGTACGGGCGAGCATCGTGGGCGGCATCGGCATCTTCGGCGTCTCGCTGGCTGCGCTCATGGTCGCCGTGGAGGGGTATCGAATGGAGCGGGTGACGGCGTTCCTTGACCCGTGGTCCGATCCGCTCGGAAGCGGCTATCAGATCATCCAGTCGACATACGCGTTCGGGTCAGGCGGGCTCACGGGCGTCGGCCTCGGCCTCTCCCGGCAGAAGTTCTTCTACCTCCCGGCCGCGCATACCGACTTCATCTTCGCCATCATCGGAGAGGAGCTCGGCCTTGTGGGAACGCTCGCGGTCGTGGTCGCCTTCGCGCTGTTCGCGTACGCGGGATTCCGGATCGCGCTCGACTGCAAGGAGCCGTTCGGGCGTATGCTTGCGGGAGGGCTGACAGCGATGGTGGTCGTGCAGGCGCTGCTCAACATGGCGGCGGTGACGGGGCTCATGCCGATCACCGGCATCCCGTTACCGCTGGTGAGCTACGGCGGCTCATCGCTGACGTTCACGCTTGGTTGCATCGGTCTGATTCTCGCGGTGGCGCGGTTCCCGGGGACCGCGGCCCGCGCCGGCGGTAAGGGCAGGGGGTCTCAGCGTGCGGGTTCTGATGAGCGGCGGCGGAACCGCCGGTCACATCTATCCAGCATTGACGGTGGCCGAGGCGATCAGCGCCGACGGGCGTGACGAGGTCGTCTTCGTCGGCACGCCGGAAGGTCTCGAGGCCCGTCTCGTTCCCGAGGCGGGCATCCGGTTCCTCGGGGTGAGATCGCGCGGGTTCGATCGCTCCAGGCCGCTCACGATGCTGACCGGCGCCGTGACGGTGGCGCTGTCGTTCGTGCGTGCGCTCGCCATCATGCGGAGCGAGAAGCCCGATGTCGTCCTCGGGTTCGGGGGGTACGTCTCCCTGCCCGTGGGATTCGCCGCCATCGCCACGCGGACGCCGCTCATCCTCGCCGAGCAGAACTCGGTCCCGGGTCTCGCGAACCGAGTGCTCTCGCGTTGGGCCCGGGCCGTCGCCGTCACCTACGAAGGCTCCGCGCGATACCTGCGTCGCCCCGAGCGCGCGGTGCTGACCGGCAATCCGGTGCGCCAGGCGATCCTCGAGGCGGACCGCGATCGCGGCAGGGAGGCGCTCGGTCTGGCGCCCGACGCGCTCGTCGTGCTGGTGTTCGGAGGCAGCAGGGGGGCCCGTCACATCAACGAGGCCATGGTGGCGCTCCGGGAGCGACTGCAACGTCACGGCCGGTTGCAGGTGGTGCACGTCGCCGGTAGGATTGAGGCCGCATCCGTGCGAGAGGCGCTCGAGGCGACCGGCGGCGAGGACGATAGCTACCGCGTCTTCGAGTACATCGACGATATGGGCAGCGCGATCGCCGCTGCCGACGTGGTGGTGGCGCGCGCGGGGGCGACGTCGATCGCCGAGATGACCGCGATCGGACGCCCCGCGGTGCTGGTGCCGTATCCGTATGCCACCGACGATCACCAGACGCTGAACGCGCGGGCTGTCGCGGTGGGCGGCGGCGCGGTGGTGGTACCCGACGCCGAGCTCGATGGCCCGGCGCTCGGCGATGCGATCGAGCGGCTGATCGAAGCCCCGGCTTTGCGGGCAGAGATGGCCGAGGCGTCCGCCGCGCTCGGCAGGCGGGATGCGGCGCAGCGGCTCGTGGCGCTCGTGCGCGACGCCGCCGGACGCGATGACGACTGACGAAGGGACGGCGGTGGCCGAGACATACGCACACTTCGTGGGCATCGGCGGCGCGGGAATGAGCGCGCTCGCCAAGGTGCTGCACGACCGGGGATGCGCCGTGACCGGCTCCGACCTCAAGGCCTCGCGGTACGCCACCGCGCTCATGGCCGAGGGAGTGCCCGTGGCGGTGGGGCACGCTGCCGAGAACGTCGGCGACCCCCGGATCGTCGTGGTCTCCTCGGCCATCCCGGAGACGAATCCGGAGGTGGTGGAGGCGCGTCGGCGCGGCATCGAGGTCTGGCCGCGCGCCCGGATGCTCGCGCATCTCGCGGGTGACGATCTGTGCCTCGCGGTGGCGGGTACCCACGGGAAGACCACGACCTCGTCCATGCTTGCCGCCGCCATCGACGGAATCGGGCTCGACCCGACGTTCCTCATCGGTGGAGAGCTCAACGACATGGGGGCGAACGCGCGCTGCGGCAGCGGCGGGCACTACGTGGTCGAGGCTGATGAGAGCGACGGGTCCTTCCTCTACCTCGAGCCGCATGTCGCCGTCGTGACCAACATCGAGGCGGACCACCTCGACCACTACCGCGATCTCGCCGACGTCACCGAGACGTTCGGCAGGTTCCTGGAGAAGATCGGCCCGGAGGGCGCCGCCGTCGTGTGCGCCGATGACCGCGCCTTGGTGGCCATCGCGCGGGAGCGATGCGCCGGCGCGGTCGTGACGTACGGATTCGCCGAAGACGCGGATGTCCGCATCGATGAGGCCGTCGCCGAGGGTCTCGGCCATCGGTATCGGGTCCGGCTCGCTGACGGGACGTCCGTCACCGGCAGCCTCAGGGTGCCCGGCGTGCACAACGTGGTCAACGCCACGGGCGTGCTCGCCGCCGTGGGCTGGCTCGGGCTCGATACGGCGGGAGCGGCACGCGCGCTCGCCGGGTTCACGGGCGTCCGGCGCCGCTTCGAGCAGGTGGCGCTCGTCGACGGCATCACCGTGGTCGACGACTACGCGCACCATCCCACTGAGGTGCGTGCGACGCTCGCGGCTGCTCGCCACGGCGCCTTCGAGCGCATCTGGGTCGTCTTCCAGCCGCACCGGTACAGCAGGACCGCCGCCCTCGGGCGCGAGTTCGGCGCCTCGTTCGCGGATGCTGACCGGCTCGTGCTGATGGATGTCTACAGCGCCGGAGAGGCTCCGATCCCCGGCGTCTCAGGCAAGACCCTCGTCGATGCGGTACTCGCGACCGCGCCGCGCTCCCGGGTCGCCTACTTCCCGCACCGCGCCGATGTCGCCGAGTACGTAGCGTCGCGCGTCGGTCCCGGGGACCTTGTCATGACCATGGGCGCGGGCGACGTCACCAGCATGGGCGGGGAGCTCGTTCGATTGCTCGAGGCGCGCGCCGGAGGTCAGTGATGGGCGCCCGGGAGGCATTCCGGCGACTGAGCGGCCGCCTGTCCGGTGAGGTGCGCCGAGATGAGCCGATGTCCCGTCACACCACCTACCGGATCGGCGGACCCGCAGACCTCTACCTGGTGTGTGATACGACCGCCGATCTCAAGGAGACGCTCGCCGTGCTGGCCGAGGAGGGCGTGCCTCACGCGGTGGTGGGCAAGGGCAGCAACCTCCTGGTGTCGGATGACGGATACCGCGGCGCGGTGCTCACGCTCGGCAAGGAGTTCAAGCGGCACGCCGCCGAGGGCGACCACATCAGGGCCGGTGCCGCGTGCATCCTCGCGTATCTCGTGCAGGATGCGTTCAACCGCGGCCTCGCGGGTCTGGAGTTCGCGGTCGGCATCCCGGGGACGCTCGGCGGCGCTCTGGCGATGAACGCCGGGTCGAGCGGCGAGTGGATGGACGGAGTCGTCGAGTCCGTGACGGTCTACTCGGCGGAGCGCGGCCTTGAGCGGCTGCACGGCAACGAGATCGCCTGGGGATACCGCCGAAGCGACCTGCCGGAGCGAGGTATCATCGTGGAGGGTGTGCTGCGCGCGGTCCGCGGAGACGCGGAACGGATCCGCCGAGTGATGGAGACGAGCCTGGCCCGTCGGAAGCGAACGCAGCCGATGGGCGTCGCAAGCGCCGGCAGCGTCTTCGTGAACCCGCCGGACGACTCCGCGGGACGGCTCATCGAGGCAGCAGGTCTCAAGGGCATGCGCCTCGGCGGGGCGCGCGTCTCCACCGTGCACGGGAACTTCATCGTCAATGAGGGCGGTGCCACTGCGGCTGACGTCCTCGGTCTTATCGACAAGATACGAATGGTCGTGAAGGGTACGTATGGCATCGACCTCAGGACGGAGATCAGGTTCCTCGGGGAGTTCTGAGCGCCGGCGCAAGGTCCATGTCGGAACCGGCGCCGCGAGCCGCGATGCGGTGTTGAACCCTCGGGTCAACGTCGAACCTGATGCCCGGGAGAAGCATCACGAGCCGGAGGAGCGATCGCGACGCGCGAAGCGCACGCCGCGGTCGGCGCGCACGCGCGGACACGACTCCCGTGCGGGTGGCGAGGCGGCGCGGCTCAAGCGCGAAGAACGGCAGCGCCGGCTCGCCGAGCAGTCTCGCCGACGGACCCGACGCATCGCGCTCGTCTCGGTCATCCTGATCGCGGTCGTGGCCGGTGCGGTCGCGCTGTATCGCTCATCGCTCTTCGAGATCCGCGTCGTCGACGTGGTGGGCGTCGAGCGACTCACCGAGGACGGTGTGCGTGCCGCGGCCGCGGTCCCTGAAGGGGCGACGCTTCTTCGCTTCCCCAAGCGTGCGATCGAGGAGACGCTGGTCGCGGACCCGTGGATCGAGTCCGTTCAGATCACGCGTGACTTCCCGCACACGTTGCGCATCCGGGTCGCCGAGCGGCAGCCCGCCGCGTTGCTCGACACGGGCGACGCGTTCTGGGTGATCGATGCTGCCGGGGTAGTGCTCGGAGAGCAGTCCATCGAGGACACCGCGACCTTGGTGGTCATCCGGGACGTTCCCGGGCTCGACCCCAAGCCAGGACGTGCCATCTCCTCGGAGCCGCTCGGCAACGCGCTGGACGTGCTGGCGGGGATCAGCGCCGAGCTGCGAGGCAAGATCCGAGCGGTCTCCGCTCCGAGCATCGATGAGACGACGCTGCTCACCACGGACACGGTGGAGATCCTGGTAGGGGAGGCGGTCGACCTGTCGCGCAAAGACGCGATCGTGACGGAGATCATGCGCGAGCAGGCCGGGAAGGTCGTCTTCATCGACGTGCGGAACGTCGAGCGACCGGTGTCGCGGGGGCTTGCCGAGTAGCTGCCGGAGCCGCGTTGGCAACCGTGTCGAAATCCATTGCGAAAGACCTTGCGTATAGGGTAAGGTTTGTGTCAAGATTAACTGTTCAGCGAGTACCATTAGCATCAAGTAGAGGTTAAGGGTTCTAGACGACAGGCAACCGCACGTCCGGGAGGCACACGATGCTGGAGACGGGGGCGAACTACCTCGCGGTCATCAAGGTCGTCGGCATCGGCGGCGGCGGAACGAACGCCGTCAACCGCATGGTCGAGGCTGGGGTGAAGGGCGTGGAGTTCATCGCGGTGAACACCGACGCGCAGGCGCTGCTCATGTCCGATGCGGACTACAAGGTGCATGTGGGTGTCGGGCTCACCAAGGGGCTCGGAGCGGGCGCGGACCCGGACGTCGGGTACCAGGCCGCCGAGGAGAACCGCGCTGAGATCAAGGAGGCGCTCCAGGGCGCCGACATGGTGTTCATCACGGCGGGCGAGGGCGGCGGCACAGGGACCGGCGCCGCGCCGGTCATCGCTCAGGTAGCCAAAGAGGAGATCGGCGCCTTGACGGTCGCCGTCGTGACGCGACCGTTCGCGTTCGAGGGACGCAAGCGGGCACTGCAGGCCGAGGAAGGTATCAAGCGCCTCAAGGAGTTCGTGGACACGCTGATCGTCATCCCGAACGATCGCCTGCTGCAGGTGGCCGAGAAGAAGACATCGATCCTCGACGCATTCAGGATCGCCGACGATGTCCTGCGTCAGGGCTGCCAGGGCATCACCGATCTCATTACCGTTCCCGGGCTGATCAACCTCGACTTCGCGGATGTCCGCACCGTCATGCAGGACGCCGGATCGGCCCTGATGGGCATCGGCATCGCGACCGGTGACAACCGCGCGCACGAGGCCGCCAAGGCCGCGATTTCCAGCCCGCTGCTCGAGTCGAGCATCGAAGGCGCCAACGGCGTGCTGCTCTCGATCAGCGGCGGCAGCGACCTCGGCCTGTTCGAGGTCAACGAAGCCGCCGAAGTGGTGGCGGCGGCGGCGAGCCCCGAGGCGAACATCATCTTCGGCGCGGTGATCGACGACTCGATGATGGATCAGATCAGGGTGACGGTCATCGCCACGGGCTTCGGTGCGAAGCGCCGCCAGGAGACGATGGAGTTCGACACGCTCGCGGCCGAGGAGACAGAGAGCGTCCCCTCGTTCGAGCCGCTGCCCGAGGAGGAACTCGACATCCCCGCGTTCCTGAAGCGCCGCCAGTACTGACCCGACCGCCCTCAGGGCGTGACACCACGACCGATCTGGCCACCGCGTGCCGAGGAGACTCGTCACGCGGTGGCGTGCGTTCAGGGGACGAACAAGGCCTCGCTCACGTCGGGCGAGGCCTTGTCGTTCGCAGTCTGCCGCTACACCGAAGGCGGTGGGGGCGGAGCCTGCGGCGGCGCGGGCGGCTGATAGCCACCGCCGCTCGCCGGCGGCTGAGCGCTTCCGCGCTTCACCTTCTTGTAGACCATGAAGTAGTAGAACACGACGCTGATGTTCACGAGCACGATCAGCAGTATCCACATGATCTTGCTGTTGCCCGACGAGTTGGGGTACTCGTGCTCCTGCCGCTGGATCGCATCGACGAGCATCCAGACCCAGAAGACAGTGAACGCGAGGCCTACGACGAGGGACAGTCCCACGCAGATCCAGCTGCCGCAGACGATCGCGCCGGCATCGTCGCTGGTGCCGAAGTCCTGGGCGAGCGCAGGTGAGGCGAGGGCCAGCGTCGTCAGTCCGGTCAGCGGAGCCGCCACGCGGGTGAGTCGATCTCTCACAGCATCTCACCTCCTTCGCATGAGTCGATGGTTCCCGATATGCACACGGCCCGCCTCCTCCGAGACGGGCCGTGCGAGATACGCGCCGCGCCTACTCGTCGGACGGCGGGGCCGGGGGCGCCTGAGGGGGCGCCGGCGGAGCCGAGGGCGGAGGCGGGGGAGGCGGAGCCTGAGGGGGCGCCGGCGGCTGATAGCCACCGCCGCTCGCCGGCGGCTGATAGCCACCGCCGCTCGCCGGCGGCTGAGCGCTTCCGCGCTTCACCTTCTTGTAGACCATGAAGTAATAGAAGATCGCGGCCAGCCAGTTGAAGCCTACCACCCAGGTAAGCAGCATGATGAGCAGCCACGTGGTCTTGCTCTGCCCGGCGGGGAACTCGTACTCGTTGCGGCCGATGAGGTCGATGAACATCCAGACCCAGAAGACCAGGAACGCGAGCCCGAGCAGCCCGGCCAGACCCCAACAGCACAGCACCAGGAAGCCGGCGGCTTCGCCTTCTGCCTCGTACGTGTAGTCCTGGGCGAATGCGGGAGTCGCGGCCAGGGCCGTCGCGATGCCGAGCGCGATGGGGGCATACTTCTTGAACAGCTGCTTCATTGCATTGTCACCCCCTCTCAAGCGCAGCCGTGAGGTAACGCTTCGGTG